>Ga0316577_10000232_pt1 | contig 19233 bp, 14 predicted proteins | sample S5NA_FD_203073 | JGI IMG/M metagenome (GOLD analysis project Ga0316577, IMG submission 203073) | Rhizosphere microbial communities from salt marsh grasses in Alabama, United States - S5-7_050615r2r1 | ecosystem: Host-associated > Plants > Roots > Rhizosphere | place: USA: Alabama | collected... | reverse complement strand
ACCTGGAGCGTGCCGGCTATGACGTGCTGGATGCCCGCGATGGCGAGACTGCCTTGACCTTGGCACGCCTGGAGCACCCGGACCTGATCGTGCTCGACTTGATGCTGCCGGGGGTGGATGGCCTCGATATCTGCCGCCGCCTCCGCCAGGAAAGCGGTGTCCCGATCATCATGCTCACCGCCCGCGTAGAAGAAGCGGATCGCATTGTCGGCCTGGAGCTGGGCGCAGACGACTACGTAACCAAGCCCTTCAGCCCCCGCGAGCTAGTGGCTCGGGTCCGCGCCACCCTCCGCCGGGCTACGGGCGACGTGGGGCCATCGAACATCGTACGCGCAGGCGAGGTGGAACTTGATATTGCATCACTGGCCACAACCGTAGCCGGCGAGCCAGTCGATCTCACTCCCACTGAATTCCAGATCCTGGCCACGCTGGTCCGTCAACCGGGGCGGATCTTCAGCCGCGAGCAACTGCTGGAGGCCGTCCATGGCATGACCTTCGACGGCTATGATCGCAGCATCGACTCGCACATCAAGAACCTCAGGCGCAAGATCGAGCCCGATCCACGGCAGCCGCGCTACATCCAGACAATATACGGCGTCGGCTACCGCTTCGGGGACCGCTAAGCGTTCGCCGTTGTCTGAGGGACGACCTTGTCGAGGCAGCCATGAGGAAAAAGGACCGCGGTGACTGGTACCATCATCACCCTCCCTGGGGGGATACGGACTCCTGGCAGGAGCGGGAAGGTGTCGGTCGTCCGGGACCGCGATGGGGACCCCACAGATGGGAGAGAGACCAACGGCACGCCAGCGGGCCTGCCCTCTTTTTGCGCTTCGCCACAGCCTTTGGATTATTTGTGCTGTTGGGTTGCGGCCTGCTGGCCCTCCTCGGCGCAGCAGTCATGTTCGTCTTTCGTGAGCTGCCCTGGCCGTTGCCCATTCCACCGCTTGAAGGGCATCCCTTTCGCTGGATCTTTGGCCTGCTTGGCGCCGCATTCTTACTGGCCCTGATTCTGCGCAGGGTCGGGATCCTCACAGCGCGGCGCTACACCGAACCGCTGAGCGAGACCATGAAGGCGGCTGACGCGCTAACCCAAGGAGACCTATCGGCCCGCGTGCCGGTCCAGGGCAGCCGCGAATTCCGTCACTTTGCCCACTCTTTCAATCGCATGGCCGAGACCCTGGAGGCGGCCGATCGCCAGCGCCGCGAGCTGATGGCCGACGTCGCTCACGAACTGCGCACCCCATTGTCGGTCATCCAAGGCAACCTGGAGGGCCTGCGCGACGGAGTATACGAGGCGACACCGGACCACCTGAACCTGGTGCTCGACGAAACCTACAAACTCAGCCGCCTGGTAGAAGACCTGCGCCTGCTGACCTTGGCCGAGGCGGGCCAACTCACCCTCGATCTCCAGACATTGGACGTGCGCCAGCTACTGGCGGACGTTCGTGACACGTATGCCTACCAGGCCAGCGAGTCAGAAATCTCACTGTCGCTCGACCTGCCCCCATCGTTGCCATCACTCAGCGCCGATCCGCAACGGCTGGGCCAGGTGCTCGGAAACCTGCTGACCAACGCGCTGCGCCACACACCGGCCGGGGGCACCGTGACCCTGGGCGCTGTCGCAGCGCTCGCCGGCAACGAGCTGCAGCTCTGGGTCTCGGACACAGGCGAGGGAATTGCTCCTGATGACTTGGCGCGCATCTTTGACCGCTTCTGGCGCGGCGACGCCGCCCGTTCTCGAACCACGGGTGCGGGAAGCGGCCTCGGTCTGGCCATTGCCAAGAGCCTGGTCGAGGCGCATGGCGGTCACATCTGGGCTGAGAGTGAGCGGGGACTCGGGACCACCGTCACCTGCCTGCTGCCCCTATCGCCAGGTGCCTAGGCGGTGTGGCCGTCCACCGAAAATGTCTCACGGTTGGAACCTCGCTTGGATAGCCACCCATCTTTTGATATAATGGCACTATGCCTGCTCTGGCTTTTGTAGCTAACAAGCGGAATCTGAACAGCATCGCTGTCCTCACCGGTGCCCTGGAGGCCCATCCCAGATATAGCGCACTTCCCCTGCAGTTTCTGTGGCAGGATGAGCGCCTATTGCCACGTCTGCGTACGCTGGCCCGCCAGCACGATCGACTGGCGATTGCCCTTTCCTTTGCCACCGCCAATCTGCCGGAGATGGCCGCCCTGATGGCAAACCTGTCGACTCAGTTGCCTGCCTGTTCTGTCATCGCGGGTGGGCCTCATCCCTCAGCCCGTCCTGCCCAGGTGCTGGCTCTGGGCGCCGGTGCTGTGGTCATCGGCGAAGGGGAACAGACACTCCCTCTGCTCTTGGACCGTCTGTTTGCTGGAGAATCGGGTGCTGGTCTGCCTGGGGTTGCCACTCTCGACCGGCGCGGGAAACTGGTTCAAGGCCAGCGGTCCGAGCCGGTGGATCTGGATGCCTATCCCCCGTTGGGCGTGCAGCATCGCCGCTTCGGCCCCATCGAGATCACACGAGGCTGCCCCTGCGCCTGCACCTTCTGCCAGACTTCGTTCTTATTCGGTGGCAAGATGCGCCACCGCTCTGTAGAGTCCGTCTCCACCTGGGTGCAACGGGCCATGGAACAGGGCTACAGCTATCTTCGCTTTGTCACTCCGAACGCCTTTGCCTACCAATCCCGGGACAATGGTCGAACCGTGAACCTGGATGCCATTGAGCATCTGTTGCGCGACATGGCCAGCCTGGTGGGCAAAAATCGGGTCTACTTTGGCACCTTTCCCTCAGAGGTGGGACCCGAAACCATCAACCGTGAGGCTGTGGCATTGGTCCGGCGCTATTGCGGGAACGATAGCCTCCTCTTTGGCGCCCAAACCGGTTCTGACCGGTTACTGCGGATACTCCGCCGCAACCACACCGTTGCCGATGTGTATCGCGCCGCCGAGTTGACCAGGGCGGGCGGCCTCACACCTGTTGTAGACCTGATCTTTGGATTGCCTGAGGAGGACGACGACGACATCTCTGCCACTCTGACCCTGATGGAGGATCTCGTCGCGATGGGCGCTATCTTGCACACCCATACCTTTATGCCCTTGCCCGGCACTCCGTTGGAGGAGGCACCGCCTGGTCGGGTGGACCCGATGCTCCACCCCCTCCTCGATCGGCTGGCCAGCCAGGGCCATCAAATCGGGCAATGGCGCAAGCAAGAGGAACTGGCGCGCCGAGCAGTCGCCCAGCGGGCACGGACCGGCAGGTCAGAGTCCAAGGAAAACGGTCCCGGATCTGGTCAGATGCCCGATCCTGGACCGCAGTGACTGCCCCCTCGCTCCGAATCGCTCTCTGCCACCTCTGGGTGGAGCGTGGGTCTGGGGCCGGCAACCTTCAATCGCCTAGTGTGGGTAGTCGAGGATCACCACCTGAGTGTCCTCTGGCAACGAAGACTTGGTGACCCTCAGTTCTGGTTGAGGTGGCATCGGGGCCAGCCCCATCTCCTTCAAGAACTTGTCCACCGATTGTAACTTGGCCGTCTCCACGGGCGTCTTGTAGTGCATGGGTATAACCAGGCGCGGCTCGATCAGGCTGATCACCTCTGCTGCTTCAGGGGTGTCAATGGTGTGCAGCCCTCCGACTGGAATTAGCAGAACGTCCACGTCGGTGAGGTCTTCCACTTGAGATTGGCTGGGAACGTGGCCCAAGTCGCCCAGGTGGCAGATGGTCACGCCGTCAAAGTCGAAAACAAAGATCGTGTTCCGCCCATACACTGAGCCGTTCCGCCCATCGTGGTAGGTGGCAATTCCGGTGATAAACACCCCTTTCACCTCGTACTCCCCTGGTCCGTCAAAGAAGCGGGGGCCACCCCGGAAGCCAACCCGGTTGTTGTGCCCTGCGTGCTCGTGACTGATGGTCACTACGTCGGCTCGGATGCGCGGCCGGTCGTAGCCAAGGTCATCCGTAGGAGGATCCGTCACGATCGTGGTTCCCCGGTCGCTCAGGCGAAAGCAAGAATGGCCATACCAGGTGAATTCCATCACATAACTCCGTTCTTGTGCAGTCAGTCTCTGGATTATACCGCAAAAGCGAGGAAGGTGAAAATCTGCAGGCCACTTTCAGGGAGAGAACAGGCGAGCATCAGCCACGGGACAACCTGTCCAGTCACCAGGCTCGTGCCGTCAGGCGCTGCAACCCATGCGCACTTGCCACCCCTTCATTTTGCCAGGAAAACGACAGCCGCCGCCAGGGCCAGGAGGACCACTGCCGGCACCAAGCGCTGATAGATCCCCCCCCATTGAGCCTCGAAGTAGGTACGGGTCAGGGCCAGGCACAGGTGAATCGGCGAAAGCATCATGCCCACAAAACCGCCGGCGAAGGCGACGAGTCCATATCCCGTCGCCATAAAGTCCGGGCCACAGAGGGGGAGGACGATCGGAAAGCCAATGGCAAAGGCCGCCACGGCCAGGCCGGTCAGTAGACCCGCCATCATTGGGATGGCAAAGACGAGCAGGGGGAGAGGAATGCCCAGAGTGGTCAGGGTTCCCGATGCCGCCTCTACAGCACTGCTCGTCTCCAGGATGCGGCGGAAGATCATCGCTCCAAGAATGATGGGCACCGTGCCCAGTGGCATTCGCTGAGCCAGGGCCACAAGTTGGCGAGCTCCAGGTCGGTAGAGGGCGATGAGGAAGATGAGGGTCACCAACAAGGCTAGGATCAGGTCTACCTTCAAGCCGATGGAGAGGAGCACGACCAAGAGAATGGGCCAGATGCTACGGAGGAAAAGCACCCAGGCTTCCTTCCGGCTCGATGCCCGCTCCTCCTTGGTGCCCGTTCCGTGGATGCCCAGTAGGCCGAAAAGGATGCCTCCCACCAGGGCCGCCAGGAAGAGAGGCCATTGCGTCGTGGTCAGCACCTGGACCGGCACCCCCATCAAGCCCGCTGCCAAGACCAACGAGGGATACAGCGGGAACACGGGTTCCAGGCTGTGGCGAAACCAGTAATTCACAAAGGTGCGTCGCTCGCGACTGGCATCCAGGCCCTGGCTTGCTTCCTCCACCATCGGCGCTGAGAACATGGCTCCACCGACCATGGGGAGCATGCCGATAAGCATTGGCAGCAGGGCCAGCAGCCAGCGCCGGTCTGCAACAAGGCCGGTGAGCGAGTGGATCAAACCCTCCAGTTGCAGCGTACTGCGCAGCATCTCGCCCAGGAACGTGATCAGTAGGACAATAGCCACCAGACGCAGGGTGAGCGGATCGAGCGCCGCACTCAGGGCATCATGCACCGTGTCGCCCGGGGCCAGGCCGAACAGCAAGGCAGTCAAAGCCGATGCCAGCAGCAGTACCAGGCCGAGGTTCCACCGCAGCCGAAGCAGGCCCAGGATCAACAACAAAACTGCTAGTAGCTTGGCCAGATCGACCATGCTAGGGCTCCGTGACGTTGTCCAGTTCCTGCTCCAGGCGATCGATTGCTGTCGCTAGCTCGAGGGCCAGAGGATGGGCGCCGAGTCGCGAGTGGACAATCTCTGATACACTGCAGTAGTACCACAGAGTCTCAGCGGAACCGCGCTTGAACTTGCTCCAGATGACAGATCCCTCGCGACGCAGCCCGAGCGCGACCGACCGCACATTGTGCAGGGTATCAGCCGCCTTGACAGCCGCTGCCTCCCGGCTAGCGTGCTGAAGATGAACCAGAGCCTCCCGCTTGCGAACCTCCCACGGGCGCTCTATCCCATCCTCTGATTTCCACTCGGTCAGGGCGGCCACCATCTCTGTCACTTCTGCACCGAACCGGGCCTCGATGTCGTCCAGAGGAACCCCCTGGTCTTCGACGATGTCGTGCAACAGGCCGGCAATGGCCACGTCCTCCGAGAAGCCGTGCCGTATCAAAAGCACCGAGACGTGAACCAGGTGCACGATGTAAGGATCGGCGCCCAGCTTGCGCACCTGGTCGCGATGGGCGTTTGCGACCAGGGCCAGGGCGGCTTCGTAGCGCTCGGAATAGGCTTCCATGGGCTGCTCCTCAAGAACCGGCTACACTGGTGGATAGGAGGGCATTATAGCACCGGCTCCACAGAACCGCAACTTGCAGTCAGGGGACGCACCCTTCCGAGGGCGCACCCCTTGCTACAGCGGACAAACTATGATACACTTGCGCCAGACGCAATCCGATGCGGCCCTGGGTATCCCGAGCAACATGCAGGTCTGGATGTCACCAGGGCAGAACGACAAATCATGTCACATCAACCGGCACGCTTTGGGTATCCTTTTACCGCAACCACCGTACTAGCCCGCAAGCTCGTGCCCTTCCTGCTCTTCACACTGGGCATTGGGCTGCTTCTACGGGCCGGCCGCGAGTACTATTTCTGGACGCATCCCTGGATGGTCCTACCCGCAGGTATGCTGGGCGTGTTGTGCTGGCTGGCCGCCGTCTACTTTTTTACACTCCTGCCCACAGTCTACGCCGACGAAGAGGGGCTGCGAGTCCGTCGTTGGGGGCTGTTCTGGCGGCGCATCCCCTGGCACTCGGTGGTCGGCGTGCACAAGACCGCCCGTGTCGACCTGTTGGGCTGGGTCGAATCCTTCTATACGGTGTTCCGCTGGCGGGCCCTGACAGGACGGAGGGGACGCGTCCGGCGGGCATGGCATCGTCGCCCAGTGAGAGCGTTTCGGTTCTCGGGGCACATCCGTGACTGTGAGCGGCTGCTGGCCCTGATCGAGCAGCATGGGACAGCGAACAACAGGCACGAGGACAAGGTATGAAAGCTAGCAGAGAATCCAAGCCTGTGGATTCCTCCCAGGAGGCAGACCGAGGACACTGGTTCACTCAGGGGTTCCGGCACCACTTTGCGATCGCATGCTCTCTTTTCGTGCTGGCCCTGCTCGTTTATGTCCCCATGCTGGCACCCGGCCCTCTCGGCGGCGACGCGGGTGAGTTCCAGACAGCGGCCAAGGTGTGGGGATTGCCGCACCCGACCGGCTATCCTCTCTACATGCTGCTACTCAAGCTCTGGGCCTTGCTCCCGGTAGGGACCGTCGCTTTCCGCGCGAACCTTCTCTCGGCAGTGGTAGCCGCGGCCACCGTCAGCCTCCTCTTTGTCCTCTTGGAAATGGTGACACGCCAAACGTTGGGGGCAGTCATCGGCGCACTCACCCTGGCCGCCTCGCCTCTGTTTTGGTCTCAAGCCCTCATCACCAGCAAGTACACACTCAACGCTTTTCTGATCACAGTGGTGCTGGTGGCCGCAGTATACTGGGCTCAAAAACCTCAGCGCCAACGACTGTGTCTGTTGGGTCTGGCCTATGGCCTCAGCCTGACGCATCACCGGACGATGATTCTGTTTGCTCCGGGCCTGATTGGCTACTTGCTTTGGGTTGATCCCGGGATCTGGAGATCCCGGCGTAACTGGTCGGCACTGCTTTGCATCGGGCTCCCCCTCGGCGTCTATGCTCTTCTACCCCTGATCAGAGCATTCGGACAACCACTGAGTAACTGGTGGCCGTCGACGCCCGGCGAGTGGCTGGCCTACTTCACTGCCCGGGGACACCTGGGCGATGAGGTGGCTGCAGTCACCCCCCTGGCCGAGCGTCTGGCCTTCTACGGCAGGACGCTCCTGGCGCAATTTACCATCCCGGGCTTGATCTTGTCTGCCGCGGGCTGGGTGTGGCTGGTTCGGCGACAGCCGCCCCTGGCCTTCCTTCTGTCCGTCTCGTGGCTGCTGCACGGCATCTCCAGTATGGCCTATTACCTGGATCCCAGGAACCAGGCCTTCTTCCTGCCCTCCTTTCTCCTGATAGCCCTGGCACTTGGCATGGGGGCGGGCGCCCTGCTGCACTGGCTGAGGACCCGTCCGCGCACATCACCAAGGGCAACCAGGGTGCTGGTCATAGCCACCAGTCTGATCTTGGGCCTGCTGCCCGTCTACCTGTTCTTGCACAACGAGGCTGAGCTGCGCCAAAGGCATCATCAGGATCATGCGTTGACCGTCTGGCGCCAGGAACTGCAGCTCGGCCAGCGGGCCCGACGGCTGGCCGAAACCGGTCTATCGCGAGTGGCGCCGGATGGGATCGTGATTGGGGATTGGGAACAGATCACGCCATTACACTACTACCAATGGGTCGAGGGCTGGCGTCCTGACGTGCAGATTGTATATCCCATTGAGCGCCTGGAGGAGGTCTCGGCCAGCGGGCGTCCCCTCTACCTGGCCCGTACCCATGCCGGCCTGGCCGACCGCTGGCACCCCTCAGCCATCGGCCCCCTGATCGCCCTGCAGACTGCACCTGCTTTTGAGCTTCCCGTAGATGCTTCTACCTTGAGTGTCCGGCTCGGGGACACCTTTGAATTGGCCGGTGCAACGGCAGGATCAACCAGCACCTACCCCGGAACCGTCGTGCCCCTGACATTGTACTGGCGGGCGCTCCAGGCTCCGGCCCACGACTATTCCATTTCGTTGCGCCTGTTTGATGTCGGGGGCCAGGAAGTGTTCAAGGTCGATAGCCAGCACCCCGTGTTGGGTACCTACCCCACCTCCCGATGGACTGCCGGGGAGGTTGTGGGTGACTACTATGAGATCCAGTTGCCGGCCGACTTGCCGTCGGGCACCTACCAGTGGGGTGTGATCCTCTACCGGACACTGCCCGACGGAGGTTGGGAAAATCTCAAGGTCGATGGCGGTGAGGGCGAGATTGCGTTCGGAGGTAGGGTCGAGGTACACGAGCGATAGCCGCGACCCTCAGGGATAACCAGGAACCAGTCCGGCAGCCAGCACTGCTGCCCCCACGGCCGACGCCTCGCGCTGGGAGAGGACCTGGACCGGGAAGCCGAATCTCTCTTCGATCAGGCTGGGCAACAGCGGGTTGGCCCATACCCCCCCGCCGGCGGCAACCACCTGCTGGTGATGCAGCGCATTGCTCGATTGGCTCTCATACAGCCCTGCCAGCTCATCCACCATGCCGGTCAGCGTGGCTCGGGCCAGAGCTCCCAATCGAAGGTTCTCCGGCCTAATGCCCTCAATCGCGCCGGCACGGACTGTGGGATCCCCCCGGACGCCAAGAAAGGTGGTTCTTACCTGCAGTCCCCCAGAAGTCTCCGAACCCATGGCCAATCGATTCAATTGCTCGTAAACAGTGCCTTCATCCACGCTGACGCCGAATTCCGCCAGCCAGCCGCGCACGGTCTGGTTCAGCCAGGCGTACGCTGCCCCGCCGCACAAACTGGCCCCCACCCGCAGGAAGGAGCGAGGCAGGAGGGGGCGAGTTTCCACCGCTGCTGTAGGAGTTTGAGCTTCCAGCACCCGCCAGCAGACCTGACCACCGGTGCCCAGATTGACGAGCAGCGCCCGTTCCGGGTCGGTGACGCTCCCCAGGAAACTGGCCTGGCTGTCGCCCAGTGCGTTGAATACCGGCAGTCCACTGGGCAGGCCAGTCGTTCGCGCAATCCCGGCCGCGAGGCCGCCAAGCTTCTCGCCTGAAGGCCGCACCGGAGGGAACAGTCGTGGATCCAGGCCGAGCCGGACCAGAAAGGCGGCATTCCACCTCTCGTTCACGAGGCTGTAAATCCCCCAACTGGCGGCAAAGGTGGGATCGGTGACTGCCGGCCTACCGGTCAGTCGCCCCGCCAGCCAGCCGGCGATCGTGCAGACCTGGTGTGCGCCTTGGGGCAATTGACCTTGCTCGACCAGCCAAAAGAGGGTAGCTGCCCCGTAGCCATGTGCCATGGGACAGCCGTTCTCCTGCCAGGCCAGGTCGGCCGTGCGGCTCTGGATCTGGTCCAGAGCCGTCGTGTCCCCAGGCAGTGGCTCAGCGGTTCGCTGGTCCTGCCACGTGATCAGGGGGGTGAGCGGTCTCCCATCCGCGTCAACGCACAGCAGGCCGTGCATTTGCCCGGTCAGCGCCAGGCCGGACGCCCGCCCCAGACTGCCTGCTGACAAGCCAGTTGCGACCAGTTCAGCCAGCACCTCGAGCGCCAGCGAGTAAAGGCGTCGGGGCTCCTGCTCCGCACGACCGGCGCGGGCCGGTCGCAGGGCGCCATCATTGCGTCGTTGGCTTTGGCTCAGCACCTCGCCGCTCCCCGCGTCCAGCAGCACACCAGTCACAGTTGTGGTGCCCAGGTCGAGGCCAAGCAGGCACTCTGTCACTCAGAGCTCCTTCCCGGTGGCCCCATAACAGCAAAGGGATCGAGGGTCCGTCACTGCCAGTGAACCTCAGGACGGTGCCGGTTCTTCCACCGCCAGACCACGCCCACCGGATAGCCAATCATCTTGGCCACATCGCCGGTCACTCGTATGACAGGCACCAGGAGCACCGCCTTCAGACGACCAAAGAGCCCGTAGGGAGCCAGCATCAGGCCCAGGCGCCGGTAGGGCGTCGCCACATAGGCAAGTACCCCGGAAGCCAGTGCCAGCCACCACCAGGGTGAATGAACCAAGGCCAGGAATACCAGCAGCGGTCCGGCGATCAGGTAGGTCAGGTAGCGGATTGCGTGCCGCTTGCGCCACAGGTCTGCCTTTCCATCGCCACGGGCATATTGGTAGTACTGCCTGAAGAAGGAACGGAGGCTGCTTCGAGGCCGGAAATGAACCACCGCTTCTGGGGCAAAGGCAAACGCACCATAGAGACGGCGCAAGCGGATGTCAAAGATCAGGTCCTCACAATAGTCCAGCCATTCCGGGTAGCCACCAGACGCCTCCCAGGCTGCCTTGCGAAAGGCCACCGACCGGCTAGAGGGCAGAAACCGGTCTGCCTTGATCTCCTCCACCTGGGGCAGCACCGTCGCCCCCATGGCCGTCTCGAACACCGTTTGCGGATCGGGTACGAACCAACCCGAAACCGCGGGGATAGTCCGCCCGGTATCGCGCTCAAACGGCGCAACAATCTCTTCCAGCCAATCCTCTTCCAGGCGTACGCCCGCGTCGGTCGATACGATGACCTCCCCTGTTGCGGCAGCGATGGCGGCGTTTCGGCCTTCCGAGATGTTGGCGCCGGGCTTGTGGAGGACGTGCAGTGGTAGCCGCTCTGACGCGACCCATCCGGCTAGCAGGTCGAGCGTGCCGTCGGTCGATCCCCCGTCGGCGAGCACCACCTCATCAGGGGGTCGTGTCTGGGTCGCCAGCGATTCAAGCAGCCCCTCAATTGATTCCTGCTCGTTCAGAACTGTCACAATCACGGATACGTTCACGGCGACTCCTCGTGGCAGCGTTGCGTCTTTTCGTGGATGCAAAGATACGCAACGCTGTGGAAACCTATCATCTCTTGCCAGCGTTTGCAGTAAAGAGCAGAATGTGGTAAAATATCCATAGGAGTGCTGTTTTTTGACCGGATAATCACCAGATATCAGGCGTCTGGATCAAGGATGGAACCATGAAATGGAGACACTGGGCTATCCTCATTGTCCTGGTATTACTGAACTACATCATCTTTAGCACGGCCTTTACCCAACTGGCGGAGCAGCGCCGCCCTGGGCCCCGTTCGACTCGGACGCCCCAACCAACTTTCGACAGAGTTGAATCCACTCCGATGGCCTGGATCGTCCTGCCCACCAGCACACCTCGCCCCACCAGGTCCCCTGTCACGCCAGTGCCGACCGACGCACTCCTTGTTGTAAGTGAGATCACGGCTACCGTCCCGTCCAGTGTCACGGTGTCCAGCGCTGCCACCGAGATCCAGCCGACCGACACACCGCTGCCTCCCCCAACTGAAACCCCGGTGCCGCCGACCGACACGCCCATTCCGCCCACGGCCACCAGTCAACCCGTGATCCACACCGTGGAGGCTGGCGAAACCCTATCCCAGATTGCCCAGGCCTACGGTGTGACGCTCGAAGCCATCATGCAGGCCAACAACCTTGCCGACCCCAACCGCATCATCATCGGCCAGAACCTGGCCATCCCAGCGTCCGGTCCCTCGTCACCACCGGCCACCAGCCAACCTGCCACCGCCAGCCCGACAAACACGGCCAAGCCGCCAGCGCCCAAGCCGCCCACGCCAACACCCACGCGGAAGCCGCCCACCGCCACCGCGGCTGTCAGCCAGTTCCAGTTCACCGGAGAAGTTGTCTGGCATCCCCTCATCGCACCCAACTGCGCCGGGCCTGGCATCTCAAAAGAGAGCATCATCAAGGATGCCGCCGGCAATCCGATTAACGGCGTGCGGGTAGAGGTGGATTGCTACGGAAATGTCTGGGTCTCACATCCCTCCGGCAATCCCGGGGAGTACGATCCCGGACATTATGATTTCGCCTTCGGGCAGAATAAGCCCCAGGACTGGACCTGCAATGCACGGGTGGTCGACCTCAACGGCCAGCCAGTGGCCTCTTCCGCGGTGGTCTCGATCCATTTCGACACCAACAACTGCAAGCCCGAAGGCAACGGCCACCAGATCGCCACCGTCAACTGGACCAAGCATTGGTAGATCCGGTTCGCTGACCTACCTTCCTGTGGCACTTAGGGTTCCACCTCCACAGGATCAGATAGAAACGGCTCCGCTCGCATTCCATCCGGAGCTACGGGCTGGACCTGCAAGCGGTACTTTCCCGGTGGCGCATCAGCAGGCACTCGGACCACGAACTGCCCGCGCCAAACGTCCCCTTTCTCCCAAAGGCTCGTGGCATACCCTCTCACTGGCTCTTCCCTGAAAAGACCCCACACCCGGCCTTCCGGGTCAACCAGGGCGATCTCCACCTGCCAATCCCCGGCGGGCACTTCCGCGGCTTCCCAATAGAGGGTAGCCTGTAGCGGGTCGCCCGGATGGACAGGGGCATCCGGCTCATGGGCATATCCTAGCTTGTATAGATCATACCCCAGCAGACCCAGATCGCCAAAAGATACCCCCGCCGAATCCTGCATCCCCAATGCCGCCAGGGGTGGGGGGGCCGCTGGCCGGTCTACCGACAGTGGTTCCAGCCAGACCTGGCTTCCGCCCTCTGGTGTCAGCATCCGCTGGCCCGTCTCCGCATCGTACAACCCGACCTCGACCCGGTAGTGTCCCGGCGGCGTGGCGGGATGGATTGGCAGGCCATAGTTATCGGCGATCATCTCGCCGGGCTCCCAGAGCGTGGTCAGCCTGGCCCCACCCCCCGGCTCCGCATCCCGTTGGGCCACGATGAGGTCGGCCGCGTCCAGCATGTGGACAAAGGCTTTGTAGCGCCGTACGGGGGTCTGGTCGGCGCGCCAAAACAGCGTAATCTGGGCAATGTCTCCCGCTGCCAATCGCTCATCGAGCACACTGTAGCCGGCGAGCACGATCTCGTCGCCGGTCTCGTTGCTGTGCAGATCCAGCTCTAGAGGTTGATCCGGTTCGGAAGGTGTATGCTCTGGCACAGCATAGACGGCCAGTCGTACGTTGCCGTACCAGGTGTCGAGGGCTTTGTAGGTGTGCTCGTCCAGCCAACTCTCGATGAAGCGCTCTGGATCGCTCTCCCCGGTAGCCCACAGAACAGCAAAGACACGGGCGCCAGGCTGGGCCAGTGCCAGTAGCGCTGATTCGGTCGCTTCCGGTTCCAAGGGGCGGTCCTCAGGAAGGGGATACACCGGCAGGTTCCCCTGGTAGTAATATTCGAACACCTCTTTCTGGCCTGGTGCATTGAGCAAGATGGCGTCCCCGTTGCGGCCTGTGACTTGTATGTAGGCAGCGATGCTCCGGTAGTCGTCCCGGGCGTAACTGGGGTCCGCATAGAGTTGGTGCAGGGCACGGGCAGTGGGCAACAGGAGTATCAGAAGATAGACGGCGGAGCGTAGTGCGTAGTAGGTGATCCGCGCGCTACGCTGCGCGTTGCGGGATAGGATCGGGGACTCGCAGGTCAGACCGCCCGCCATGAGCAAGCCCAGGGCCGGGGTGGTGACCAGCAGGAACTTCAGATAGGCCTCGCGGTACAGGCCCAGGGCGAACATCAGGAAAACCGGCAGGCCGAGCCACAGAGCCAGCAATCCAGCGCTCCAACGATTGTGCCTGCCCAGGGCCCACAGACCGATGGCGGTCAGGATTGCCGCCACCAGCAGGGGGAAGAGGGCCTCGCTGGTCTCCACCGTCGGTCCAAAGACCAGCCAGCGCCACGTGTCCGCCAGCGCGGAAAAGAAGGCAGTGGAACGCCCCGGACTCGGCCAGGTGGTCACCTGCCGGACGGCCGTGGACAGCCAGGGCAGGTATAGCAAGATCACGGCCGTCTGAGAAAGCACCCAGTTCAGCACCTGCTCGAGGCCTCTCGCCCGCCGGCCGGCCTGCACCAGCCACAGGACGGCTGCCAGGTTCAGTGCGAGAAGTACGAAAACAAAAGAGTAGTGGGTGTAGAGCCCTGCTGCTTCCAGTAGGATCAGTGCGATCCAGGGAAGCCAGGACGCACCCTGGATGACGCGGACCAGGGCCAGCATCGTGCTGGCCGTGAGGACCGCCAGCAGTATGTACATCCGCGCTTCCTGAGAATAATAGACTTGGAAGGGATCGATGGCTGACAAAAAAGCCGCTGCCAGTCCGATCCACGGACCGGCCAGCCTCCGGCCCAGGGCGAAAGTCAGGGCCACCAGGGCCACCCCAAGGAGGGCAGAGAAGGAGCGCACGGCTGTCTCGCTGATGCCGAACAACCGCACCCAGCCGCTCAGCAACCAGTAGTAAAGGGGGGGATGGATGTCGTTCGCCGCGTCGCGGGCGATGGTCGCCAGATCGCGCTGGGCGACCGCCACGCTGGTTCCCTCATCGTTCCACAGACTTTGGGCACCCAGTTGGTAGAACCGCAGGCTGCAGGCCAGGAGCAGGATCACAACCAACAGTCCCATCACCGTGCGCTGTGATCTGGGAAATCTGCCCATTGGCCGTTTGCCCCTAGGCTCGGCTGCGATCGTACCAGCGGCGGCGCCGAACAACAAAGCCGGTGATGCCCGCCGTGATCAAGCCGAGGGCCAAGATCGCAGCGACCAGGACCAGCCAGGCAACAACGGGGGCTTGCCCACGAACGGTTACGCTATCCAGAGTCAGAAGATCCGGCCTGGCGTAGAGGCTGAGTTTGTGCTCCCCCCTGCGCAACCCACGAGCGAGTTCGATCTCCTCGCCGGCGGCAAACGACACCGTCTTTTCCTCCTGCCCATCCAGGCGATAGGTGACAGTGCCTCCTTCCTCAGGACCCATCCTGAGCTGCAGATCGGTCCCGTGAAAGGTCAAGGTGACCTGGGCCTCGGGATCCAGTGCCTGCTGGTAGCTGCCTAGCTCGGCTTCCGGTGCAGAGCGCTCCTCCCAGGAACCCTGGTAGATGAGCGCCCAATGATCTTGCTGGTGCACGCCGGGATAGAGCACCTGCGCCTCGGCACTGTGAAAGTAGTCCTTGAGCGCCTCGTAGACCGGCAGCGGCGCAAAGTCCGGCTCGACCAGGCGAAAGTAGTACATGGCCTGGTCTCGCTCGCTGTCGGTGGCCCGCTTGAAAAACCACACATTCATGACACCCAACCAGGGCCATTCCTGCTGTGCGCGCTGGTAGGCCAACACGGCATAGCGGGCTTGCTGTTCGAGTGTGACAGAGCCAAAGGGCTTGTCGGGCAAGTCAGGCGGTGGCGCGTTCCAGTTCATCTCGGTCAGCCAGATAGGCTTCTCTGCATCTCCGTTTTTGACCATGAGGTCACGTAGATAGAGAGGGCGCGAGAAGTTTAGCACCCGCGGGCGCATCCTCCGGTCCGTCGGTCCGGACCATAGGCCATACCCCTGCATGGCCAGCACGTCAAAAGAGTCACCAGCCCCCGCATCGTACATGCGCTGCAGAAAGATAAAGTCGTTCAGATCCCGTGGGCCCAGGGGGATCGTCTGGGCAAGTGCGCCGGACAGGACCACGCATTCAGGGCAGACCTCCTTGATCCGGCGGTAGCCAACCTTGAGCAACTTGGTGTACTCCTCAGGGCTCACCGGCTGCTCTCCCCACTCGGGATAGATGTTGGGCTCATTCCAGATCTGGTAGTGGCGGATGCGTCCCCGGTAACGGCGGACCACCGTCTCCACAAAGTCGCCGTAATCCTCAAGATTGTCTGGAGGGGCAAAGGTGCCGGCCTCGTTGCCCTGAGCCCGGCTCCAGGCGGGGGGGTTGCTCAACCGGGCGATGATCTGCAGGTTGTACTGCTCGGCGAGATCTACGATCTGGTCATACTTTTCCCACGCAGATCGGTAGGGTTCGTTGCGTCGATCCTCAAAGTCCCCTTTGCCATGGATCTCGATGTCCTCCCAGGGAAATTCCTGGCGGATCCAGTGAAATCCGGCGTCGGCGATCATCTGCACCGACAATTCCCGTTTCGCGGGTTCGACTTCCTCCTGGAGGAAGGTGTTCACTCCAAAAGGGCTGTCCCCGGTGTGGGCCACCGGTACCAGATCGGCCGTATCGGGCCGGGGGCGTGTGATATTGCCCAGCCATTCCAGGCCACCCCGGATCTGACCGGACAGCGATTCCTCACCCGTGACCTGGAAGAGAAACTCGGACCACAGGGGATGGGTCAAGGCTAGGGCGCCGGCCAGTAGGCCCACGCCCACAACCAACCCTACGATCCAGACCGGCCAACGGGATCTCGGCTGCTCAACCGCCACCGTTCCCTCCTCTGGATCTTGTGCTCAGGGATAAGGGAGGATGCGAACTCTGTCCGGCGTTGGTGCCTGGGTTCGAGGCCACTTCCAGCCCAGCACGCCCACCGGCCGCTGGCTGGTCAACCAGCCAGCGCTCAAAGATCCAAAGCTCGCCCTCCCAATCCCCACAGCCATAGCCGGCCGCGTGAAATGCATCGCGCAACCAGGCCCGGTCGGGTAGCATCACCTGGACCTTCTTTAGCCCGAGCTGGCTGGCGTATACCCGGACCGTGGCTGCCAGGCCTGTGACGGCGGGCGGTTGCCCTGAGGCAAAGCCCACCCACACCTCGCCCTCCTCTGAATTGGGGTGGACGCTCGCCATGGCCACCAGGGACCCATCCGGGCCAAGCTGCGCCATGAGCTTGCCCTGGGCCAAGAATTGGCTGAGGCGCTCGGTCGAGAGTGCTTGCCAGCCCCAATCCACGCTGTACAGACCGCCGCCGTAGGTCATCACTGGGCTTCCAGCCAGGAAAGCCTGCACCTGCTCGCTGTGCTCCAACGTGAGAAAAACGCCCTCAGGACCGCCCGGCAACGGCTCGGCTTGCCTCAGGCCGTAGCTACCGATCCGGGACATGCCGGCCCGGCTCACCATCTTGTGGACCGCGACGTTGTGGTCACTGGTCCCCAGCCTGGCCACCTGTGCCCCCAGATCGCGAGCATAAGCCAGGCTGTATTCAAGGAACTGTCCCGCAATCCCCCGCTGTCGGTAGTCGGGATCCACGCGCATCCCTTCCAACCAAACCTCATCCGGGGACTGGCGCGTGACCTTGCTCAGGGCCACCACAAGTCCATCCACTTCGCCAACGAGGGCGTCGCCTCCGCCACGAGTCCCCTCGGCCAACCAGTCATCCCACACCTCAGGGATATAGTCCCCCCATTCCCAGGTGTGGGCGCAGATGCGCTCGATGGCGGGACGATCCTCTGGTCGTGCCGGGCGGATGGAGACGGGCACCGGAATCCCCTACCAGGCTCGCTGGAACGTGACGTCGTAGCTGTAGTGGATCGGTCCCAGTGCCTCACAAGAGGCGGGATCGCTGCAGATGCCTCCCCGGATCAGATCGTCCCAGACAGCATGTCCGAACAACACAGACAAGACGTGGGTCGTTTCACTGGTGACCGGCGCACCGCTGGCGTCGCGGTCCACCTGAAAGCGATAGTCGGCAGCCCACATGGTGAATTCGGTCTGACCTGGTCCCTTGTTGCCAGTCGTCACTTCCTGTGCGGGCTGGTTGTTGACCTCCTTGAGGACGACGCCGTCCAGCGGCGCTCCATTGGCATCAATCACGGTGAAGTAGATGTTATGCAACCCGCTGGCTGTGAGGCTCCCATCCTCTCGGGCCCTTATCTCCTTTACGCGGAAATTCACCCCGGGTTGGGGCGTGTTTGTCGGGGGCGCCGTCGTGTTGGTGGGCTGGATTGGCGGCGGATTGGTGGCTGGCACGGTGGTATTGGTGGGCGCCAACGGGGGAGTGGTGGGCAGTGGCGTGTCGGCAAGTGGAGGGGTTTCGGTAGCCAATGCCTCCGTCGGCGGTGCCTCCGTGGGTGGCGCCGGTGTACTGGTTGTAATGGGGGTATCGTTTGGCGCGGGAGTCTCGGTGGCAGGTTCGGTGGCAGTTGGCGTCAGGGTGCTGGTAAACACGGGACGCAGCGTTTTGGTCGGGGTGATTGTGACCTCCGACACGCCCGCCGATCCGAGAGAGCATCCGAAGAGCAAGAGCCCCAACAGACCGATCAGGCCTATCAGTAGCAGGGTTCGGTTTCTCATTGAACTATGGTCCTCCCCAGATAGCTTTTCAACCGTGAGTGTGAATGGCGCGCAAAGGGAAGCGGACCCTTTCCCACGTGACCATGACCAAGCCAGGGTTTTCAGGCAACCTGCAACACCGCCGCGCCCTGGATTTGGCCTTGCTTGAGCCGCTGCAGCACGGCATTGGCTTCATCCAGAGGGTACAGCTCGACGTCGGTGTGAATGGGAATCTCAGCCGCCAGCCGGAGCAACTCCTCACCATCCTGCCGTGTGGCATTGGTCACACTACGGACTGTCCGCTCACCATAGAGGAGGGAATAGGGCATTTCTGGGATGGGACTCATATGGATGGCGTTGATGGCCAGGGTCCCCCCTTTGCGCAGCACCCGCAGCACCTCCGGCACGAGCCAGCCAGCAGGGGCAAAGGTAATGGCACTGTCGATCTCAGCAGGGGGTGTATCCTGGGCCTGGCCCACCCACGCAGCTCCCAATTCCAGTGCATGCCGTTGATGTTCCTCGCTGCGGGTAAAGACATACACGTCACAGCCCCAGTGGCGCGCCACCTGGATCGTGATGTGGGCTGAGGCTCCAAAGCCGTACAGCCCCAGCCGCCCCCCGGGCTGGATCTCGCTTAGCTGCAACGATCGATAGCCGATGATCCCGGCGCACAGCAGGGGTGCTGCCTGATCGTCGGGAAACCCGTGGGGAATGGCATAGGCAAAGGCCGCTGGCACAACCATATACTCGGCAAAGCCACCATCCACGTGCTGCCCCGTAAAGCGGGCTCGGTCGCACAGGTTCTCCAGCCCTCCCAGGCAGTACTCGCACTCGCCACAGGTCGAGTATAGCCAGGGCACCCCCACGCGGTCCCCAGCCCGCAGGCGGGTCACCCCCTCACCAACTGCGTCCACCCGGCCGATGATCTGGTGACCGGGAAC
>Ga0316577_10000231_pt1 | contig 19264 bp, 18 predicted proteins | sample S5NA_FD_203073 | JGI IMG/M metagenome (GOLD analysis project Ga0316577, IMG submission 203073) | Rhizosphere microbial communities from salt marsh grasses in Alabama, United States - S5-7_050615r2r1 | ecosystem: Host-associated > Plants > Roots > Rhizosphere | place: USA: Alabama | collected... | reverse complement strand
GTTGCCTCCACTAGCGACGCTAACCCACGTCTCTCGCAGGAGGCCAGCCCTTCCATTGTGTCTATCGGGCAGCGCGTGGACGCTCAGCCATAAAGGAGAAACCTCGGACAAGCTTCGCCAGACAGGAGACCCGGGGTTCTTCCCAGATCGGACACAACGGGACCCATGGCCAATCTTGAGGTCGGCTCAGGCCGGAACTCTGGCAGACCCGTGGTTCGGGGAGGAGGCCGAGACGCCGCTTGACCCTTCGCAGTCCACTGGATAACTTCGGGTGAAGATTTTATCATGTTTGCCGAGGAAATCACATCCCTATGGCGCCCAGAGATTACCCCGGGGAATTCGAGCAGGTCGTGTTGCTCGCCGTCGCCAGGCTGAAGGACGAGGCCTATGGCATGGCCATCCGCGAGGAGATCGCTGAGCGAACGGGAAGAGACGTGGGCATCGGCTCCGTCTACTCTGCCCTGGATCGGATGGAAACGAAGGGCATGGTCTCTTCCAGCCTGGGTGCTCCCACGCCCGAGCGCGGAGGCCGAGCGAAGCGGTACTACCGCCTCGAGCCAGAGGGCGCCTCGGCCCTCAATCGAGCCCGGGAGATGTTCGCAAGTCTTTGGGACGGGCTGAACCTGGACCAGGAGGCCTACCCGTGAGATCCATGTTGGGTGGATCGGGGGGCCGAAACCAGCAGGGGCCACCCCGGCTGGCGGAGCTCCTGCTGAGGCTCCTAGCTCCGTTCCGCTATCGTGAACAACAGCTCGGGGACCTTCGGGAAGCCTTCGCTCATCGTCAGGCCCGGGGGGGGAGTTCCGAGGCGTGCCGCTGGTACAGGTTGCAGGTCCTGAAGTCCATCATTCCCAACCTGGCCCTGCGCGTCAGGATCCAAGGGGCCCCCGTTGCCCGCGGCCTGAGGAGAGGAATGCAGAGGGGAGGCGCGCTGAACCAGGACCTCCGCTTCACCGTCCGGTCAGTGCAGCGTCGTCCGGCCTTTCACCTGACCATCATCCTAGTGTTCGCGCTGGGCATCGGTGCCAACACGATCATCTTCAGCGTGGTGGACGGCATACTCCTCAGCCCCCTTCCCTTTCCGGATCCGGACGGTCTTGTGGTTCCCTGGCAGACCGAACGGGGCTATCAGAACAGTCCAAACCCGACGGAGCGAGGGCTGGCCGACAGAATCCCCCTTTCCTTCCCCATCTACCGGGATTGGGCAGAGCGGAACTCGGTGTTCGAGACCCTGGGGGTCTATCGGTCGGAGAGCTTCTACGCCACGGAGGGAAGCCGGGTGGAGCGGGTGCGTGGGACCCGGGCGACGCACGGCGTGTTCACCGCTCTCAGAGTGCCTCCCAGCCTGGGGCGCACCTTCAACCCTGAGGACGATGGCCTCGACGGGCCCCGCCTGGCCGTTCTCAGTCACGGCTGGTGGCAGAAACGGTTCGGATCGGACTCCACCGTGGTTGGAAGGAGCTTGGTACTAGACGGAGAGACGTACACGGTTGTCGGCGTGATGCCCAGGGACTTCCGCTTCCCGGACTCTGCTGAACTATGGGTGACATTCAGCCAAGTAGACCACCCCATGTTCACGAAGAGAGACGCCAATGTCGTGCTCCCCGTCGCCCGTCTGCGGACGGGGGTCACGTTGGACCGAGCTCAACGTGAGATGGAGATCCTGGCTGAGCGGCTCGAAGAGGAGAAGCCGATCCCCGGGAAGGACCGCGGCGTGAACGTCGTGTCCCTGCGGGACGAGGTCGTGGGCCGTGCTCGACCGGAACTGCTTCTCCTCCTTGGCGCTGTGGGGGTCTTCCTCCTGATTGCCTGTGCCAACATTGCGAATCTCTTGATGGTGAGGGCATGGGAACGCCGCACCGAGATGGTGGTGCGCCTCTCCTTAGGCGCCGGTCGTGGCCGCATCCTGCGCCAACTCCTGACCGAAGGCCTCACCCTCTCCGCCGTGGGGGGGCTTCTGGGATCCGTTGCCGCGTTCGTCCTCCTGGACCCCTTCCTCTCCATTCTCCCACCCGACACTCCCCGCCTGAGCCAGGTTGGCCTGGATCACCGTATCCTGGCCTTCTCGGCTCTCCTCACTGTCCTGTCCGGGGTCATCGTCAGTGCACTCCCGGTCCTTCGGATGCACGGCCCGCACATGGCCACGGCTCTTCAAGAGACCAACGCGAGGACCCTGGGCAGCAGAAGCCGAGCCCAAGCACAGGCCGGACTCCTGGTGTCCCAGATCGCCTTAGCCTTCCTGTTCCTGTTCTCTGCCGGTCTGCTGATCAGGAGCTTCGACCGCCTCACCTCGGTGGATCGCGGGTTCCAGGCCGGGGGGGTGATCGTCCTGAATGTGGACATGGGTGGATACCAGTACGTCGCGGAGGCACAGCCGCGGGTGGCGTTCGATGAGTTGATCGGTCGTCTCGGAGCGATTCCAGGAGTCCTTTCCGTGGCAACCACCCAGGTAGGCCCCTTCCTACGCACCTCGACCAGGGACCTCATTGTCGAGACCTCCCAGGGACAGGTGACCCGGAGCACTCACTTTGACTTTGTGTCCTCCTCCTATTTCCAGACCATGGGGATCTCAATCCTCGAGGGCCGTACCTTCCTTCCTTCCGAGACCTACGCGACGGACCCCGTTGTCCTCGTGAGTGAGGCGGTGGCGCGGGAGTATTGGCCGAACGAGTCGGCCATAGGAAAGAGGATCGGGGATTCCGACCTACCAGAGCGAACCGTCGTGGGCGTGGTTCGGGACACGCGTTATCGCCTGGATACGGATCCTTTCAGCCTCGTGTATTATCCGCCCGCGCCTTGGGGGTACCCGACCATCGTCCTGAAGGCGGCCTTCGATCCCACCATGGTCTTGGGCACGCTGCGGGCCGCAGTGGCCGAAATGGACGATGCCATGACTCTCTCTTCCTTGGCGGAGCTCGAGGATACGGTCAGTTCCAGCGTTGTGGGCATACGAGTCAGGACGATCCTTCTGGGCGCGCTGGCTGTCTTGGCCGCAACCCTCGCCGTGGTGGGCGTATTCAGCGTCCTGTCCTTCTCCGTGGCCCAGCGGACCCGGGAGATCGGGATTCGCATGGCGTTGGGAGCAGGATCCGGGGAGGTGGTTGGGAGCCTGGTCTGGCGGACCCTGACCTATCTGGGAGCAGGGATAGCCGTTGGAATGGCCGTGTCACTAGCCACCTTCGGCGTTCTCGGCCAGTTCCTGTTCGAGACCGGGACCCTCGACCCCGGAATCCTGGGAATCGTAATACTCTTGCTGGGCACCACCGCTATCCTGGCGGCAGCAATCCCCGCTCGGCGTGCCGCAAGCGTAGATCCGGTCCAGGCGCTGAAGCTGGAGTGATCGACCGTGCTTCGATTCCTGCGGGAGGCCGAGATCCGAGCTGCAGCGTAGGGAGACGATTTCCAATGCCGCAACAAGGGTTGACAGCTGACCGCACGGACCTACCAGTCATTCCCCTTCTGTCCCTGGGCTCAGCAAGCATACTCGTCGGTAGCAAAGAAGCCAGCCGTAAGGGCGACCCGGCTAATTGTCCTGGACCGTGGAGGTGGACGGCGGAAGGCCTTCGAAGCGCCGCCCGATAACACGTATGAGGCCCCGGAAGTCAAGGGCGCACAGGCCCCCCACGCCGTTGCGAAGCAACGGTGCTTTTCAGGAGCTCGGCAGGGGACTCTGACTTGGTTTCGGTTATCGGGTTTTCAGAGCGAACTCTGCACCAAACACGTATCGAGGCTTGGGGCCTAGAAATGCATTTTGACCCTCGCATCCGGCCTACTCAACGAGAACAGGCTTGCCGGTTGGCGTCCAGCTATCTCCGGGCTCGGGAGAGGGGCAGAGCCGTGCAGCCGAGCGCTATGTAGTGGGCGAGGAGGGTGTCCAATCAACCGGAGCGTGCTGCCGGACGTGTCGGGCCCATGGAGCCGGGTCGGGTGCTCGAAGCACAATGATGCGGGCTCCTTTGGGGGCTCTGTCCTTGCTGGCTTGAGTTATCCGCCGGGCTCACCCCCCTCGCCGGGTCAATTCGGAAAGAAGCGGTCCATGTCGAAGGCGCGCTTCTGTTTGAGCATGAAGTAGTTGGCGCGGCCGAGCTTGGCGGCGAGGATGCTGAGCGCCTTGCCTCTGCCGTAGCGGTGGCGGAGCCGCTTGATGTGCTGCTTGCCGCGCGGGTTGTTGTGGAGGAAGCAGACGGCAGCCTCGGAGTAGGCCCACTTGAGGTGGGCGTTTCCGATCTTCGCGCCACCGGTTCCGAGACGTTTGCCGGCAGACTCCTTGGGTGCTTTCACGAGGCGGGCATAGGAGCTGAAGTCCTGGACCCGCGGGAAGCGGTCGATGGTGTGGATCTCGTAAAGGACGGTGAGGCCGAGGATGCGCCCGATGCCCGGGGTGGTCTGGAGGACGTGAAGGCTGTGGGCGTCGTGAGTGGCGGCCTGGAGGTCGACGGTCTTCTCGAGCTCCCGGATGAGGCCGTCGTAGGCGGTGCAGAGCTGGAGATCGGCTTCCACGCTGGTTCGGACGATGGGATCATCGAAGCAGGCCGGGATCGACGCTCGGCTCTTCTGGGTGAGCAGCGTTCCCTTCGGGGCGGGCAGGTTGTACTGGTGGAAGGTGTTGCGGATGTGCGCGAGCAGCTCGCTGCGTTTTCGGGTGAAGAAGAGGCGCCGTCGGAGGAGGTCGCGGGTGGCACGCATCTCCGGTGGATAGACGTAGGCCTGAGGAATCACCCCGCCACGGAGCAGTACGACGAGCTTCTCGGAGTCGATGCGATCGTTCTTGGTCTTCGCGCCGTGGATGGCCTTCAGGTAGAGGGCGTGGGCCAGGATGAAGGTGATGTCGTGCTGGGCGCAGAGATCCGCGAGCCAGTACCAGCAGAAGATGCACTCGGCGCAGACCACGAGGTAATTGGTGTAGGGCGAATGGCCTCGGCGGAAGACCTCAGACCGGGATCGACCCTGGTGGCGGTGGGGGGGAGAGGCGGATCCCTTCGCAGGTCTTCCTATTCCCGGATGCGCCCCCGCCCATCCATGGGCAACAGCCTGGGATGGGGGTGGTCGAGCACCGTCTGGAGGGTAGTCTCGATATTCGTTCACCCAGCGGCAGTACGATGCGCACCCCGTTTCCGATCAAGCCCTTTCACGGTTTCAGAACGAAAACTTCAGGCCCAATGAGGGCATGATCATGAGCTGCGGCGTAAGGGAGTGATTGCTGACCCATCGGCCATCCACCCAGGAGACACCCTGTTCGAAATCCAAGGTGTTCTCGCGGTTGAGGAGGTTGAAGACGTCAACGTAGAGAAGAAGGTCGCTCCGGCCCAGCCGGAGCCTCCGGGACGCCCTGAAGTCGATCCGCTTGTAGGGCGTCAGACGCCCCTGGTTCAGGACATCTGCATAAGCGGAGGCGAACTGTTGTCCCCAAATCGTCTCGCCGAAGTGGTATGCGATCTCGGTGAAGGGCCAGGGGGAGTGATAGATCCAACCTAGCGCCACGGACCAATCAGCGGTGGGCCGATAGGCCACCTGAAGATTGAAGGCGTGCCTTTGGTCGAAGGGCCGCGGCACCCACTCCCCTGACACTTCCTCCTCCGACGTTGAGAGGGCATAGGACGCGGACCAGCTGAACCGGCCTCCCGCTGGGCCCTTTGCGAAAAGCTCGACCCCTTGCGCCCTTCCTCGCTCAGGACGCACATGGACACGGAGGTTAAGGGTTTCTTCCCACAACGCTCCCATGGTCCGGGCCAGCTGGCGGTACTCTGGGAGGGGGTCGAAAAGTAGCCTCTGATAGGCTTCGACCCGAAGGGAAAACCCACTCCCGAACCGATGCTCCAACCCCAGGACCCTATGCTCCGCTTTCTGGGCGGGATAGAAGGTTGTGTCCGCATCAGCGGCCCACAGCTCGTTCAGGGCATGGGGCTGATAGTAGTGCCCCCAGGCTCCCCGGATCATGGTTCCGGGCGTCAGCTGCAAGGCTGCGCTGATTCGGGGGGAGATCTGGCGCTCCCCCGTGTGGGACTGCCCATCGAAGCGGAGGCCGGTTTCCACCGTGAGAGCCTCCAAGGGCTGAAAGCGGCTGGCCAGGTAGGCCCCCACCTCGGAGCCGGACCTGGACATCGCCACCGTCACGGTGTCGTGCAGGGGCCAGAAGTCCGGACCGTTGGGATCGGTCATGTTGGGACCCCAGGAGAAGTTGGCCCGGAAGTAGTCGTAATCCACCGTCAACCACTTCAAGTCGAAGCCCCACTTCAGCATCATCCAAGCCGAGCGCTTGAGCCGCCAATCCTGGCGGAGGCCCAGGATCCATGCGGTGCTCTCATCGTCCACGCGCAACACAGGTGGATCCCCCGGCTCCGAGTAGTCGTTTCCTTCCCGGTCTTGGGCCACCCGGCCGAATGACGCCACCGTCCTCGCCGAGAGGTCCTGGTTGAGATCCGCCTCCCAGTTCAACCACCCGTAGCTGTTCCCATAGCGGACCCGGTAGACGGTGTTGTCGCTCTCCACACCACGGTTGTCATCGCCGGCGTGGAGGATATGTGCCGAAACCCGGTGCCCGGGATGGACCTCATATTGGACTTTTGAGAAGAGATCGTAGTAGGAGGGCCGCAGGTCTTCGCCGGGATACAGGTTCATAAGATCGAAGACGAACGCCAGGAACCCTCGGCGTGCCGAGGCGAGCCAACTCCCCTTCCCCTCGTCGAACGTCCCCTCGCTCTTCACGATGGAGCTCAGGAAGTCTAGCCCGATTGTTGTGCGGGGCGGACCGACCGGGGGATCAGCGCTCCGCATGGCCAGGACACCGGCAGACCTGTCCCCGTATTCGGTGGTGAATCCACCCGTGGCGAGGCTCACCTCGCTCACCGTCTCCACATCCACGATGCTGAGGGAGCCGTCCCAGTACTTGATGTGGTAGGGCTCGTGGAGCTCCAGCCCGTCCAGGATCGTGAGGACCTCCTCCGCCCGGGCACCCCGGACGAAGGGCTTTGCCGAGTAGTCGGTGGTAGAGATTCCAGGCACCCGCTCAACCGCCCGGACGATGTCATTCCCCGGGTGAGGCTGGGATTCCAGCTCCTGACGCGTGAGGACCTGTCCCGACAGGCCACTGGTCCCGAACATCCCAAAGGTGCTGGGTGTAACGACGATCTCTTCGAGGCGGAGGGGTGATACCGTGACGTAGATGGTGATCCGGGTCGCTTGCCCGACTCTGACGTGTACGTCGATCTGACCACTCCTTTGGGTTCCGAGGGCCTCCGCCACGACGTGATAGTGCCCGGGAAGCAAGGCGACGGTGAAGCGGCCGCCCTCGTCCGTGAGGAGTCCCCGGGGTGCATGAGGTGCGGCAGCGGAATCGGAGCCAGGGTCGGCGACAGGAGTGACGTTGATCGTCGCCTGAGCCACCGGGAGGCTGTCAGGAAGCATGAGCACCCGTCCCTCGAGCATCCCTCGGGCATGGTCTCCCTGGCTTGCCACAGGGACCGCTTGCTCGGACGCCGATGGCCCCACAATGAGGACCTGCCGCCGTCCTGCCTGGTACCGGAGCTCCGTGCCCTCCAATAGTCGATCCAAGGCCTGCCGGACCGTCAGCTCTCTACAGTGGCAGCTCACCCGCCGCTCCGGAGGGAGTCGGTCGGGGCTGAAGGCGATGGCCACGCCGGACGAGCGACGAAGGGCAAGCAACGCCGCGTTGATGGTGACATCCTCCACTTCCAGACGTGCTACTCGATCCAGGAGGGACGGGGGAACCTGGGCCGCCAAGGAGCCGGGCCCCACGGCGACGGATAAAAGCACCCAGGTCAGGGTGAGCCGAGTCCGGCTCGGGCGCCGCGTCAGAACTGGAAACCTACGCATTCGACTTTCCCCGCCTCCTCGGGTCTAACGCCCGATGGTCACTTCCGCTTCGCTCACCTCACAGGGCACCCCGGCCACCAGGCACACCACCGAAACCACCTCCTCGAGGGACTCATCCTCGAACCACGCGGTGATCCGGAGCTGCCCCAACGCCTCATCCACAATGGTCACGTCCCTTCCGAAGTGCTGGCCCAGCTCCCCCGCCACCTGGGATAGAGGGGTGGCCTCGTAGATCAGGAGGCCGTCCGCCCACTCCAGCAGGGACCACACGTCGCTGTGGTCCACGACTCGGGGGGGCGAGCCCATGGCCAGGTAGGCGACCTGGCCCGGACCCACCTCTGCGATCCCTGCTTGGCCCTCCAGACGCACCCTCCCTTCCACCACCACCAGCCTGAGCTCATCTCCATTCGTGAGGACCTCAAACCGGGTCCCGTGCACCGTCACCATTCCAAAGTGCGTCCGGACCACGAAGGGAACCGGGTCAGCCGCCACGGCGAAGAATGCCCTTCCTTCCAGCACTACTTCCCGGCGATCCACTGTGCCCGGGAACTCCACCTGGGTCTCGGGCATCATGCGCATGACGCTTCCGTCCGAGAGGCCCAAGGTCGTGACGTCTCCGGAACTGGCGGAGGACTCCACCGCAAAGAGACCACGGGTCGAGGAACCATCCTCTGCGCCCGGGGGGAGGGTCCAGAAGAACAGAGCCGCCACGGCAGCTACAGTCAGGCCATACCATGTTCGCGGTGACCGGAGGACGGCTCGCCGAGCCCCTCGGGCTTGGCTCCGGGCCCTTCGGGCGTCGCCCTCCCGTGTGATCTCTTCAAGGGCGGGTGTGGGGCCCACTGCCGGTGCTTCCGGCTCCCCGGTCTCGTTCCAAAGCCTGATGAACGTGCGGTATTCCCTGTCGTTCTCCGGGGATTCGGCGCGCCAGTGATCGAGCTGCCGGACTTCGATGTCCCCCGCCTCTCCTCGCAGCCATTTCACGATCAGCTCATCCATCACTTGCCCTCCCTTCCCGGCCGTGGTGGTCATTCGCCGGTGACTCCGGCTGCCCCTGCGCCGGGCAGTCGGACAACTGTCTCCTCAGGTCCTCCATGGCTAGCCTCAAATGGTTCACCACCGTCCGATAGGAGACCTCCAACACCTCGGCGGCCTCCCGATGGGAGAGCCCCCGGAGGCGAATCAACTCGAACACCTCCCGGCGGCGGGGGGGAAGGCTCTCCAGGGCTTCGTGGAAGGAGAGCAGGAGATCCCTGCCCGTGAGCACCTCTTCGGGCGTGGGAGGGGACGAGGTTGGGTCGTAGCGACGATCCCGCCTCCACCGCCGGCGCACGTCGGCCCTGCGCCGGAGATCCAGCGCTACGTTCCTGCCGATCCGGAAGACCACCGCCCTCGCCGATCCCGACTCCCACCGATCCCGATGTTCCCACAACCGCACGAAGGCTTCCTGGGCCGCGTCCTCCGCAGCCTCGACGGAGTCAAGAAAGGTGAGGAGGTACCTGACCAGTGGAGCCCAAGTCTCCCCCAGGAGGAGGCCGAGAGCCTTGGAATCTCCTGACCGGATCTGCTCCAGGTCCACGATGGTCCACCTCCCTGAGAGCGGGAACGGCACACTCTGAAACTACCACTCGCACAACGCAGGAGGGGGAGCCTTTTACCAATGCCGCACCGATGTGCCCATACGCATAGCGGTGCACCAATGCGTCCGGCTGCGGCTCCAACCATTAGCCGGAAGTTACCCTTCGAGTGATCTATATTTTTTCCGCGTCATTCCTTGACGTTTCATAGTGGCGAGGGGTGCGGCGTACTGGCTACATCTACATCCGGTACGACACGTCCAGCAACTCGAAGGCCTGGTCCTGCAGAGGCGTGGGTCGGGCGTACTGGTCGGACGTTGCCTCGCTTCCGCTCATCCGGGTCTCGTTCTTAGTCAAGGTCTTGAGGTCGGCCAGGAGGGTATCAAAGCTCCGGGCCGGATGCCCGTCCTCCGTTCTCTGGCGTCGGAGTTTCCGCTCTCCAACCTCAGAACGCCGGGCCGGTGCCACGGCAGAGGTTCGGCGTGCCTCGGCTCCCTCGGGATCGTGGTCAGTGAGCAGGAGAGGGGCGAGAGCCTCCTCCATATGCCAGCGGACGTAACGGGCCAGCATGCACAGGAAGACGTGGGCCCGGACCCGCCTCTCCAGCTGATGGCGGATGGGACCGACCTCCAGTGCGAACCCCTTCATGATCCGGAACGATTTCTCGACCTCGGAAAGATCCTTGTAGGCCTCCACTACCTCTTCGGCCCGGAGCTCGTCCTGGCGGACGTTCGTCCGGATCACGTAGATCCCGTCCAGGGACGATTCGGCCTGGATGGAAGCTTCATCCCGCTCGAAGGTGAACGAGTCCTATGGCTTGCCACCCGGGGCCTCGCTTCCTGGGGCGTGTGGGTGTGAGGTAGTGACGTTTCGTTACCATTCCAGGGAGCCCCCCAAGAGCTATCGCCGTAGGTATGCGGGTAAGGGCCGTGTGGGTTCTCTGAGAGCGGCCTTGTGAGTTGGGCTTGTGAAACACTGGGAGAGATCCGCGCACGACAGTGCGCCATGATTCCGTATGGAATATGGACGTACTTCCCTCTCCGTAATTCCTTCTCCGTACTTCGGGTGTAGCCAGTTGCGAATCGAAGCCCAGAAAGTTGCGAATCGAAGCCTGGAAAACTGCGAATCGAAGCCCGGACGATTCGCAACATATTGCGAAACATTAGGACTCCTCTTCCTCGGTGATGGCGAACAATTGGCGCATCAATTCCGTCTCGATGGCTTCCCGCGAAGGGCGCTTATCGAGAACCGCATTCAGGGCGTCCAGGTTCATTTCATTCAGTAGCGCGTCGCATCGTTCTTGCAGTTCACGCTGTCGGTCATCGTCTCCTCTTAGAGTCGCCAGACACAACTCGGTCAGGGCGACCAGGGCCTCCTTGAATTGGCTGAATCCGAGCCGGGGGGGAAAAAGGACGTAGACGGGCACGACGGCCCGATAGATCGCCGGCCAGCGCCCCCTGAGCGTCTGCTTCAAGAAGGACTTCTCCAGGAGCTCCCGGCGGTACTTTTGAACCGAGCTCTCAGATTTGCCCATGTGCTCCGCCAGCGTCTCGTCGCCCGGCCATGATCCCCGGCCTTTGAAATCGTAGGCCCTGTAAATTCCCCATAGCACCTTCGCCCCCAAGCTGAGCTCCGGACTCTTCATCACCGCGCCGTACGCGGCGATCGTCTCTCGGCCTTTCCGGACGCTCTTTCCCAACTCGTTGCCCCTCCGCTCAGGGGAATGCGTGCCGGGCCTGGAGGAGCGGCTCCAGGAGGCCGAAGCCTACGGACCGGGAAGCTGGCCCGCCCCGGCGTCTCCATGGTTATTGATCCAAGCATCAAGAAGGGTCGTGAGTGATTCCTGTTCCGCCTCCTGTGCCTGGAGACACCGACCCCAAGCCTCCGGCTCGATCCAACCCTGGACATGATCTGCCACGCGGTCGCGCAGGGCGTTCGGGTGCATGGCATCGAGCTCCCAGCAACGTTGCCCGAAGTTTTCGGTGAACCACTTGAAGCGGGGGTCGCCGCGTTTCTCGCCGGCTGAGAAGGAGGGGAGGCGCTCCAGGTCCTCACGTAACAAGGCGATACGCTCCACGACTGTATGGTGGCCGCCCTATCGCCCCAGACGCTCGGGGAGATCCTCTTCCGACATATAGAGCCCGCTCGGATCCCAGTCCCCGACGTAGAGCACCTCAAGCGGATGGGTGACGGTGTCTCCCCGAGCCACCTCATAGATCGCCGTGGCACTGGAGAAGCCATGCACCACCCGGAAGCCGACACCGTACTCTTCCAACACTGGAGCGAGGACTCCCCGAACCGTGCCCTTCTCCGACCAGACCTCGACGCGCTGTGGTTGTTCTGCCCAGAAGTCCCGGCGGTAGGACCGCCTCACGGCCCGGACATATTCCGCGGGGTCATCCCAGCTCGGGGTCCGCTCAAGTTCTCGCGTTTCATCCACGATCCACTCCCACGGGACCCAGCCTTCCTCGCGAGCGTCGTTGAGAAGCCGCGAGACCTTGGCGGTCTCCTTCCGGGCCATGCTGGGGATCACCCCTCGCACGAAGAGGTGATAACAGACGCCCCGGACCGTGGTGGGGTTCGCTTCCTCCAAAAAGTCCCGGGCGGCCTGAATCAGGTCGAGGGACTTGCGAGCCTTTCCACGCCCCCGGCGAACTTTTTTTGAACCTGTCTCGAAATACTCGATGGCCACCCCCATCATGCGTTCTCCCGTTCAGAGTCCGCACCATCCAGCAACGAGAGCGCCCGGACCTTCCGGAGGGCGTATGCGAGGTCTTGGCGCACCTCCAGGAGGCTCGAGCCGACGTACGGCTCCCGGGCTCTCCCGCAGAGCTCCTCAACGGCCCGGAAGGCGGCCTCGAGCCCGTGGAGGGCCTCCGTCCACCGGGTCTCGCTCATCGCCGGGCGACCCGCTCCTGGAGCCGCCCGTCCACCGCTGGGACGAGGAGCTCGTGGAGGAGTGCGGCGACGCTCATCCCCTCGAGCTCCGCCAGGGCCCGGATCCTGGCCCTTTCGTCTGGCCTCACGCGGGCAGAGACCACGACCTCCCGCTCTCTCCTCGCCACTCGATTCCTCCATGGTCTATCAGGACTCAAACCACTGAATCATACCACAAGAAACCTGTAGACCCTTGTGTTGTGAGTCAACAGTTAATATTTTGATACACAGGGGCAACAACGAAAGGAGCGGAGAGTGAGTCTTGGGGCACGATTGAAGAAGGCGATCGAGGACGCCGGCCTGACGATCCGGGAGTTCCACAGGCAGATGGAAGCCCGAGGCGTTTCTGGATCCAGCTATCCCAACATCCACCGATACCTCGCCGATAGAGGAGAGCCGACCCTGGCTTTTCTAAGGGGGGCGGCTGAGTTCCTAGACGTGCGACTTGCCTGGTTGGTGACCGGTGAGGAGTCTGCTTCCTTCTATCAACTCCTTCAGCTTGGGCGAGTCGAAATCACCGGGCCTGCGGATGAGGTCGCAAGGTTCGAGGAGATCGCAGATATCGCGGAGAATTATCCCAACCTGCCGCCGGGCGGAAAAGAGATCATCATGCGCTTCCTCCTGGACGCCACGGAGGGGTGGAAGGGCCCGGAAGGGTCCTGGCCAGAAGGAGAGTGGGTCCTCGAGGAACTCAAGAGGCTTGCGGCCGTATTCGACCCGGATCCGGTTCCCGGCAACCGGGGGGTCATGATGGCCGAAATCCTGGCACGCGCTCAGGTCGCTTACCTGAGAGAATTCACGAAGGGAAAGGAGGAGTGATGGCAAAGCATCCCGGAAGCATCGACCGGCACGGGAGCCGATGGAGGATCCGGCTCTCGGTCGGGGGGAGGCGTCACCGGTTTTACCTGGACGGCGGCCTTCCCGAAGAGGAGGTGGAGAAATCCGCCCGGGAGAAGGACACGGAGCTGAGGCGCCGGAATGGACGGGGGCTCCCCGGGCCCATGGTATTCTCGGAGCTCCTGGACCGATTCGAGGAGACCCGCGTGCCATCGTTGGCCCCCAGGACCCGGGAAACCTACGGGCACAGCCTGGAGGCCTTCCGCACCTATTTCGTGAGCCAGGGCGGGGACCCGATGGCCCATGACGTGCGACCCGGTCACGTCCAGGACTTCCTCCATTGGAGGCGGTCGCGTTCTCCCAACGGGGAAGACCGGGGGAGCCCTCTTTCCGCCCGGAGTCTCGCCAAGGACCGCGCAGTCCTGCACGCGGTGTTCTCTCTTGCGGAGACACTCGAGGTGGTGCAGGGGAATCCCGTGGCGAAGGTGACGCGGCCGAAGGGTGACGCCAGGGAACCGCTCATCCTGGACGCTGGCCAATACGAGGCCCTCCTCCGGGCTTGTGAAGGCCGGCCCATGCTCTGGCTCTACGTCCTGGTGCTCGGGGAGACGGGCGTCCGGTGCAATTCGGAGGCCCTCTGGCTTCGGTGGGAGGATGTCGATTTCCAGAGGGGCTTTCTCACCGTGGAGAGCGTCAGGAAGGGCCGGCGAACCAAGAGCGGCAAGAGCCGCAAGGTTCCCATGACCCCCAGGCTCCGGAAAGCCCTACAGGACCACGCGGCAGCCTACCGGCTGGTCCATTGCGGCGACAAGCGGTCGCCGTGGGTCTTCCATCACACGCTAACCCAACGGGGAGCTATCGCAGGTAACCGGCTCCAGAGCTTCCACCGGGCCTTCGCGGCCGCAGTGAAGCGGGCCAAGCTGTCGGTGGACCTGAACCAGCATGACCTCCGGCACCGCCGGGTCACTACCTGGCTGGCGGAAGGAAAGAGCCCGGTCCTGGTCCAGAAGGCTATGGGCCACGCTGACCTTGCAACGACGATGGGTTATACACACCTTCTTGACGACGATCTCCTGGCACTGGTGGACACGCATGAAGACCAAGCCATCAGAGCACTGGCGGAACGATGACGTGTCCAAATCGTGTCCAAACAGGCATGTTTACACTGTGGAAAAGTCCAGGAAGACCGCATAAACACTATCTGAATGGCCCGTCGTCTAATGGCAGGACACCGGTCTTTGGAACCGGCGGTGGTGGTTCGAATCCACCCGGGCCAACTCCTCGCGCCCGTCCGCCGAGCCGTTGCGGACAGGGTAGGGAAGTGGCTGGAGCGCCCTCTCCGTTTCTCCTCCCTGGGACTCCTTCTCCTGCTCCTCCCCTTTCAACCCGGGATCGCGCAATCCGACGCCGGGGCGCCCGCACTTTCATACCGGGTTCCCCAGGACTCCATTCGACTCCTCAGCATGGCCCGAGAGGCGCAGCAGCGCTTCGAGAACCTCCACCGGTCGCGGCTTGTGCGAGCCAGGGAGGTGGGAGGGGGCCGCTGTGACGAGAGAGTGGGGCGAATCTGCCTGCGGTGGGCCGGGGGGATGCGTTGGGTACCCCCGCCGGAGGATTCAGTGGTGGCAGAAGCCCGCCGTGAGCTCCTGCGAACGCTCCAGGGGATTGCCATGGAGATCCCGGGAGACCGTTGGGTCCTGAGTCAGCGGGTCCGGTACCTGGGGGACGTGGGGAGGTGGGAGGAAGCGTTGACCGTCGCAAGTGACTGCACCGGCGGAGAGCCCTGGTGGTGCGAGGCGCTACGGGGGTACGTGCTCCATCGCTCTGGACAGACCCACGAGTCCATCGAAGCCTTCCGCAGCGCCCTCGAGCTCATGGGAGACGGGGAGGCTGCGAAGTGGTGGGATCCCTCGACCCTGCTGGATTACCCGGCGGCACGATGGGTTCGAGACCCGGATGGGGTCCCGGCCGCCATGGCCCTGGAACGCTTCTGGCGGTTGGCGGATCCCCTCTTCCTGACCCCCGGGAACGAGCGGCTCTCGGAGCATTTTTCCCGTCGGTTCGCCGCATCCCTCTACTCCGATGCCGCCATCACGCTGGGGCTGCCCTGGGGGGAAAGCCTCGAGGAGCTCCTGGTCCGGTACGGATTCACGGCAGGCTGGGAGCGGACCTGGCCGGAAATGGGTCAATCGGCCGGCGGGTCCGTGGTGGAGCATCATCATCCCGAGAGTCGGGGACTCCTTCCCCCGCTGGAGGCACTGGAGGATCCCGCCGGACTACCCGAGGGAGTATGGATTGCGGACGACGATCGGCCCCGGAGCGCCAGCGCGCCGGTCCTGGCCCCGCTCGTCGTGGAGGGACAGGGCCAGACTGCGGTGTTGCGGCGCAATGCCGATCTTCTCGTCGTGGCTGCATACGCCCCCCCCCGCGACACCCTCCTTCAACAGCGACGGGGCCCCCGGGAGGATGGAGAGGGAGACGGAGTCCCGGAGCTCCCCCGACCAGGTTGGGAGATCCCGGGAGCGCAGGCGTCCAGGGACACCCTTGCCGGCCTCTTCCTCATGGCCGATACGGGGTCGTGGGCCCCTCTGGGCACCTTCGCCGGGGGGGGAGAGGGCGTCCTTCAGCTGAGAGCTCCCACTGGGGGGTACCTCCTGAGCCTCGAGCTCTGGAGCCCCACGGGTCGCTGGGCCTCCCGTCTACGTCACGGGGTGAGAGCCGAGTCCGTGCCCCCGGACGTGCCGACGCTCTCGGACTTGCTCCTGCTGCGGCCGGGTGATTCCCTTCCCCGGGATCTCGCCCAGGCCCTGCCGCTTCTGAAGCCCCGGACCCATCTGATGCGGGGAGAGCCCCTCGCGGTGGGGTGGGAGGTATATGGCCTGGGTAGGCGAAGAGAGCCTCTCACTTTCCGACTCAGCCTCCTGGAAGAGGAGGGCAGCCTCGTCCGCCGGGCCCTGAAGCGCATTGGCCTCTTCACCCGGGCACCGGTGGTCACACTCTCGTGGGATGAAGCGGGGTCGGAGCGAATGGGCCCGCTCTTCCGCGCGGTGGATCTGATGCTCCCGCCCCTGGAACCCGGCCGGTACGTCCTGACGCTGGAAATGGACATCCCGAACCGACGTAAAGTCTTTTCCCATCGTAGGATAACCGTCTATTGACCCGTCAGGCGTCGCCTTTCGAGAATTTCTTCACGAGTTGACGCGCCGGGGGGTCATCTCTAGATTCTCGCGCTGTCACAGCACTGGAAACCAACGGTAACGTCCCATGGACGACACCTATCAGCGCGGTCCACTCCTTCTCTTGTCCGGGAGGGCGAATCGGCCCCTGGCGGAGGAGATCGGTGAGCTTGTCGGGAAGTCTCCGGATGGCGCCACCATCCGGGATTTTGCGGACGGTGAGATCTTCGTCCGTATCGACCGGAACGCCCGGGGGAGGGATGTGTTCATCATCCAACCCACGAGCCCTCCGGGGGACAACACGCTCGAGCTCCTGCTCCTCATCGATGCTGCCAAGAGGGCTTCCGCGGCGCGCGTCACCGCGGTGATTCCGTACTCGGGGTACGGTCGGCAGGATCGTAAGGATCAGCCCAGAGTGGCCATCGGAGCGAAGCTGATGGCCAACCTGATTGTGGCAGCGGGAGCGGACAGAGTGGTGGGAATCGATTTCCACCAACACCAGATCCAGGGGTTCTTCGACATCCCCGTGGACCATCTCTACGCCGCTCCTGTTCTGGTGAAGTATTTCCGGGACAAGAAGTTCGAGGACCTGGTGGTAGTGGCCCCGGATGTGGGGTCGGCGAAGATGGCCCGGGGCTTCGCCAGAAGGCTGAGGGCCAGCTTTGCCATTATCGACAAGCGCCGCCCGGCTCCGAACGCTTCCGAGGTCATGAATGTGGTGGGAGAGGTCAAGGGCAGGCGGTGCCTCCTGGTGGACGACATGGTGGACACGGGTGGGACCCTCGCCAACGCCGTCCGGGCCCTCTGCGAACGGGGTGCAAAGGCGGTCTATGCCATGGCCTCCCATGCCCTTCTGTCGGGTCCGGCGGTGGAGCGGCTGTCTAAGGCTCCCCTGGAGGAGTTGGTGGTGACGAACACCATTGATATTCCCCCAGAGCGGCAGTTCGAGAAGCTCAGGGTCCTATCGGTGGCGGGCCTGCTGGCGAACGCCATCCAGTATATACACTCGAACGAGTCGGTGAGTGCGCTCTTCGAGATCGGGGAAGACGGTGATTAGCACTCGAGTTTTCCAAGGCCTGCAAGGGGCCGGCCCCGGGGGAGGGACGGCGGCAGTGCCTCCACCGGACAGCGAGAAGAAGAGAGCATGACGAAGACCACTGAACTGAAGGCCACGCCTCGGACGGATACGGGGAAGGAATATGCCCGTAAGCTGAGAGCGGAGGGACGGATTCCCGCCGTGATCTACGGGAAGGAAATGGAACCGAGGGGTCTCTCCCTCGATCTGCAGGAGACCGAGTACCTCTTTCAGCGGATATCGGTGGAAAACACCATCGTGGACCTCCGCATCGAGGGTGAGAAGACACCGGTCCAGACGCTGGTCCGGGAGATCCAGTCCCACCCCCACAAGGCGGGGCTCCTGCATGTCGATTTCCTGCGCATCCAGCAGGGCGTCGCCGTGGAGCTGGATATCCCGGTGAGTCTCGAGGGGATGCCCGTCGGTGTCAAGGAATCGGGAGGGGTCCTGGAGCAGATCATCAACGAGCTCCGGGTCAAGTGTATCCCGTCCAAGATTCCGGAGATCGTGAGCGTCGACGTCTCGGCTCTGGGTGTCGGGGATTCTCTGCACGTCTCGGACGTGGACCTGGGAGAGGGCGTCGAGATCCTGGTAGACCCGGAGCGGACCATCTGCAACGTGGCCATACCGAAGGTCGTCACCGTCGAGGTGGAGGAAGAGGAGCTGGAGGAGGAGGCCGAGGAGATGGAAGAGGCTCCCACCTTAGAGGCCGAAGGGGACGAAGGTGGCTCCCCCGCCGGCGAAGATTAACCTGGTTGGACCATGAAGGTCGTCGTCGGGCTCGGAAACCCTGGGCCCGAGTACGATGCCACCCGACACAACGTGGGGTGGTGGTTACTGGACCGAATGGCATACGAGTGGGATCTTCCCCTCTTCGAAAGGGAAGGGAGGGCCATGGTCACGGAAGGGCAAAGGGGTGATGAGCAGTTTCGCCTGGTGAAGCCGCTCACGTTCATGAACCGGAGCGGCCAGGTCCTCTCGTCCCTGAGAGGCATCTCCGACTTCCGTCCCCAATCCGATCTCCTCGTAGTCGTAGACGACGCGGCCCTCGAGTTGGGCCGCGTTCGTTTCAGGCCCCGGGGGTCCCCCGGAGGACACAACGGTCTGAGATCCGTGTCTCAGGCCCTCGGTTCCGATGAGTATCCCCGATTGCGCATCGGGGTCGGCATCCCTCCTGACGGCACCGACCTGTCGGAGTGGGTCCTGTCGCCTATGGAACCGAAGGAGGAAGACGTGATTCTGGACCTCCTCCCCGAGGTGGTGAAAGGCGTAGAAACCTGGGGAGGGGAGGGTATCGAGGCGGCCATGAACGAGTTCAACCGATGAGCCGTCTTTTTTTGGGTACGGTATTCAATCTGGACAGAGTTCAACTGCGATAGAGTTCAATTGGATCGAGTTCAACCGTCAACACGGGAAAGTGTCGCCCATGAGTGATTTCATCAGCCTGACCGACTGGTCATGGATCCTGGGCCTGGTGGGCCTTCTGGTGGCCTTCGGGATCTATGGATACGTGAAGGGCCAACCCGCGGGCACGGATCTCATGCAGGATTTATCAGATCAGATCCACGACGGGGCCATGGCCTTCCTGAGGAAGGAATACACCTTCCTCCTCTTCTTCGTGATCGTGGTGGCAGTCCTCCTGGGGCTGGCCATCGGTCCTTTGACCTCCGTCGCCTATGTGGCCGGGGCCCTGAGCTCCGTGCTGGCCGGCTTCTTCGGGATGAAGTCGGCGACCCGGGCCAACGTGCGTACCTCTGCGGCCGCCAACCAGGAGGGAGCGGGAAAGGCCCTCCGGATCGCCTTCTTCGGAGGAGCCGTCATGGGCCTGG
>Ga0316577_10000230_pt1 | contig 19288 bp, 36 predicted proteins | sample S5NA_FD_203073 | JGI IMG/M metagenome (GOLD analysis project Ga0316577, IMG submission 203073) | Rhizosphere microbial communities from salt marsh grasses in Alabama, United States - S5-7_050615r2r1 | ecosystem: Host-associated > Plants > Roots > Rhizosphere | place: USA: Alabama | collected... | reverse complement strand
CTCGCTCGCAGAACAGGGTGATCGTCAGGCAGTGAAACTCCCTGTCCGACGACTGGGTGACGGTCTTGTGAAGCACCTTGAGCCCCGTCGAGCGGAGCCACTCGGTGACACGGTCACCGAGTGATGCGCGGTCCCGTGCCTTCGTAGCTGAGAACGTTTTGACGATCATCGCTCCTCTCCCTTCCTCTTCTGCGTATGTAGTGAACGTCCAACCATGAGTCGATGGTGCCGTCTGACACGTGATCATCTTTCGCTTCATTTCTCCTCCAATGGGGTCTCTAGCTCGAGCAGAGCTGCCAACTCGCACAGTGCGCCGGCCCAGGTTGCCCCGTACGCGTCGACGGGGTGATCACCGGTCCCCCAGATGGCCGAAGCCCGCCAGGCGTTGGCGCCGTGCCAGGGCGCCAGGCCGGTCGGGGTGGGCCCCAGCACCAGCTCGATCTTCGGCAGCGGCGTGAAGCGCTCGACGATCCACTGGGCGTGCTCCAGGTCCGACGCCGCCCAGTCGCCGGTGGCCTTGACCCGATGGGCGCCGGCCGTTGCCTCGTCGAGCAGCTTCAACGCCCGATCGAGACGGTTACAGATCTCCTTCAGTGGATGGCTCATGTTCCCTCCTTGGGGGCCATTGCCCAGGGCGTGGCGCCGTCGACGAACACCTCAAGGGTGTCTCCAGCCGCGGGCCGTCGACACCCCGATCTGGTCCAGACCTCCATAATGTCCCATGGGCTCCCCGGGATGCTTCTCGGTGCTACCCACTTCACCTCGAACTTGCGACGTACTTTGTCATGAGTCCCATACACGAATAGATTTGTCATGTTCCCTCCTTGATGTCGGCGGTTCGGCATGCTTCGGATCTGGATGTGCCCGGCGACGCAGTGGTGGCCGTTGAACACCGGCTGGCCGCAGTGCGGCACGTTGCACTTGCCGGCCCGCATGGCGTGCCTGAGTTCGGCGAGGGCCCGCTCTGCTCGCTCGGCCCGACGGCGCCACTCCTCGGCGGCAACCTGGGCCTTGACCCGCTCGCCGCGCTCCTCGGTGACCAGCTCCTTCTCGCGGTCCAGCTGATCCACCAGCAACTTCATTTCGTCGATGATGCCACCCATATCAAACCTCCACCCAGTTGCCATCGACAAGGACCTCGGTGTTGGCCCGACCCCGGCGCCGCGTCTCGAGCCCCCACTCGATGGAGTCCGACTTCCCATCGTCGACACCCCGCTCGATGCGGATTTCCTTGCCCCTCTCCTCGCTGACGATGCGGCCGGCGTCAGCGGTAGCCGGGCCGTTTGCGGGGACCCCTTTCTCCAGCGCCAACACGACGGTGCCAACCGGGAAATATCCGCGTTGGGTACAGCGCCTGTCGCTGGCTCGCACCGTGCCGCGGCTCCAGTCGCCGGTCAGGTTGGTGGCCAGCTCTGACGCCCAGCCGCTCTCACCCGTGGGCAAGAGCACCCGACGGTGTGCCTCGGTGCCGCGTCCCCTGGAGTTGAGGTCTCGGCTGCGGCAGATAATCTGCCTCAGCTCAACCTCCACCGGCGCTGGCTGCGCTTGCAGCGCGCGGGCTGCCAGCGCCCTGATGTCCTGCGCCAGCGGGCCCAGCCCAAGTTCCTCGGCCAGGTCGCCGAGGATGCTCAACTGATCTGATAGCTCCTTGCTCATGTTCCCTCCTTTTCGATCAACGAGCGCGGCGGTCTGCCGCGCCCCATCCAAATGACCCGCCCTCGTCGGTCGCGGATCCGATACACGTAGTCTGCTTCCCAGGTGTCAACGAGCCCATGCAGGCTTCCGTATTTGGCCACGCAATCCCACTCGACGCCCTCGTAGTAGCGGCCTCGCCAGAACGGGGTGTCGTTGCGACGGTCGATGGTCCACGGCAGGAAGGCGCGCCCAGTATGGATAGGCCCGTAGCCGTCCCGTTCCATCTCCCGCCGCGACCTCATCGGTCCAGCCCCGGCTCGGTGGCCAACTCTTTCGTCCCGCTGACCATCATCCCTCCTTTTCTGCGAGGCGCTGGGCGATCAGCTCCTCGCGTCGCTTGTTGTGGCGTCTCCAGCCGTCCATGTCGCCACGGTCGCCGGCCGCCATGGCACGCACCGTTTCGAGGTGCGCGTTGATGCAGCGCCAGTCCCGGCAGGTGTCCTCGCCGGGCCGGAGCTGCTCGTCGCAGTAGGGGCAGAACGGGCCCACATCACACCTCCCAGACAAACTCGAACAACCCCGACGCCCAGTCAGCCACCTCCATCTCGTCTCCGATGTCGCGCGGTCGCCAGCCCTCCCCGCCGTAGATGTTGAACACCGCTTCGTTCTCCACCGCCTGGCGACACCAGCCGGGCTGGAGCACGGCAACGTAGTCGCCGCTCGAGGCTCGGTAGCCATCGTGGACCTTGAAGGTCCACTTTCCGCCGTAGCTCCAGTTCTGTTGATCGTTGGGCTCGAACGAGCCGACGATCGTCTGAACTCCCCTGTGCATCACTTTCTCCTCTCTGCCCGCTCCCGTCGGGCCATGCCCTCCTCGATCATCAGCTCGATCTCGGCGCCCCGCGCCCCGAACCCGAGCCGCTTCTGACGCCGAAGCCATCGCTCGAGACGTTCGAGCAGCTTCCCGCCGAGCCTCACGTGTACCTGTCTCTTCTTTTCTCTCATTTGACCCTCCATGTGTTTGGTGCCAGCTTGAACCATTTTATACCAGTTCCATCCCCCGCTTGCAACGGTCTCAGGGTTTCTCCTTGAGCTTGATCCCGCGCCGCTTCGCTGCGGCCCGAGCATGGTCCGCGCTTGGATACCGACCGACGTCCACCCAGGCCCAGCCGGTCCACCGCTGGAGCTTGACAGGGCGCTCCCACCGAATCCCCTGAACGTCTCCCGAGAGCACGATGCGTCCGGCGCCACGCCTGCAGGTCACCGGCTGATTGTGCTGGAGTATCGCCAGCGCTTCCGTCGTTTGCCCGATGGCGCGAAGCTCGGCAGCGCGGAAACACTGACAGGCGTAGTGGGTACAAAGCATGGTCCCTCCTGTTGTTGCCAAGCGGCGCCCCGCTCGCTCGAACGGGGCGCGACTCAACAGCAACTAGGCGGCATCCCCAGTTTCCTCGATCACGTCGCCTTCGATATCGATCAGTGCCGCCCGCTCATCCGCCTCATCCGCGCCCTGGGCGTCGCCAGCCTCGCGAGCCTCGGCAGCCCGCTGACGCCACTTGTTGGCCCGGGCGCGCCGTTCAAGGATGGCCTCGCTCAAGTCCAAGTTGACGGCTGCCACGCCTTGCTTGCTCTGCTTGGGGGGGTGGACCAGCCGGTCCAGCGCCTGGGGACGCATGGTCAACAACGCGTTAGCTGCCCCCTCCAGCTTCGAAAGCGTCGCCTCGTCAACCCAGGCGCACTGGACGGCAGCGGCTGCAAAAACGTGTGCAAGCGCCGCTTGGGACGGGTCGGTGTTGTCCATCTCGAGCATGGTCCAGACGTCAACCAGCTTGCGGGTGACGTCAGCGGCTGCCTCACCAGTGGCAACAAACCACGGCTTGTCCGCCGTTTCGGGAAGCGCTCCGCACAGGGCCGCGATGCAGGTTTCCATCGTGTCGGGGGCGTCGATCTCGCAGCGCGCGCGCCAAAGCTCAAGCCACGGTGCAACGTGGCTGTCGATCGAGTTGATCGCCGCCTCAAGCTCACCCCTGAACCTGTCAGGGTTGCCCCGGTGGAGGATACGAGCAAGCGGGCCATGGGAGCACACGAACTGGGCGTTCGTCGGCAGCTGAACTCCAGCGTGCACCTGGACGCTTGCCGAACCGTCGTCTGCGCTGGTCACGCTGGCGTAGGCCGTGGCGCCGGTGGCGGTGGCCTCGTCACTGGCGAACACCTTGACACGCGTCGACACGCCCTCGTATGCGGTGGTGCACCGGACCTGGTCCTCGCGGCCGTCGAACACCTTGAGCAGGTCGCGAGCGAGCTCGTCGGGGTCGTACTTGCGATACTGGGGAGTGACAACCGCGTAGATGTGATGGGTTTCGTCCACCGGCGCCTGGCGAAAGCGCAAGGTGATTTCTCGGTCCTTGCCCCGGGCGACGTCCAGATCAAAGCACATCTTGCGCTGGTGCGGCGGTACCGAAAGATGGTAGCGCGCCATGCCAACCGGTCTCGGCTGGAGCGACGCGCACAGCTGGCCGTATGCCCTGCGGAGGTAGGGACGCTGACCAGACCCCCACGACAGCCAGCCGGTGTGTGGATCGACGGTCAGCTGGGAAAGGCTCAGGTCGCAGTCCCTGCGCTGCTCGGCGGTGATGACGTCCACCAGGTCCGTCATGGCCGATTTGAGCGTCGGATACTCAACGGGTGGCTTGCGATCCAGCTTCACCTCGGCACCCCGATGAATCATCTCACCGGTGACCCGAACAGCGTCGTTTGGCCGGATCCCGTGCTTCACGGCCAGCCGCGCCGCTTCGCCAGCCAAGTCCTCGGCCGCTGCAACCGCTTTGATGTCTTCGCGTCGCTTCGCTTTGCTCATGGTGTCCCTCCTATGCCGCGTCCTCGTCGGCTGTCTTGGTTTCAAAGATCTCGAACGCATCGTCGCCCGCTGGAACGAACTCCCCCACGGTGCGGGTGCTGCAGTAGTCCGCCGGCTGCGCCTTGAGCGTATCGATCACCTCCATGGGGGTGGGGTCGCTGCCGGCGGTGCGGGCGATTTTTGCCAGTGCCTTCATGGTCTCCTCGCGCAGCTTGCACTGAGCGACGGTGCAACCGTACCAGCGCCCCGGTTCAGAGTAGGCGTCGCCACCAGGGACGTTGGTTTGCCAGGTCAGCTCGAACTCGTCGAATCCCTTGTTGTAGTACTTGGTCGATCCGGTGGCCTCCCGAATCTCCGTTGCCCGTCGGGTGTAGAATTCAACCTGGCCGTCGCCCCCGAGCTGGCCGCGGATGGCCTCGGCCACATCATCGGCAGCGTCGGCCGGTGAAACGCGGTGGAACTGAACCACGATCTTGCGAATCGACGACAGCCCCGACTCAACGAGCCAGCTCCGAAACACCCAGATGTGTCTTTTTCTCGTCATCACTTCACCTCCGTCGACTTCTTGGTCTCGTTGTCCTTGTGCTTCTTGGCGCACGCGTTCAGGTGGGACCGTCGGGGAAGCGGGTGCATCGGCAAGGGCTCGTTGCAGTGGGGGCAAAGGTCATGCTCGGACTTGCCAAGGCCCGGGTACTTGCGGAGTGCGTCGACAATGACGTCTTGCAGGGTTCGGCCGGTTTTCAGCGCCAGCGCCGTTGCCCCGGCAATCATCTCCTTGGGAACCTTGATGCCCTTGAGCGGGGTCAGGTCGGCCAGCGCGCTGGAATCTGGAATCTCCCGGGGCTTGGGGGGCGTCTTGGGAGCCCTGGGCTTGGGCTTGGCCTTGGGCTTGGCCTTGGGCTTGGCCTTGGGCTTGGCCTTGGGCTTGGGGGGCGCCTTGGGCGGCAGCTCGCCGGTGGGAGCGGGAATCTCGAACGGGACACTGGCCGGCAACGGGGCCTCGGGGTCCCGCCTCACCACCACGATTTTGGACGGCAGGTCGCCGGTGGGCAGGTCACCAGCGGGCTTGCTCCACCCAACGGCAGCCCGCTGGTAGTCCGCGTCCCCCGGGTAGGTGAGCCTGCCACCACAGCACAGCGTCTCCCCCTCAACGTGGTCCGGGCTCGGAGCCCCGCACAGCGAGCACCGAACGGGCCCCTCGGGCGCCTTGGGGGGCTTCTTGGGCTTGGGGGTGGCCTTGGGGGTGGCCTTGGGCTTGGGGGGCGCCTCGGGCGCCTTGGGGGCGCCAGAAACGCGCCTCCGGAGCCTACCCGCAGTCTTGATAAGGTCGTCGGTGTAAAACTCGGCTTTCGGCCGTCGGTCACTCATCGCGTCCCTCCTTGCGTTTATGTGTTTGTGATGATTCATGGTTTTTTCCTTTTATTGTACCAACCTGAATCACATTGTGGCAAGGGCATGCATGAACTTTGTTCGGCGTAATGTTGCGGGGTTAGAAAATAATCGTGTACCAGCGGCTACCTGTTTGCCGGAAACCGGCCGAAATCACAGAGCTAGCTCGTCGGTCGTCGAGGCTACTGCCAGGGCTCGGTCGGGGGGTCTGACGCGGGGTGGTCAGTCTGCCAGGGCTCGCGGCCGTCGATGTCTGGCGGTGCGTCATCGGCGAGCCACGGGTCGGGGTCAATCCGGTCCATCACGGAGCCGACAAAGCGGTCCAGGTCGCGCTCGGCGAGCCAGCTCGTCGCCCGCTCCAGATCGCCAGCGCCGGGCACCGTCATCAGCTCCACCTCACGCAGGGTCACCAGCTCGCGCGTCGACCGCAGCAGCTCGACGTTGTCCATCGCCACCTGGGCCCACCGGAGGTAGTTCGGCGCGGCTGCCGCGATCGTCCGCTCCACCGCCATGGTGTCGCCGTCCAGGATGTCTTGCACGATGGTGGGTCGCAGCTCGAGCAGTCGCCGGGCGCGGTCCCTGCCGATCCTCGGAAGCCCTGGGATGTCGTCGCCGGGGTCCCCACGCAGCGACATCAGGTTGAGGTGCCATGCAGCATCGCCCCCGGTCAGCTCGACGATGTTGGCGCTGGTCACGGTCTCTGGCGACTTCTTGGGCATCCGCAGTGACACGCCGGGCTCGACCAGTTGCAGCCAGTCGTGGTCAAGGGCCCACAGCTCTACGTTGTCACCGCGGGCCCGCGCCATCCGGGTCAGCGTCGCGGCCGCATCGTCGGCCTCCCCCTCCTTGGGCCACGCCTGCGACACCCCCAGCCAGGTCAGCGCCCGCTGGAGCTCGTCGAGCGCTCGGAGGTAGTCATCAGGCTTCGCAGTGCGCCGGGCCTTGTAGCCGGAATCGATCTTGCGCCGGAAGTCCAGGCCACGCATCCCCGGTTGCTCCCACACGATCCACACGTCGGCCCCCCGGTTGAAGTAGCTGCACACGAGCCGCACCGTCGAGTGCTCCATTGCTTCGGCGGTGCCAGCGGTGTTCCAGGCCCGAAACGTCAAGAATGGCCCGTCGATCACAGCGACCAGATCAGGCATCAGTGCGCCCCCTCTCGATCCGGGCCATTGTGTCCGCATCACCGTCCTTGACCAGGGGCCACAGCTGCCGCAGCGCCGCGTACTGGTTCTCTCCCCACGCCGTTGCTTCGCAGTCCAGCCACCGCTCCAGGTCGCCGCGGGCGTTGCCCTCTCCCAGCAACCGGCCGAAAGCTTCGATCGTGTCCTCGGCCTTTCTGGGCAGCGCAGCCTCATCGGCCGGCGGGGCGGCCTTGCCGTCGTCATCCTTCTGGTCCATGGTGGCCAGGCCGGTCACCAGGAGGAACGTGTACCGCTGCAGGTAGGTGACGGTCGACGCCACCTGCTGGATCGGGTTTTTCTTGCCTGACGTGTCAGGCCCGGCCGCCAGCGTCGCTTCAACGGAGTGGCCCAGGCGGTGGGTGAGCCTGCAGGTGACGGAGATCAACCCCTTGTCCCCCTGGCGCTCCGGCTCCCAGCTCCAGCCGAACCCGTGGCTTCCCAACACCGGGCCGACGGTCTCGACCACGTTGCCGATGGTGGCGTGCTTGTAGCCGACGAATTCTGGCTTGCTGCCGTCCTTTGGTCGTGTCCAGTACCCTACCTCCTTGTCTTTGATGATCGTCGGGGCCTCCGCGTGGAACGCGGCGAAGTCGGCAACGAACTCCCGTCGGGCCGCCTCGTCCTCCTCCTGCTTCTTGAGCTTGAGTAGCCGCTCGAGCACGTCGACCGACATGTCCCGCTCCATGGCCAGCCGCACCAGGGCCCCGGTGCTGTTGGGGTCGATGTCGGGTCGAGCAAGCTCCGTCGGCTCTCGCCGCTTCATCGCTGTCGACGCCCGCTTGTCGATCACCTCGACGGGCGCACTGGTCTCGTTCTGCTCTTCGTTTTTCATGGTTCCCTCCTTGGTTGGTTTGATTATACCAGATCGAGATTCGTTCTCATTCCCATGGTTCGGCTTGTCCGTACTCTCCCAGTACGATCTCGATGGCGTCGTCTGTTCTGGCGCCCCGCACCGACTCGACCCAGATCTGGTACTTCTGTTCGTCGGCCAGCTGGCGCAGCTCCTTGAACCGATTGTCGTCCAGCAGGTCGCCGTTGCGGATCAACATCACCCGCAGCTGGGGGTGACGAGCCATCTCGATCATCGCCGTCAAGCGTAGGCGCTGGCTGTCGGAGAGCTTGGCCCATGGGGTGCCGTTCCACACGACGCCTTTGGCGCCCCACTCCAGCCCGTCGATCGGGACCTTGGCCTGCAACGCCAGCTGTCGCCGGGCCTCTCGCAGGTCCTCGATCTCCTGGTCGTGGTGGGCGTGCCGACGGGTGAGTTTGGAAAGCTCCGCGCGCTTGGCCTCGTTCGCCCGCCACTGCTCGGCCCTGACGTTCTGCTCGCCGGCCTCGGCAAGGCGCTGCTGGATCGGCTTGATGTCCACCCACGGCTCTACCGTAGGCAACGGCCGGTCGATGATGGCGTCACGCTTGCGGCGAAGGACATCAAGGCGGGCCTCGAGATCTGCGATCTGGGCCCCCACATCCATCAGCTCCCGTTCGTAAGCCTCCCGCTGCTGCTGGTGACGGTCCTGGGCAGCGTTGTGCTCCTGGACCCTCTCAAGCTCACCCAAAAGCGCATCGGCGTCCATAGGCTCAACCTGGGGCAGGTCAGGAATCTGGCCGAACGTTTTGATCTGCCGCCCCACGTCTCGGCGCTCCTGCTCTGCCTTGTCGATCGAGGCGTCCAGCTCAGCAAGCCCGGCGGCAACCTCCGGGTCGACAAGCGCGTTGAGGGAGTTGACTTGCTCCTCCAAGGCCCGAGTGCCCCACTCCGTCGGGTCGAAACTGAACTCGCCCACCAGGGCGTTTAGGTCCCCCTGCTTGCGTCGGCTGCCGTCTGCCGACTTGATCACCAGCGAGCCACCCTTGCTCTGGTTCTCGGCGGTGAACTTGCGCGTGATGGTCAAGCCATCCAGCTCGGCCTCGCCGTCCTTGTCCAGCGCCTCGAGCACGGCGGTCAGCTGCCCTTTGATGGCGCCGTGGGTCAGGCAGTTGCCGTCCCACAGCTTGAGCTTGCCCTCCTTGTACCCCAGCCCCGCCAGCAGCGCCGGCAGGGCCTGGAGCGTCGAGGTCTTTCCAGCCTCGTTGGCGCCGGTGACCTCGAACACCCCGGGGCCGGCGCCGTAGATGGTGACCTTCCGCGCCGCCTTGAAATTGCGGATGATCAACTCCCGCACGATGTAGCCGTTCGTCGACATGATCACCTCCCCAAGATCTTGGCGGCCTCGGCCTGGTTGTCCTGCTTGAGGTACTCGCCGGGCTTGAGCCCCAGCTTCTCCCTGGCCATGTTGATCAGCGCCTGGGACGTTCGCAGCCCGCCGATGAACTTGACTTTGCAGATCGAACAGACCTTTTCGCCGGTGACGTAGCTGAACAGATCGTCGCCCAGCTTGGTTCCGCAAATGGCGCACTTACTCATGGGGTTCCCTCCTTCAAAAAACCCCGCCCGCCCGGCCTTGACGTCAAGGAGGGACGAGACGTGCCCGCTGGCATGGGCAGCCGGTGCGGGCGGGATCTTTGCGATTGGTGGCTTGCCAGCTCTGATTGTTGTAATCGATGCTATTGCGTTTGTAAACCGCTAATTATTTGAAGGTAACCGGGTCGACCAGCGAGAGCTGCTCAGCGTCGCCCAAATACTCCAGCTCGACCTGCATCCCTTCCTTCTGGCCGTAGACCTTCTGCCCGTGCACGTCGCCGACGCGCTGGTCATTGGTCCAGAACACCCCCTGGAGCGCGTCGAGGATCGCCCGGATCAGCTTGTCGGTGTCGCCGCACTGCTTGCCGTCGGCATCGTGGCCGATCGCCCACCGGGGGTGCATGGGCTTTCCCGGCGCGCGGAAGTGGAACACCAGCTCGGCGCGCCATGGGCCATCGAGCGGTTGCCGTGGCGCCCCAGCTTCTTCGCCTGCCCACTTGACGGCGTTCATCCACCGGCGCAGGTCGTGCTTGTTCTGGTCGCCGAGAAAGATGTCCTGCGGGCACCGGTAGTAGAACCCTTTCTTCGTCGCGATCGGCACGGCGTGCTTTCGCGGGATCGGGATCAGCGATCCCTTCGGGCGCGGTCGACCGTCGACCCAGAAGCTCCAGGTGAGGCTCATCACCCCTCCCTCTCAGGCGGAAGCTCACCGGGGGCCGTCGGCTCCCTCGCCGCCCGGGCCATGTCGCGTAGCCCGTCGGCCAGCGCATCGGCCTGGTCCGGCGTGAACCCGATGTACTGCACCGGGTCCTTGTACATGATGATCACGCGACCGTCGCCGTGGGCCAGGGTGAACGTGACACCGCCCTGGTCACACGGCGCCAGCTTGCCGTTGGGATACTCTCCCGTGGGGCCGCTGCTCTGGAGCGCCTTCTCGAGATCTGTGGCGGCGCTGGTCATTCGGCGCATCATCTCCGCAAACTCAGGCGACGGTGGGCCTCCGCTGTGATGTGACATGCTACTCCCCTTCCTCCTCGGCCTCTTCTGGCTCGGGGTCTTGGTTCAGCTCGAGCTGGCGCCGGTCCATGCGAACCTTGATCGCGCTGTCCAGGTTGTCCCAGATGAACGCCATCAAGTCGCCGTCTACGTCGAACTTGGCTTTGACCGCCAGCGTCGGCTCGGGGTCCTCGGCGTTGGGCTTCTTGGCGGTGGCGGTGATGCTCGTCGTGCGCTCCACCTCCACCTTTTGGTCGCTGCCCTTGGCCGCACACTTCATCCGGATCCGCACCTCCTTGCAGTCCAAGATGAGTTTGCCGCCGTTGAGCTTGGCTTGGAGGTCGCCGCCTCCGTTGGCCAGCATCTCCTGGACCACCGTGGCGTGACCGCCGATGTTGGCGGCTACCTTCTCGGTGAACGGGTAGTGCAAGCTGACCTCGCACGATTTGTGCCGCTCGCCGGCCTTGTCCTGTCTGACGATCAGCTTCGCCTCTCGAAGCTTCGCCGTGTGAACGCAGTTAAACATGGTTCCATCCTTTCCTGTTGACAACATAGTTGATTGTTCCGACGGAAACGCCATGCCGTCGCGCAAGCTCCCTTTGGGTCGACGTTCCTTGGTCGTAAGATGCTCTGATGTCGGCAACCTCTCTTTCAGTCAGTCTACTGCCGGCGATGCGCTCGCCTTTCGCCTGTCTCCCCTTTGCGACCTTGTCGGCTTGGTTGTCCCTCATCGTTCCAAGGAACATGTGCGACGGATTGACGCACATTGGATTGTCACACCTGTGGCATACGTGAAGCTCGCCGGGATCGCCGTTCTCTAGCGCCCATGCTATGCGATGGGCCCGAAATTTTGTTGAGTGGCCAACGGAAAATACACCGTAGCCGCCAGCGTCGATGGTTCCGTTCCACAGCCAGCATTCAGCCTTGGTACCGACGGAGAACTTTCTTCTGAATCTGACCATGTCAGCCGTCGACATTTCGATTGGTATTGTCACCACCTAAATCACCTTGATCGCCATCGGCATGATGCCGCGTTGCCAGATGTACCACGCGATCCCCCTGGTGCCCGGCCAGAGCCGGCGCTTGAAGGTGATCAACGCGGTGGGTTTGTAATCGTTGAGCCAGGTCGCGCGGCCGACCCCGCCGAGCTCTTCTAGCGGCATCAGCGTTGCGACGAAGTACCAATCGTCCACGAAGAGCGAGAGCGGCGCGCGCGGGATGTCGCTGAACGGAACGTTGGTCACGATGATCGGCGCCGGGCACCAGGCCTTGCCCACCTCATACCAGTCGCCGATGCGGATGTGGTCGTCGGGCAGGAAGCTCAGCTGGAACAGCTCAGCTGCGCGAACCTCACAGGCGAAGTAGGGCCCGCGCCGGCCCCGCTCGATCATCCGTTGCAGGATGGCGCCACCGCCGGCGAAGGGATCGATCAGCGGGCCCGTCGGGAGCAGCCCGCTGTTAATCAGCGCGTCGACGGCAAAGCCAGGAGTAGCGATGAAGTCGCCTCCCTGCTTCTCCGGCGCCCAGTCTAGACGTTGCTGCCTCATCGCTCTAGCAGCCCGGTCTTCCGGCTTTTCGGAAGGACCTCGGCGTTGACCAGGTATTCAGTGAGCGAGTCTGCAAACGCGGCAACCATCTCACCGGCGGTGATCACTCCGTCCTTAACAGCCTGCTCGATCGCTCCCATCGGCAGGTCTTCGTCTCCTTTGCGGTCGTAGTACATCAGATCGACGACCGAATCTTTGACAAACGCGATGATCGTGTCTCTCATCAATACACCTCGATTCGTACCTTGGTCAGGAACTTCGGCGAGCCCAACGCCCGCCAAAGGGCGTAGCTCAGGTCTACGACTGCCCGCCGTCGGCACCCTCTGGGGACCCGGTGCTTGGTCCAGACTCGCCACCGCCGGCCGCACTGCAGGCCCCAGGGTCCGCTGTCTCGGACTTCGGTCCAGACGCATCGTCGCGGCCGGCGGGGAGCGCCGCTTTGACCGGCCGCATGGCGTGGTTGCCCAGCACCCACTCGAGCGCAGACACACACTTTCGCAGTGGCCCCGCACCCGACCCGTCGCCAGCTGCGGATCGCGATGTGGTGCTGGTTCCATCGATACGCCCCGCCGCAGGCGAGCGTTCCCCCGTTGTGACCGTCATCCGGCGCGTACACACTGAGCGCACCGACGAGCACGAGGGTGGGGGTCATCGTCGACATGGCCCATCACCGAGGCCGATATGCAGCAGCGGCGGCAGCGTTGCCACGTGCGTCTGGCCACCGTAGGCGATTTCCACGATGACAATGCTCGCCGTACTCGTTGCCTTGACAACTTGTGCGTCAAGACAGTTTCCGAATCTGACCCAGTCGCCGGGCTTCAGCCAGCGCGCCTGGGTCATTTTCCCCTTGCTCAGCAACACGTGTTTCATATGCCGCCTCCGTCCTCGAACTCGTCCTCGACGGGCTCAGCGTGCGAGCTGAACTCGCCGTGGATCGGGCACCACTGGGCGGCGACGCCGGTGCAGTACTTGACGCTCATGGCTCCATCAACCTCCGCAGCTGGCCGGCGGTGATCAGAACCACCATGCCGTCGGCCATGGAGGCCAGGTCGTTGTCCTCGTCGTCCATCCAGATCCACGCGTCGCTGTCTCGCTCGGCGTTGATCAACGTCTGCAGGTTGCGCCGGGTGTCCCGGGCGTCCTTCAGCTGCCGCTCGAGCGCGATGCACCGCCGCTCGAGTTGCCCTACCTGGGCGCGCAGGGTGTCTGTCTCGTCGGTCGCCCAGCTGTAGTCCTCAACCATCTTCACCTCGATCCCGGCAACAGCCTGTCGGACTGAAGTCCGGTGGTCATCTTCGCCAGCTGCGGCAGTACGATTTGAGCGACGGTGGCGCCGGAGTCGTCCTCCAGAAAGGGCAGGAAGATCTCTTCGGCTGATATGATTCCGGCCTCGACGGCGACGAAGATGGCCTTGATGAGCAGCGCCAGCTCACGGTGCTCGACCATCCCCACCCGCTTGACCGCCTTATCGTACTTGGTCTGGCTGAACCCGCCCGTCCGGCCGTCGACGCACTCCTCACGCAGCGCCTCGTCATCTGGAAAGACGATAGTTAATCGCGCGGCGAAGGCCTGGTCCTCGTACTCCCAGAAGAAGCGCAGCATGGCCCGACCGCCTTCGTAGTCGTCGGACCACTGCAGCTGCTTGGCGCCCCAGCGGCGCAGGGTCTGGTCGATCTCCTGCCGGCTCTTGGCGATCGGAACCGCCGTCTGCTTGGCGTACCTACCCATCACTTCACCTTGATCCCGCCCGGCCGGGCGCCATATGGCAACGCCCCACGAAGCTGTAGTTTGATCACCTCATCAATAACAGCGCCCCAGGAAACGTCGAGCGCCATGTGTATTCCAGCTGGCCAGGCGCGATCATTCCACCAGCCGGTATCTAACAGGTGACACCGGCTGGCCTCGGCCGTCGACAGAATCGCGCTCAGTAGCGTCCTCTTGTCTACCCAACCCATCGCCACCCCTCCTCGGTCAGCTCGACGACACCCTCGCGACGGCCCGCCTGAAACGCCTCGGTCACCTGGCCCAGTGGCACCATGGCGGCGCGGGCAAGCTTGGGGCTTGTCCAGGTCTTGGACCGTCGATCACGGTGCGCGGCAGTTCCGTTGTTCCGGTCGCCGACGAAGAACCAGCGGAGCAGCTCAACACCGGCGCGATTGACGTTGTCCTTCGAGATGCAGACCCGCATCATCCCTCTGTGGAACTCCTTGTCGTGGGGCATCAGTCCTCCTCGTCGCGTTTCTCGCGTAGTACTTGATCTGCCTCGGCCATCGCCCACACCATCAATCGGTGGCCGAACTCGCTCTTTGCCTCGGCGATGGGCCGCACCGCCCAATGCCACACCCTTCCGCGTTGCCTCACCTCCGCGTACCACCGGCCGACGCGTTTGATGTACCAACCGCTCGCAACTCGGTTCCAGCCGGACGACGGCAACTTGTGTCCGCTCATCCTTCGCGCTCCTAGAACAGTCTCGCCCTCACGGTTGGTCCTGCTGTTGTTTCGACCGCAACGCCGATGGCATTACCGTGATCCGCCGGCACTGCACGTCCGTTGTTGGTCAGCGCTATGAGGTGCCCCTCGGCGATCTCACGCCCGGTCTCGAACATCACGAACGTCTTCATGCCGTCGTCCTTGTCGCGGAGTTCAAGACACTTCAAACAGATGTCGGAGCAGCCCAGTGCACGCGCCAGTTCTCGGCCGTGCAGATCCTTGGAGACGGCGAAGTACTCCATGAACCCAAGCTCGGCACCACATCGACACTTATCCAAATCGAAGGCTCGTCGCTCGACAATCAGGTGCGCCTTGAGCCGCCGGTTCCGCCACTCGCCGAAGGTGCTCGAGTACCGAACCCCGTATAATCGACGCCCCTGTTTCTCGATCAGGCCGACGTAATCGACGGTGGCGATGTCCTCACCGCGCTCGAACTCCCCATCGAGTTCGACGAGCACACGCTGCGCCCACGCCTTCTTAGCGGCGCATGCCTGCAGCCAGCCAAAAAAATCGCCGAGTCGCATCACCACGTCTCTCCGCAGCTCGTGCACTCCCAGCCGTGGGTGCCGTCGTCCCAGAGCATCGCCCGCCAGTGTCGCTGGTGCCGAAGCCAGCACCACCCGCGCCTCACGACGCGCTTGATGTGGGGGTACATCACAACCCCAAGGAACGCGGCTGCCCACTGCTCGACGGTCATGGTTTCCACGGTTTCCCGAGGACCAAGTCCTCCGCAATCTTCTCGGCGGCCTGAGCTGCATACGCCACGTCGGCACCCTCACCCAACAGCCATCGGACCAACACGTCGAACAGCCCTCTATAGCGGGCCTCTTGATCTTTGGTCATGGTCACTCCTTCGTCTTCGGCGTCGCCCGAGCAGCTTCTCCGACTGCTCGGTCATGTACTCGATCACCTCTGCGGGGCTCATCGCCCGATACGGTTCGATCTGGACAGGCGGTCGATCACCCGTCGCCCCGCACTCGTCGCAGCGGTAGTAACTTTCGCCATTGAACGTGTTGACCGGCCGCACCGTCCCACCGCACGGGCAGACGTGGCGCCCATTCATGTTGTGCGTCGCAAGGGCCCCATACATCGGGTCGTCGGGCTTGGTGCGTGTTTGACCGCGCCAGCAGGTCTCGCACACGTCGAGCACCCCGTACACCGGCCGTCCGCACGAGCACTTCAGCTCTGGCTCTGGCGACCTGCCGGCGGCTTCGCATGGCGCGCATACTGTCCGGCTACCGCCGACCCTGTTGCCGCACACCTTGCACTTGGCCATCAGGCAAGCCCCTTTCCGCCGGCGCTCAGCGGCTCGTTCATCACCACCAGGGCGCCGTAGTCCTTTGCCCGGCGCATCAGGCGGTCGCCGTAGCACTCTCGGAATTCGTCCGGCGCCATGTTGCCGATCGCGAACGTCACCAGTCCCTCCTCGATTCGTCGGTGGATGAACACTTCGATCCGCTTGCGGTCCCGGTCCTCCTCCTGGCCCAGCTCGTCGACCGCCAGCACCTTGACGCGGGAAAGCTGGTCTAGTCGCTTGCGGTCGTCGCTGTAGTGGTCGGACAGGCGGGCCACGTCGGTCGCGCTGACGTAGATGTCCTCCGGGTCGAGCAGCGTGCATACGGCGATGGTCTTGCCGGTGCCGATGGCGCCGAGAACACCGATCAACGGCTTCTCGTCCGCCCGAGCGTCCTGCAACCGTCGCATGCTCTTGGTGTCCCACTTCAGGTCGCGGCCATCAGTGTCGCTGTTCGCCACGATCTGAGCCGCCACCATCCGCGGCACGCCAGCGCCGCGCAAACGGCAGCACCGAATCCACAGGAGCTGAGCATCGGGCCGGTCCGAGTAGAACAGTTCCCTCGGCGCGTCCAGCAAGCTCATGGCCTCCTTGATCCGGGGGTGCATCACCACTCCTCCCGCCAGTCCTTGGGATCGCGCGACACCTCGCCGAACCGCTTCTTTCGGGATCCCTGGCCGCGCTCCATCTGTTCCCAGATGACGTCGAAGTATTTTCGGTCGGTGGACTTTTGCCGCTGCCGGAGCTTCGCCGGTGTCTGGCAGTTCCACTTCCAGCCCGGCCACTGCCCGGCCGACCGGTCGCCGCTGTCGTCCTGGTACACCCACCGCACCAGGCGCTCGATGTTCTCGACGGGGTGCTTGTCGAGGCGCTCCAGCTTCTCCAGCTCGGCTACCCATCGTGGTAGGTGCCGGTCTACGTCCTCCGGGTGCTTCTCGTAGAACGGTAGCGCTGCCATCCACTCCCGGGCCAGTGCTTCGGCCCACGTCGGCCCGAGGTCCACGGGCAGATCGGGCTGATTTTCCTCTCCCCCCATACCCCCCTCTTCAGGAGCAAGAACATGAACAGGAACAGGATTATAAAGCTCCATTCCGCATACCGTTTCGAAAACGGTTTGCGAAACGGTTTCGAAACCGTTTCGCAAACCGTTTAGAAAGGTCTGTCTTATTCGATCCTTGAGAGCACACTCTGGCGTTTCAGCCCAGATCGTGGCCCATCCCTTCACCACATTCGGGTTCGCGGGGTGGTTATGGCCCAGCGCGTTGGGCAGAAATACGAGCCCCGCCTCCCAGTCGGCGAGCGCCATGCCCCTCGATTCCAGCTCGCTGAAAACCTCCATGAAGTGCGGCACTGACCACGCGAAGTACTCGCACAGCGAGGCCCTGACCAGCGGTATTACCCCGGGTAGCGACGTGGTCTCGGGCCCGGTGAGCAAGTAGCACCACAGCAGCTTGGCGTTGTTGCTCAGCGCCCTGACCTTGGCATCCGCGCGCCACATGCGGGGGTCCACCTTGCGATACCTGGCCATCACTTGCTCCCCAAGATCGCTCGTATTTCGTCGACCGAGCTGCGGCCTACAAGGCGTTGGCCCTCGATGGGACAGGTCAAGTCTCACCTCGAAAAGCGTCGAGCCCGCGAGCGGCTACTCCGGGAAAGAGAACGCCAGCCCGCGGGCTCGACACATGAACTTTTGTAGTGACTTTCCCGAAGTGCAAACCTGATATCACAGCTCGATCTGGTCGGTCAAGAAAAAACGCACTAGGTTTTGTGTTCCACCTTGCACTGGCCACAACATGTTGTGCAGTGGTACGGTGTAAGCATGGGCTGGCAAAATCGCATCGTCGGAACCAAGAACATGGCGCCATCCGAGCTGGAACAGAATCCGGCAAACTGGCGCCGTCACACCAAGGCGCAGCGCGCGGCGCTTTCCGGGATCATCGGGGAGGTCGGCGTTGTTCAGCACGTGGTCTACAACCAGCGCACCAAGCGACTGATCGACGGACACCTTCGCGTCGAGATGGCCGTTCACGACGGGGAGGAGTCGATCCCCGTGACCATCGTCGACCTCGACGAGGCCGAGGAGCGACTGGTCTTGGCCACCCTCGATCCCATCGGGGCCATGGCCGACGCCGACCGTGGGTTGTTCCTCGAGCTTCGCGACACCATCAGCGTCGAGAACGAGGCCCTGGCCAAGCTGCTGGACAGCATCGGCGCTGAACCAAAGCTCGCCCCGCCGGGGGTGAGCGGTGGCAAGTCCGAAGACACGCGGACGTTCATTTTCACGATCTCGACGGAACAGGGCGAGCTCGTCGACAAGGCGTTCGCCAAGGTGCGCGATGAGCTGAAGTCGAAGGACGACGGAGAGGTCTTCGCCACCATCTGCGCCCGGGTGTGACCATGCGCGCCGGGATATTCAACTTCGGACAATACTCCACCCCCTGGCATGCCAGGTGCGAAAAGTCGGCGCTGGGTCAGGGAGCCCACATCATCCGCAACGTCTGCGCCGAGCGCGGAATCGACGTGTTCGACCTCTGCGCCCGATGGGAGCAGGTCGACGTGCTCATGGTCACCATGTACTGGTGGGAGCATCTCTACGACCTGATCGCTCATCTCGCCGCCAAGGGAATCCAGTACGACCGTCGGAAGCGGGCCGGCCGGCCGATCCTCTTCGTCGGCGGTCAGCTCCCGAGCTACAACCCGGGTCCTATGCGAGAGGTCGTCGACCTGGTGTGCGTTGGGGACGGGGAACAGGCCGCGCCCGTCGTGCTCGAGAAGCTCGCCCAGGGCGTGCCGCTCGCCGAGCTTGTGCACGTTCCGGGGATCTACGTTTCGGAGGTGGACAATCGGGCCACCTGGCAGCACGTCGACGACATCAGCGCGACGCTCCGCTTCCCGTTCGTCAATCACGCGCTGCTCACGGGGAAGTCCGGCGTTAGGCAGGAGAAGAGCTGGGAGCGCAGAATCGAAATCGCGCGTGGGTGTCGTCGGAAGTGTTTGTTCTGCGGGGTCAGCTGGACCAAGCGGTATCGAGAGCAAAACGCCCAGGCCGTTGTCGACGAGATGCTCAAGACCGACGGGTGCGTGAAGTGCTTCGCGCCGGACCTGCGCGCCCATTCGCAGTGGGACGTTATCCAGCAGGCGTACCGAGACAGCAAGCGCGTGAACCAGGCCCGAGACATCTCGACGCGCGTCATTCTTCGGAAGGGCTTCGGCACCTCGCGGCTCTACTTTACCGGCATCGACGGGATCAGCGAGCGCATTCGCCGCGCACTTTCCAAGCCACTCACCCGCGCCCAGCTGATCGAGGTCGTCGAGAAGTCCAACGGGCACATGGGCAGCCTAAGCATGTACATGATCCTTGGACTGCCCGGCGAGACGCTCGAGGACGTGGCCGAGTGGTTCGAGACGCTCGCGGCCGTCGAGCTGAAAGCCACCCGTGAGCTGACCAAGCAGGACGTCAGCCGGGGCTTCTCCGCCGAGCGATTCTTTGTC
>Ga0316577_10000229_pt1 | contig 19300 bp, 15 predicted proteins | sample S5NA_FD_203073 | JGI IMG/M metagenome (GOLD analysis project Ga0316577, IMG submission 203073) | Rhizosphere microbial communities from salt marsh grasses in Alabama, United States - S5-7_050615r2r1 | ecosystem: Host-associated > Plants > Roots > Rhizosphere | place: USA: Alabama | collected... | reverse complement strand
CCGGCTCACCGATACGGATGCCGTGCCAGACCACATCGGGGAGCTCCGAGCCGTTACGCGGTGCCCCGGTCAGGAAGCGGCGGCGGCGTAGGCTGAGATGGCGCTTGCGAAGGGCGATGAGTCCACGCACGAAACGCAGCATCTCCCCGTTGCGCTCCACCAGGGACCAGTCGAGCCAGCCCAAGGGGTTGTCCTGACACCACGTATTGTTGTTTCCGCCCTGGCCGCGCAGCACCTCGTCGCCCGCGAGCAGCATGGGGATCCCCTGGCTGAGCAGCAACAAGGCAACAAGATTCTTGGCCTGGCGCCGACGCAGGGCCAGCACCTCCTTGTCCTCGCTCTCCCCCTCGACCCCGCAGTTCCAGCTGTGGTTGTCGTTGGTGCCGTCGCGGTTGCCCTCGCGGTTGGCGCCATTGTGCTTGCGATCGTGCGAGACCAGGTCCCACAGGGTGAACCCGTCGTGGCAGGTGATGAAATTGATGCTGTTGATCGGCTGTCGCAGGTTGGCCCCATAGAGGTCGCTGCTGCCCGACAGGCGGGTGGCCACCTCCGGGACGAGGCCCGGGTCGCCCCGCACGAAGCGCCTCAGGCTGTCCCGGTAGCGCCCGTTCCACTCCATCCAGCGATAGCCGGGGAAGCTCCCCACCTGGTAGAGGCCGGCCGCGTCCCAGGCCTCGGCGATGATCTTGGCTGCCGCCAAGGTATCCGAGAGCTCGATGCCCCACAGCACCGGCGGGTGCTCCAGAGGCCCTCCATCCCCTCCGCGTGCCAGGGCACTGGCGAGGTCGAAGCGGAACCCATCCACGTGCATCTCGCGCACCCAATACTCCAGGCAGTCGATGATGAACTGGGCCACCATGGGGTGGTTGGCGTTGACGGTGTTCCCGCACCCGGTGAAGTCCAGGTAGATGCCTTTGTCGAACTGGTCGAGGCTGTAGAAGGTCTCGTTGCCGAACCCCTTGAACGAGAGGGTGGGCCCACCAGCATTGCCCTCGCAGGTGTGGTTGAAGACCACGTCGAGGATCACCCCGATGCCCGCCCGGTGCAGCGCCCGCACCATGTCCCGGAACTCACGCCGGTGGCTGCCCCGCTCGGGGGTGACACAGAAGTCGGGATGGGGTGAGAAGAAGCTGAGGGTGCTGTAGCCCCAGAAATTCCTGAGCCCCGCCTCCCAGACGGCCTCCGGCACATCCTGCTCGTCGAAGGCCATGACCGGCATGAGCTCCACGTGGGTGATCCCCAGCGCCTTCAGGTAGGGGATCTTCTCCACCAGACCCGCGAAGGTGCCGGGGCGCCTGACCCCGGAGCTCGGATGGCGGGTGAAGCCCCCCACGTGGAGCTCGTAGATGATCATCTGCTCCGAGGAGAGGGGCAGCGGCGTATCCCCGTTCCAGTCGTACTCCTCCGCCAGGACCACGGCGCGGGGCGAGTCGTGGGGCCTGACCCCTTCGCCCTGGCGGCGCCAGCGATCCCAGCCGCACATGTTGACCGCCCTCGCCCAGGGGTCCACCAGCTCGATGGTGGGATCGAAACGCCAGCCGTGGCCCTTCGGATCCATCGGGCCGTCCATCCGCCAGGTGTAGTGGGTCCCCGGCGGCAGGTCCACCACCAGCACGTGCCAGGAGAAGAAGGTGTGGTTCTCCTCCGGGTCCAGCCGAATGACCTGGAAGGGCTCCGGGCTCGCGGCGCTCTCATAGAGCAGGAGCTCGGCCCCGATCGCATGGCGGCTGTAGACTGAGAAGTTCACCCCGTCGTCCTCGACGGTGGCCCCGGGTGGATAGCGACGACCCGGCAGGGTCCGATAGGGTGGGTGGGTCATGGTGAGACGCTGAGGGGTGTCCCGTACGAGCCTGATGAGCGTTCCCTTGGCGACTAAAGACCCGCGCAAGGCCGACAGGGGACCGACCGGGACCGGCAAGTCGAAGACCCAAGAATAGCATGGGCATCGCGTCCAGCAGGACCCTGTCCGCGCTCCTCCAGGCCGCGGGCCCCGAGCAGGCCCGACTCCAGGGGGCGCTCGTTCGGTTATAGTCCCCAACCGGCCCACTCGCGCACCGCCCCCCGATCCCCACCCATGCCCCATGACCCGCTATCCCAACTGCTCGCAGGGCTCGATTTCGCCTGGCGGCGGGAGCCAGCGCCGCCCCGGCGCCTGACCAACATCCAATGGCGGGCGGACGCCTGCGACAGCGGCTCCATCCTGTTCTTCCAGCGGTTCGACGATGGGCGGAGCGATTCGGAGATCCATGCGCGCTATCTGGCCCGGAGCCCCTTCGCTGTGCTGGTCACCAACCGCGCCCTCGACTGCTTCGAGGCCCTGCCCGGCAGGGGTCTCTATGTCACCCACCCGGGCGACTGGGCCGAGGTCGTACGGCGCTTCTGCGACCTGGTCTATCCCCTCGCTCCCGCGACGGACCAGGGGGGCCTGCGCTTTCTCGGCGTCACCGGGACCAACGGGAAGACGACCACGGTCAAGTACCTGGAATCCATCCTCGCGGCCGAGAGCCGGCGTGTCCTCTCCATCGGCACCCTGGGGGTCTTCCGCGATGGGGAACGACTGCTGGAGACCGGCTTCACCTCGCTACCCCTGATCGAGCTGCGCCGGCTGCTACAGGCCGAGCAGGAGCGGTGCGACGTGGTCGTCATGGAGGCGAGCAGCCACGCCCTGGACCAGGGACGCGTCCATGGGATTCCCTTTCAGGATGCCGGCTGGACTAACTTCACCCAGGACCACCTGGACTACCACGGGGACGAGGCCTCCTACTTCGCCGCCAAGGCGCGCATCCTGGACCTGATCCAGGACGGCGGGTGTCTCTATTGCACCAGCCCGGAGGTGGCGGAGCGCCTGCGCCGCGGGGGGGAGCACAGGGTCCCCATCCGGGTGCCGGGACCGGCACGCCTGCCACCGGAGGCGATCGCCGCCCGGCCCTTCCTGGCCCTGGAGCACAACCGTCTGAACTACGCCTTGGCGGGCGCCCTGGCGGACGGGATCCTGGGACCCGGGGAGCGCCAGGACTGGCGCCATCTCAGGCCCGTCGACGGGCGCTTCGAGTGCCGGGTGATCGGCAGCCGGACCATCGTGGTCGACTTCGCCCACACCCCGGACGCCCTGGAGGCCATCCTGAGCTCGATTCGCCGGGCCTTTCCTGCCGCACGGGTCGCCACCGTGTTCGGCTGCGGCGGGGACCGGGACCGCGGCAAACGCCCACTGATGGGCGCCGCGGCGGCCCGCCACTCCGATCGGGTCATCGTCACCTCGGATAACCCCCGCACCGAGGACCCGGAGCGGATCATCGCCGACATCCTCCAAGGGATGCCCAGGGAGGGCCGGGAGGTGGTGGTGGAACGCCCCCGGGCCGTGGCGCGGCTGTGCGACTTCCTGGACGCTCGCCCGCCAGACGAGGCCTGGGTCGCCCTGATTGCCGGCAAGGGCCATGAGCGCTACATCGACCGGGATGGTCGGAAGACCTATTACAGCGACCAGGACGAGGTGGAGCGCAACATCCAGCGGCTCGGCTGGTAGAGCGGGCTTGGCCCCCCGGGGTCGCCCCGCCCAAGGCCGACTGGGGACGATCGGCCGCCCGGGCGGTCAACCCGGGAAGTCGGCGTCTCCCCGGATCGAAGCTGACCAACGCCTCGGGCAAGCCTGTCGCCGACCGGCCGCCGCGGCGATACACTTCATGTCCATGCGACGAGCACAACCAAGCCATTCACCGGCCCGCTCCATCGGATTCGCCCTGCTGACAGGGCTCTGCGCGCTAGCCCTGACCCTGGGCGGTCCGGCCTGGGCAGGCCCCGACTGCAGGCAAGGCGCCGAGGTGCGGATCTGGTCCTCCCCCCTGAATCCGCGGCCGGGCGAGCCCCTGGAGATCCTGGCGGTCGCCACCGATTCCGCACTGGACCAGCTCCAGGTCACCGATCCGCGCGGAAGGCCGAGCCCCCTGAGACCCGCCCGATACGGTGGCCCGCCCTGGAGCCTGCACGGCGGCATCTCCCGACCGGATTCGGGCACCTATCGGATCGAGGCCCTACGAGGCGGGCGCGTCGCCGCCTGCCTCGAGGTTCCAGTCGGGGGCAAGTCGGCCGCACGGGACGATGCGGAATGGGACCTGGCCACCGAGGCCCTCTACTCGGCCTGGATCGAGCGGCTCTTCGATGCCCCCCCCACGCGGTCCCTGAGCTTCCCCTCCCTGACACCGGTACTGGCGGACCCGACACGCAACTTCCTGCACGACTACCTGGGGGCCGGCGAGGACCGTCGCCTCCCCGCGGAGCCGGACTGCGCGGACCTCCCCTACTATCTTCGGGCGTACTTCGCCTGGAAGCTGGGTCTGCCCATCGCCTATCGGGCCTGCAATCGTGGCGGCCGCAACAGCCCCCCGCGGTGCCAGGCACCCACCATCGACAAGACCCTTGCCCGCTCGCCGGCCTCGGTCAGGGAGTTCCAGGGCCTGACCCGGCGAATCATGGACACGGTCCATTCCGGCAGCGCCCGCACAGCCCTGGCGGACGGGGCCACCGACTACTACCCGGTACCACTGACGCGGCCCATCCTCTGGCCGGGCACCGTCTATGCGGACCCCTATGGACATATCCTGGTCCTGGTGAAATGGGTTTCCCAAGGACCAGGCCGCAGTGGAATGCTGCTGGCGGTGGACGCCCAGCCGGACAACTCGGTGACCCGCAAGCGCTTCTGGGAGGGGACCTTCCTGTTCGACCAGACCGCCAGCGCGGGCGCCGGATTCAAGGCGCACCGGCCCCTGGTCGCCACGGGCTCCGGGCCGCGTCTGGTCCCCAACGAGGCACTGGACGGGCGCTCGGGTCTGTCACCCTACTCCGCGGAGCAGTCGCGGCTCTCCCCCGAGGACTTCTATGCCCGCATGGACCGGCTCATCAACCCCGGGGGCCTTGACCCGCAGGCTGCCTATGGGGCCACCCTGGAGGCCCTGATGGAGCAACTGGAGACGCGGGTGACCTCGGTGGACAACGGCGAGGCCTATCACCGCGCCAATCCCAAGGCCACCATCCCCATGCCCGAGGGTCCCGCAATCTTCGAGACGACGGGCCCCTGGGAGGACTATTCCACCCCCTCCCGTGACATGCGGCTGCTGATCGCCCTGCAGGTTCTGGAGGACCTCCCGTGGCGAATCCGTCGCTACCCGGAGCTCTATCTCTTGAGGGGCGAGAGTCCGGCAAGCGCCGCCTTAGGGATCGCGCAGACCCATGACCGGCAGACCCACGCCCGCCACATCACCTACACGCGAAGCGATGGCAGCCCTTGGCGCTTGAGCCTGGCGGAGATCTACGCCCGGCGACCCGGACTCGAGGTCGGCTACAACCCCAACGACTGCGTGGAGCGGCGCTGGGGCGCCACACCCGAGACACCGGACCACGCAACCTGTCGTCGTCGGGCCCCGCCGGACCAGCGAAAGCGCATGGAGGCCTATCGTCCCTGGTTCCACGAACGTCGGCGCCCTCCGCGATAGGCGGACCCGCTCCATCGCGCGCTGAGCCACCCCCTACCACCCCTTTGGAGCCATCCCCGGAAGCAGGAGCCCCCATGTCCACCCCGCCCGCCATTCGAGCGCCGCTGAGATCCGGGACCTTACTCCTGGCCTGTCTCTTGTTGCTGTCCTGCGCTGCCCCCCCGGAGCGGCCCGCCCCCACCGCGACCTGGGGCGGCCGACCCTTGGGTGCGGCCCCCGCTCCCAACCCGGGGCTCAAGAAGGCAATCATCGGCCGGGCCACGCGGGAGTGGGAGTACTTCGGCCGGCAGACCGTGGTCTTTCACGGGAGCGAGGAGAGCATCCCGCACGTGGGTGCCTGGGAGGACGATGGCTTCCGCTACAGCAGCCGCGTCAATGCCTATTGGCGGGCGGTGGGCAAGCCGGGGCTCGACGGCATGGACTGCCAGCAGCCATGGTCCGCCGCCTTCGTGAGCTGGATCATGCAGGGGACCGGGGTGCCGGAGAGCCAGTTCCCGAGGGCTCCCGCCCACTGGATCTATCTCGCCCGCCTGATCGACGAGGCGCCCTATCCGGGACGCTGGTTCGTGCCCCGTCGCGTGGCCGACTACAGCCCCAACCCGGGAGATCTGGTCTGCGCCTCCCGCGCGGGCTCCCGTCCGCGGATGGCGGGCGGCTACACCAGCGCCTCGGGGGTCGAGGGGATCAAGGCCCACTGCGACCTGGTGGTCGCCAAGAACGGCGAGACGCTCGAGGTCATCGGTGGCAACGTCCGCAACTCCGTGTCCAAGGCCAGCCTGGAGCTGGACGCCAATGGCCGGCTTCAGTCCATCCCACGACGCCCCTGGTTCGTCATCCTGCAGAATCGGTTATAGACAATGAAATGGCGCAATAGAGCACAAAGCACGAACGTCGATGACAGAAGGAGCGAGGGCGGTCGGGTCGGCGGCGGCTTGCCGTCCATCGGAACCCTTCTCTTCCTGTGGCCCCTCATCAAGCGACTCTTGAGATCGAAGATCGGGCTGGCAGTCCTCGGGCTCGGCGCGGTCGCCTATCTCGGCGGGTTCATCAATCTGTCCCCCTTCACCGGCGGCGGGACGCCCGCCCTCGATCCACGGCAGGAGGATGAATGGGCCGCCTTCATCAAGACCGTGCACGGGGATCTGGAGTCCGTCTGGTCCGACGTCTTCGCGGAAGCGGGAACGCGCTACCGACCCCCGACGCTCGTTCTCTACCGCGGATCCACCAACAGCGGATGCGGCCCGGCGAGCGCGCGCATGGGGCCCTTCTACTGTCCGCTGGATCAGAAAGTCTACGTGGACCTCGGCTTTTTCGACGACCTGGCGCATGAGCTCGGCGCCAAGGGCGACTTCGCCCGGGCCTACGTCCTGGCACACGAGGTCGGCCATCACATCCAGAATCTGGAGGGGACCCTGGATCAGGTGGAGATGGCCAAGCAGCAGGCCTGGGGGGAAGCCGGCAAGAACCGGCTGCAGGTCAAGCTGGAGTTGCAGGCCGACTGCTATGCGGGCATCTGGGCGAATCACGCACAGCGCAAGTTCGACATGCTCGAAGAAGGCGACCTAGAGGAGGCCCTGGTCGCGGCGGCGTCCATCGGAGACGACCGGCTTCAGAAGCAGAGCCAGGGGTTCGCCATCCCCCACACCTTTACCCACGGCACGTCCAAGGAGCGCGCCACCTGGTTCGCCCGTGGGGTCAAGACGGGGCGCATCGGCGACTGCGACACCTTTGGGGGCAACTGACGATCAAGCCATCCGGGGCCACCTCGACCCGGGCATCGGGAGCCCGCTCACCCAAGGCCCCTTGCCACGCTCAGCGGGGCGCGCCCGCTTCGGGTGGCCTCGGGGCCTTGGATCGCGCGAGGGCCTCCAGCAGCCACTCCGGCAACGGTGTCACCTCGCCGTCCAGACTCCATCCATTGGCCCGGGCCTCGTCCTCAATCGCCGCGATGCGCCGGCGCGCGTCGGGATGGGTCTCGAAGAAATCGAGATGCACGGTCGAGGATGGGCCCTTCTCCTCTTGCAGGACCCTGTAGAGGTCCAGGGCACCCGCCGCGTGACCATAGAGGGCGGCGAGGGCGGCGAGACCCGCGCTGTCCGCGTCCCGCTCCTGCTCTCGACTGAAGCCGAGATTGGTAAGCAGGCCGGTCTCACCGATCACCTGGTCCGCAACCGCGCTGCTGGAGACCCCGGTCAGGGCCGCCAACGCCACCCCCACCACCGCCCCCCGCCCCAGGGAGACGATGGGGTCCCGATGGCGCACATGGGCCATCTCGTGGCCCAAGACCATGGCCAAGGCATTCTCGCTCGACAGCCGCTCCATCAGACCCCGGTGCACCACCAAATGTCCCCCGATGGTCGCCATGGCGTTGACGGTCTCGTCAGGAGAGAAGTGCACCCTGATCGGCATGGAGGCGTCGACGATCCCCATGACGGGCTTCAGGCGGTCGGCAAGGCCCTGCAGATAGGCCTGAATGCGCGGATCGGCGGGGCCTGCCCGCGTCTCCAGGGTGTCCACGAAGGGGGCCGCGATCCCGACCTCGTAGTCGAACGGGATCTTCGGTGCCAGCCACTGGGCAGCCAGGGCCAGCGCTGTGAAGGCGAGAGCCACGAGTCCCAGGACACCCGCCGTAAGCCACAAGAACTCTCGAACGAGTCCGGTCTCGCTGCTGTTAATCCCCTCGGGAGGCCGGGGGTTGCGGTACTCGGCCATTTCAGTCCGCCACGGCCGTCCCGTAGGCCAGCACCTCGACACCGGCCAGCGAATTACCGCCGCCCTTCCAGATGGAGCTGGTCTCGAGCTTCACGTTGAAGATTTTGCACGGGGCCAGACCCCTGGCATCCTCCTTCATGCGCAGGATCGACTCCCGACGGGCGCGATCGAGCAGACCCTCGTAGCTGGTGACGCGCCCCCCGACCAGCCCCCGGAGACCGGCCAGAAAGGCCTTGAAGTAGTCCACCGAGATGACGACCTGGCCGGTCACCAGCCGGCTCTCCCGCGGGCGCTCGGGCTCCGGCGGAAAGCGCGCCGAAAAGATCATCACCGACGCCAGGTCCTCCTCCCGCCTTCGGATCGAATGGTAATGCCGGCGCTCCGCCAGGGTACCGAAGCCGAAGCCCAGGCCGAGCAGGACACAGACGACCAGGACGTCCGTCATGGGGACTCGTCCAGCCGCACCGCGGTCCCGTAGGCGAAGAGTTCGGCCGCCCCCTGGGCGATGGATGAGGTCGAGAAACGGATGTTCAGCACCGCGTTGGCGTTGAGGGCCTCGGCCTGGGCAACCATCCGCTGGATCGCCTCCTCTCGGGACTCCTGGAGGAGCTCGGTGTAGAACTTGAGCTCGCCACCGAAGACGTTCTTGATCCCCGCGACGAGGTCCTTGCCCACGTGCTTGGCGCGCACCGTGCTGCCCTGCACCAGGCCGAGATGCTCGACGACCCGGCGACCGGGGACGACTTCCAGGTTTGTCAGCAGCATATGAGCGCCTCCATCGAGCCCGCGCAGAAGCGGTCGTCGCGGCGACAACCGACCGCCCAAACCGAAAAGGCGGCCCCACGGGGCCGCCCCTCTGCGCCATTCGCAGGGCGCAGGCTCAGTTCCCCGAGGACGCCGGCGCGTCAGCCTCCTGCTGCCCCTTCAGCATCGCCTCCAGCTTGGCGATCTCGTCCTGCAGCGCCTGGGGCAGGGAATCCTTCAGCTTGCGCAGCTGCTCCATCGTGGCCTCGGCCAGGTCGAAGTCGCTATCGGCGATGTAGTCCTTCACCTGCTGGATCAGCTCCTTCGCCTTGTCAACCTGGGCCTGGGCCAGCGCTTCGCCCTTCTCCATGGCGGCGCCCGCGGCCTCCGACGCGGCGGTAGCGGCCGCCTCGACCTTCTCGGAGGTGGCCTGGGTGGCCTCTTTGGCGAGCTCCGCAGCCTTCTCGCTCAGGGTCTGCTCTGCGGGAGGCGCGCCGCCTGGCTCCGCACCCGTGTGCTTGGGCTCCTCACCCTGCCCGCAGGCGGCCAGACCGAGGGTGGCGCCGATGGCCAGGACCAAAACGCTCTGCTTCTTCATGTGCTTCTCCGTCGCTGTGGTGGGTTTGGCTAGGGGATCTCGACTCCCAAGGGGCGCGCCCAGCCCCAACCCGCAACCTGGGACACCCTGGGAGACGAAGACAGACAAACGGCGTATCAGGCGATGCCGAGAGACTGGTGCAGATAGGCGACGGCGTTGGGGTCGAGCTTGAGCTTGCTTGCCAAGTCCGCCAGGTAGCGACGCTCGCCGTCGGTGTCCACCTCGATCGCCATCAGCGATGCCGCGTAGATTTGGGCCGCCACCTGCTGGCTCGGCACGTCCCGCACCAAGGCGTCGATGTCGATGGGCCTCTGGATCTCCGCGTCGACGAAGCGCCGCTCTTCGGCGCTGATGCCGCCCTCCTGCATCTTGCCCAACAGGCGCTCCTTCTCTTTCTCGTCGAGACGTCCGTCCGCCTTGGCCGCATTCAGCATCGCGCGCAGGGTGAGGGTGGCGACGTCCATGACCTGTTGCTGCTCCCGGGGGGTCTGGGGGGCACGCATGCCGGCAATCACCGCGGTTTGATCGTCCATCCGGACATCTGGCATCCCGGACGCAGGCTGGCCGCCGCCCATCATGGACTTAGCCATCTCCAGGGCCTGGGCCGCGAGCGTCCCGAAGATCGCCATAGAGCCCGCCCCAGCGGCGGCGTTGCCCCCCGGGGCATTGCCCCCGAGGACGGCACCCGCGATCTCCTTTAGGATGTCGGCCGGAAAGCCGCCACCCGCGCCGGTCGCGCCACCCATTGCGGGTCCTCCCATACCCGGGGTCCCCATGCCGGGTGCTCCGGCCTGGCCGCCACCGAACATGGAGCTGGCGACCTTCGAAAAAACGTCGAAGATTCCACCACCTGGGGCGCCTGCGGGCATACCAGCCGGCATGCCCCCAGGCATCCCTCCAGGCATCCCGCCCGGGGCTCCGCCGCCCAGGACGCTGCCCATCATCTGACCGAGCACGCCTCCCATCCGGTTGCCCGAGGAGGGTGACATGCCTGACTGCACTACCGCGCCGAGGATATCGAAGGGGTTCATCTGCACGCTCCTTTTTTCCGGATCTATTTGATTCGAGGGGTAACGCCGCACCCAGCGCTTCGCGGTGGGGCATGGAGTGTAGCGCGAAGGTTGGGCCACGGGTAAGGGAAAACATCCTGTTCATTGAGTGCCATGTCGAGGCAACCACTCGTGTGAAGGGAAATCGATTACTCCCCTTGACCATTGGCGGCCCACACAACGTTCGAAGGGGCAGCACCACGCGACTGTCATTCCCGTCCCCTGGTAAATGATCCCTCTCACCTCCATCCTCGCTTGGCCAGCGGGAGAGTCAGAGCGCACCGATCCGTTGTGGATGCACAGGGGGCGGGCACGCTCTATGCGTTGAGCCAATCCACCAGAGAAATTCGGAGTCACATCAATGGCAAACCTTGGGGATCTACTGGGTAGCTTTATGCAGGGCACCATGCCGAAATCCGGCGAGGGCCGCCTCGGTAACGTGCTGCAGGACCTGCAATCGAGCCTGGGCAACCTGTCCGCCGGTCATAGCGGTCAACAGGGCGGCATGCTCGGCCGGGTCATGGACATGGCCAAGACCACACTCGGAAACGCCGCCCAGAATCCTGTCCAGGCCGCGGGGCTCGGCGCCATTCTCGGCTCGGTCCTGGGAGGCGGGGGAAAGTCCATCTCCGGTGCCATCCAGGGCGGCGCCCTCGCCATGCTGGCGGGCGTGGCTTACAAGGCGCTGACCAATGCCGGTCAGGGGGCCAAGGGTACGCCGGCGGCCGGAGAGCAGCCCCAGTTCACGGGCGGTGACGTTCCACTGGGGCTGCGGCCACCCCAGAACCTGGCCGAAGAGCAGGCTGTCCAGCAGACCGCGGAGCTGGTCATCAAGGGCATGATGAACGTCGCCAAGTCCGACGGGCAGGTGAGCGCGGATGAGATCCAGCGCATCGTCGGCAAGCTCAAGGAGTCGGGCATGGCGGGCGACGCCGAGGCATGGATCCTGGCCGAGCTGCGCAAGCCCCTCGACCTCGACGCCTTCATCGCCGAGATCCCCAACCAGGAGGTCGCGGCCCAGGTCTACGCGGCGTCACTGCTGGCCGTCGAGGTGGACACCCCACAGGAGAAGGCCTATCTGACCGATTTCGCCAGGAAGGCGGGCATCAATGGAACCGTCGCCCGAACGATCCAGCAGACCGTGGGCGTCACCGTTTAGCCGATCCGACATCAAGTCGCGGGCGCTGGGCCGCCCGTGGCCGCGTTCCGGCCCGCCCGGCACCGCGAGCGGCGCAGACGTGCCAGGTAAGCGCGGTTCAGAATGGGTCTCCCATCCGGGCGAAGGATCGCCCGGCCGCTTCGGTGGCGATGCGCCACTGAAAATGGAGCTAGGCGCGACTCCCCTCCCCATCCACCCAGCGCCACAGTATCGCCAGACCCAGCAGCGCCACCAGGGCCGCGAGCAGGAAGGTCATGCGCGGCCCTGGGCCGTCCCAGAGCAAGCCGCCCATGAGGCTCCCCGCCGCGCCCCCCGCCCCGAAGCTCAGGCTGTTGTAGAGGGCCTGACCCCGGCCCTGGGTGCGCCCTGGGAAATAGTGGTGGACGAGGTGGATGGCCGCCGCGTGGAAGGTGCCGAAGGTGGCCGCATGAAGGGTCTGGGCCAGCACCTGCACCCACACCAGATCGACGAAGACGCCGATGAGGACCCAGCGGACCGACGCCAGGCCAAGGCTCCAAAGCAGCACCACACGGGCCCCGAAGCGCAGGAGCAGCCGGTGCATGAACAGGAACACCAGGACCTCCGCGGCGACACCGAGGGACCAGAGGACGCCCACCGCGGTGCTGCTGTAGCCGGCCGCCCGCAAGTGGATCGAGTAGAAGGCGTAGTAGACCCCATGGCTCAGCTGCATCAGGAAACAGGCCGCGAAGAAGGCCTGGACCTCCACCCTGCGCAGCAGGCCGCGCAGGGAGGGCCCCGGGCCGGTCTGTCGCGCAGGCGCACTGTCCGGGATCAAGAGGGTGCTCATCCACAGGGCCAGGAACAGGGCCGCCACCCACACAGGAACCACCGTCAGGGATGCCCATTCGAGCTGCAGCCCGAGGCCGGCCACCACCAGGATGAACCCGATGGAGCCCCACAGGCGGATCTGGGCGTACCTCACCACCTTGAGGCCCAGGTGGTTGAAGGTCACCGCCTCCAGCTGGGGCAGGGAGGCGTTCCAGAAGAAGCTGAACAGGGTCATGGCGGCCGCCATGGCCCAGAAGCCATCCGCCACGAACACCGCCGCGAAGACCAGCACGGTGCTGAGGGTCGCCAGCCGGACCAACGACATGCGCCGGCCGGTGGCATCCGAGAGGTGGCCCCAGATCAGAGGGGCCACGATCTTGGTGCCCGTCAGCGTGGCCATCAGCTGGCCGATGGCCAGCGCGTCGAATCCCCGTGATTGCAGGAAGAGGCCCCAGTAGGGCACCAGGGCGCCCAGGGAGCCGAAATAGAACAGGTAGTAGGCGGACAGCCGCCAATAGGGCAGCTGATCCGCCATGACTCCCCGATCAGCCCTCGCCGTGCGGGGTGGCGCGGCCAGGGATCGGAGGGGTCGGCGGGGTCACGTCCCCGTTCTGACCCCGCTGACGCAGCCAGTGGTCCATGAGCACCAGGGCGACCATGGCCTCGGCGATGGGGGTCGCGCGGATCCCTACGCAGGGGTCGTGGCGACCGGTGGTCACGACCTCGGTGGGGAGACCGTCGCTGCCGATGGTGCGCCCGGGCAGGCGAATGCTGGAGGTGGGCTTCAGCGCGATGCGGGCCACCACGTCCTGACCCGAGGAGATCCCGCCCAGGATGCCCCCGGCGTTGTTTGACAGGAAGCCATCGGGGGTCATCTCGTCGCGATGCTCGGTGCCCTTCTGGGCGACGCAGGCGAAGCCGGCCCCGATCTCCACCCCCTTCACCGCGTTGATGCTCATGAGGGCATGGGCCAGGTCCGCGTCCAGGCGGTCGAAGATGGGCTCCCCGAGACCGGCTGGGACGCCGCTGGCCACCACGGTCACGACCGCGCCGATGGAGTTGCCCTCCTTGCGCAAGGCGTCCATGTAGGCCTCCAGGTCCGGCACCTGCTCGGCCCAGGGCCAGAAGAAGGGGTTGCGCTCCACCTGGTCCCAGTCGAATCCACCTGGACGGATCGGCCCCAGCTGAGAGAGATGGCCTCGAATCCGCACGCCGCAGCGCTCGGCCAGGAACTTCTTGGCGATGGCCCCCGCCGCGACCCGCACCGCGGTCTCCCGGGCCGAGGAGCGTCCCCCACCCCGGTAATCCCTGCGGCCGTATTTCTGGTCATAGGTGTAGTCGGCGTGGCCAGGGCGGTACTTGGCGGCGATTTCCGAGTAGTCCTTCGAGCGCTGGTCCAGATTGCGGATCAGCAGCCCGATGGGCGCCCCCGTGGTCAGCCCCTCGAAGACCCCCGAGAGGATCTCGACCTCGTCGGTCTCCCGGCGCTGGGTGGTGTGTCTGGACTGTCCCGGCTTGCGCCGATCCAGGTCCCGCTGCAGATCCGCCGCCGTGAGCGGCAGCCCCGGCGGACAGCCGTCCACGACACCGCCGATGGCCGGGCCGTGGCTCTCGCCGAAGCCGGTGACCACGAAGAGCTTGCCGAAGCTGTTACCGGACATGAGGGACGAATGGTTAGTAGCTAGGGACGAGTAGCTAGTGGCTAGTGGCTAGACGGAGCAACGACGAGGACGACGTCTTCCTGGGCCCTCGCTACTCGCAACTAGCAACTCTATAGCTAATACGCCGGCGGCGGCACCGGGTCGGCCGGGTTTAGCCACGCATTGCCCTTCTCCAGCACCTCCCGGGTCAGGGTGCTGGTGGCCTGGTGGAGCTGGACCCCGTTGATGATGTAGGTATAGCGGGAGCTCAGATAGTCGAACTCAGCCTGGAACAGACTACGCTGGGCATTCAGGACGTCCACCTGGGTGCGGGTGCCCACCTCGAGACCCGCCTGGGTGGACTCCAGGGACGAGCGCGCGGAGACCACGGCGGCCTGGCGCGCCTTCACGTCCTCGATGCTGGACTGGATACCCCGGAAGGCGTCCTTGACCTGCTGAGAGACCTGGCGCCGGACCGAGTCCAGGCTATCCTGAGCCCCGCGGTACTGGTACCCCGCCTGGCGCGTGCGTGAGGCAACCGCCCCGCCCTGGTAGATGGGGACGGTCAGCGTCAGCCCGACGAAGCCCCCTTTGGCGCCGATCACCCCGCTTTGGGCGTCCGAGTTGCTCCAGTCGTAGCCCGCCTGGGCCCCGACGCTCGGAAAGTATCCAGAGCGCTCGATCTCGATCCCCTTCTTGGCGGCCTGCACCGCCTCGGTCGCGGCGATGATCCCGTAGTTGCCGCGCAAGGCCGTCTCGGCCCAGACATTCAGATCGTTCGGCTCCGGTGGCGCCAGCGGCAGCTTGTCGCCCAGGCGGGCCAGGGGCTGATCGAAGGAAGGCCCGACGATCACACGCAGGGCCTCCCACGCATTATCGAGGGCCACCTTGGCGTTGATCAGGTTGGCGCGGGAGCTGTCGTAGGCGGCCTGGCTCTCGTTGACGTCGGTGATGGCCACCAGCCCCACCTCGAAGCGCTGCTTCGACTGCTCCAGCTGGCGCTCGTTGGCGCGAACCAGGGACTCGGAGACGGTAACCGCATCCGCTGCCCGAAGCACGTTGAAATAGGCCTCGGTGGTACGGACCATGAGATCGATCTGGGAGTTGCGGAACTCCGCCTCCGCCTGGGCAATGACATCGTCCGACTGCTTGAGGGTCATCCAGCTGGCACGGTTGTATACCGACTGGCTGAGCACCGCCCGGGCGTTTTGGTCCGCGAAATCGCCCGATCGGGTCGAGGTTCCCCGTACCTGCGTCTCTCTCCAGTTGTAGTTGGCCTCACCGCCCGCCGAGAGCTGGGGCAGCAGCAGGGCACGGGCCTGGGGCTTGGCCTCCCGGGTCGCGAAGAGCTGCTGCTCGGCACCCCGCAGGGTGGGGTCACTGCGCACCGCCAGGTCATACACCTGGATCAGGTCGTCCGCCCGGGCATGTGCCGGAAGCAGGGAGAGGGACCCCGACAGCAGGGCGCCGATCAGGGTGGGGAGGACTGTCCGCATGGGATTCATCATCGGCGCTCGCGCAAGACGACTCCCCGCAAGGAGTCGTGTGGCCGACGAGTATAGGCGAGTCCCGCCGGCCGGCTCAATCCGCCCTCGTCCCGAACGCTGGGATTGGTTCCCCGGGTTCGGTTAGGGTGGACGTCGATCCGACCCCATCATGACAGCCATGACGCCAGACAGCGAGACCATGCCCGAGACCCTGCGCGGTCGCCCCTACGACTGGCGCGAGCTGGCTCGGCTGGTCTTCCGGCACCGTCGCGAGCTGATCCTGGCCAATCTCATCGCGGTGCTGGGAGCGCTGGTCAGCATCCCCACGCCGCTCCTGATGCCCTTCCTGGTGGACGAGGTCCTGCTGGACAAGCCCGGGATCCTGGTGGGCACCATGGACCGGATCTTCCCCGAGGCCTGGCACGGACCGGTCCTGTACATCGTCGCCGTCCTGCTCTTCACCCTCGCCCTGCGCCTGAGCGCCACCCTGCTCGGGGTGCTCCAGACGCGGGAGTTCACGCGCATCTCCAAGGACGTGATCTTCGGGATGCGCCGGGACCTCCTGGCCCGTCTCCAACGGGTCTCCATGGCCCAGTACGAGACCCTGGGCAGCGGGACCGTGGCCTCCCATCTGGTAACCGACCTGGACACCATCGACAGCTTCGTCGGCGGGGCCACCAGCAAGTTCCTGGTCGCGGTGCTGCGCATCGTCGGCACCGCCGTGGTGCTCCTCTGGATGGACTGGAGGCTCGGGCTGTTCATCATCCTCCTGAATCCGCTGGTGATCACGGTCACCACCCTGTTCGGGCGCAAGGTCGCGGAGCTCAAGAAGCGGGAGATCACCGCCTACCAGGCCTTCCAGGAGTCCCTCGCCGAGACCCTCGACGCCATCCAGCAGATCCGCGCCGGCAACCGCGAGCGCTTCTACATCGGCCGCATCATCGGGAGGGCCCGGGAGATCCGCGACTTCGCCGCCGCCTTCGCCTGGAAGAGCGACGCGGGCAGCCGGATCTCCTTCGACGTGCTGATGTTCGGGTTCGACAGCTTCCGGGCGCTGGCCATGCTGATGGTCCTCTTCTCGGGCCTGTCCATCGGGCAGATGATGGCGGTCTTCTCCTACCTCTGGTTCATGATGGGTCCGGTCCAGGAGGTGCTGAACGTCCAGTACGCCTACCATGCCGCCGAGTCGGCCCTGACCCGTGTCAACCGCCTGCTCACCATGGACCTGGAGCCGGCGTTTCCCCATCGCCGCGATCCCTTCGCCGGCAAGCGAACGGTCTCCGTGACCCTGGACGACATCCGTTTCGCCTACGGGGACGGACCGCCGGTGCTGGACGGCATCTCGCTCTCGATCCCGGCCGGCGAGCGGGTGGCCTTCGTGGGGGCCAGCGGGGGCGGCAAGACCACCCTGGTCCAGGTGATCCTCGGACTCTACGCCCCCACCTCCGGGGTGGTTCGCTTCGACGGAGTCCCCGTCGATCTGATCGGCATGGACGTGGTGCGCAGTCACGTGGCCACGGTGCTTCAGCATCCGGCCCTCTTCGACGACACCGTCCGGATGAACCTGACCCTCGGGCGGCAGACGCCGGACGCCCGCCTCTGGCAGGCCCTCGAGGTAGCCCAGCTGCGGGACGTGGTGGAGGGCCTCGACCAGGGCCTCGACACCCGGCTGGGACGCGAGGGCGTGCGTCTCTCCGGCGGCCAGCGCCAACGCCTGGCCGTGGCCCGCATGGTCCTCGCCGACCCCAAGGTGGTGATCCTGGACGAGGCGACCTCGGCCCTCGACGGCGAGACCGAGGGGCGGCTCCACGAGGCACTGTCCAGCTTCCTGCGGGAGCGCACCACCCTCATCATCGCCCACCGTCTGAGCGCGGTGCGCCAGGCGGATCGGGTCTATGTCCTGGAGGACGGACGGGTCGCCGAGCAGGGGCGCCACGAAGACCTGATCAGACGGGACGGACTCTATGCCAGCCTCTATGCCCACCAGGCCGTCTAGCCCGCTTGACACGGGGGGCGGGCGCATCGTCGCGAGCCGCTTCCGCCCCGCCTGGTGGCTGCCGGGGCCCCACCTCCAGACGATCTGGCCCAGCCTGGCGAGGCGCCGCCCACGCCTCCCCCTGACGCGCCGGCGAATCGAGCTCTCCGACGGTGACTTCATCGACCTGCGCATGGGGGGGCCGGGGGGGGGCCGTGTCCTCGTGATCCACGGCCTCGAGGGGGATCTGCAATCCCACTACGCGGGAACCCTCATGGACGCCCTGACGCGCGCCGGCTACGCGCCCATCTTCATGCACCTGCGGGGGTGCTCCGGGGAACCCAACCGGCTCGACCGCTCCTATCACTCGGGCGCCACCGAGGACCTCGCGGAGGTCCTAGCCGCCCTGGCCCAGGACCCGGAGGGTGCCCCGCAGGCCGCGATCGGCTTCTCCCTCGGGGGCAACCTGCTGCTGAAGTACCTGGGGGAGACCGAGCGCCCCCTGGTGGCGGCTGGGATCGCGGTCTCCGTCCCCTTCGTCCTGCGGGATGCCATGCTGCGGCTGGAGCTGGGCGCCTCCAGGCTCTACCGTGGCTACCTGATGGGTAAGCTCAAGGACGCCTTCCGACGCAAGTTCCAGGATCGACCCCGTCCGCTGCCGGTGGAGATCGACCGAATGCGGGACTTCAATGAGTTCGACGACCAGATCACCGCGCCCCTGTGCGGCTTCTCCGGGGTGTTCGATTACTACAGCCGCGCGAGCAGCCGCCAGTTCCTGCCACGGATCACCACGCCCACCCTCGTCCTGCACGCCCTGGACGACCCCTTCATGTTTCCGACCACGGTACCCATGGAGCATGAGCTCGGCCCGGGTGTGACCCTGGAGCTGAGTCGCCACGGCGGGCACGTGGGATTCGTCGCGGGCCCCCTCCCCTGGCGACCGGTCTACTGGCTGGAGGGGCGGATCCTCTCCTTCCTGAGCGAGGTGGCGGAAGACCCGGGAAGCCCGAACCGTCCACCCATCACCGGTCAACCCCCTCGGATTCCGGGCATGCTCTGATAGCCGGGCAGGGCGGCGAAACGCTCGATCCAGGCCCGCACCGCCGGGTAGGGACCCAGCGGGACACCGGCCTCCTCGGCGAGGGCCGCGTAAGGATAGCAGGCGATGTCGGCGATGGTGGCGCCCTCCCCCTCCAGCCAGTGCCGGTCTCGCAAACGGTCTTCCAGGACCTCCAGACCCGCCCGCCCCTCCGCCTGGCACGCGGCCAAATCGAAGGGCCGGTCGAAGCGCAGGACCGATCTGGCACGGGCCAGGCCGTAGAGCAGCTCGTTCTCGGCCAGGGCCAGCCACTGCATGACCCGGCCCTCCCCCTCGGCGTCCGAGGGCAGCCAGGGACCCTTGGGGCGCTCGGGATCCCCGTAGCGGCGGGCCAGGTAGACCAGGATGGCCATGGAGTCCCAAAGACGCAGATCCCCGTCCTGCAGTACCGGGATCTGGCCCCGCGGATTCAGGGTCTTGAACGCCGCCGTCTGAGTCTCGCCCTTGCTGCTGTCCACGGCCACCCGCTCGTAGTCGAGTCCGAGCATTCCGAGCAGCAGCCGGACCTTGTAACAGTTACCAGAAAGCTCGAAGTCATAGAGGCGCATGGGCGGCCCGGTGG
>Ga0316577_10000228_pt1 | contig 19305 bp, 15 predicted proteins | sample S5NA_FD_203073 | JGI IMG/M metagenome (GOLD analysis project Ga0316577, IMG submission 203073) | Rhizosphere microbial communities from salt marsh grasses in Alabama, United States - S5-7_050615r2r1 | ecosystem: Host-associated > Plants > Roots > Rhizosphere | place: USA: Alabama | collected... | reverse complement strand
GATTCTGTTCTGGGACCTCGGTCACATCGAAGCCCGTGTCATGAAGATGGCGTGGGAGAGCCTGCCCAGCGGTGGCATGGTGGTCGTCTCCTGCCCCCCCCGATCGAAGTCGAAGACGCAGTCCCCGGGCCGGTTCCTGCGCGAGTATCTCTCGGTCAGGCCCAGGGGTCAGACCAGGCGGGACACGATGAACTCGCTCACGACTGCTGGCTTCAGGTCGGTGAAGCACCGCCCACTTGGCGCGGGGCTGGGCACGATCACCGGTCACAAGGGATGAGCCAGCGCCGATCCGCCGAGGCTGCGAGCCGCTTCGCCAGGTTGTCGATGGGGTGGTACGCCCGGGGGGGTTCGAACCCTCAACCTTCGGCTCCGGAGGCCGACGCTCTATCCAGTTGAGCTACGGGCGCAGCGGCGAAACAGAATCCTACCATGGGCCGCCTTGCCGGGGGCGATTAAGGGGGTGGCCGCCCGGCCGCAGGCCGCTGGGCACGGCGCCCGCGGGTCCTCTGGAGATCGCGTGCACGCTGTCTGGAAGTGGCCCGTGTGACAGCCTCCCCGAGGTATAGTCCGCCCGTTGACGCATCGTCTCTGTCAAGGGAGAGTCACTCATGAGATCGCCGCTCGTCGCGGCCCTTGCCGCGCTCGTGGTGCTCGCGATCGCGAGCCCCGCCGCCGCCGAAACCTATACCGAGCCCAAGAGCAAGGTCGCCTTCGACGTCGAGAGGGACGACCTGGTGCTGCTCGGAACCGGGCTCCGTGTGAAGAAGATCATCTTCAGCTTCAAGGCGTACGCCGTCGCCCTCTACGTGGACAAGGCCGCCGCCGAGGGGCCCCTGGCCGCCTTCAAGGGGAAGCCCGTCTCGGACGAGCTCTTCGAGGCAGTGCAGACCGGCGACTTCAAGAAGGAGCTGGTCCTGCACTTCCTGCGCGACCTGGGAGAGAAGAAGATCCAGGGTGCCATGCGCGAGGCGCTGGAGGAGGGCACCGATCCGAAGGTCCTGGCCCAGTTCATCTCGTACTTCCCCGAGGTCAAGAAGGGCGAGGAGTGCACGCTCCGCTGGGTTCCTGGAGGAACGATCGAGACGGTCATGAAGGGCGAGGAAAAGCCCCCCATCGCCGACCCCACGTTCGCGAAGACCCTCTTCGGCCTCTACGTCGGCCCCAAGCCCCTGCAGAAGGACTTCAAGGAGGGCATGCTGGCCCGCATCGGCGAGGTTCTAGGGGAGTAGGACGCGCCGCGGCTCGTGTGAGCGTCCCGGACCACGCGCCCAGGGGCTCGGCGGGCGAGCGCCACACGACTCCCTGACGCGTCGCTACCTACGGAACTTGTCGCTGGACGCGAGGCCCGCGCGGTGGAGCCGGTATCGCAGGGCCGTCCAGAGCGTTCCGAGCCCGTAGACGACACCCTGACGGAAGCCCACGGACGAGGCGTCCTCGAAGTAGCGGCTCTCGACGGGCACCTCGACCACGGGCAGGTCGAAGTTCACGGCCTGGAAGATCACCTCGGTGTCGAACACGAACCCGTTGGCATTGCGCAAGAAGGGGACGGTTTCCAGAAAGCGCCGGCTGTAGGCACGGTACCCGGTGTGGCACTCCGCGAATCCCCGCCCCATGGCGAGGTTCTCGACGGTCGTCAAGAAGCGGTTGGCGACCCGCTTCCACAGGGGCATGCCGCCGCGCCTGGCTCCGCCGGGGGTGAGCATACGTGATCCCAGGACCATGTCGGCCCGCCCCTCGCGGATGGGCTGGATCATGTCGGGGATGATCGCGGGGTCGTACTGGCCGTCGGGGTGGAGCATGACCACGATGGTGGCCCCGCTGCGCAGAGCTTCCATGTAGCACGTCTTCTGGTTCCCGCCGTAGCCGACGTTGTGGGGGTGGCGGATGACCTTGAGGTTGAGCGCGGCGGCCTTCGCGGAGGTGTCGTCCCCGCTGTGGTCGTCCACCACCACGATCTCGTCGTAGTAGCCCTCGGGGATGGCGCGGAAGGTGTCCTCGATCGTCCGCGCCGCGTTGTAGGCGGGCATGACGATGACGACCTTCTCTTCTCTCGGCTCCGCGCGGGAGGAGGGCTCGAGCGCGGACGAGTCGCCCATGAGCGGGCATTCTATAGCACCCTCCCGCGCCGCGGCCGTGTGCTAGGCTCCCCGCGGATGCTACTCGACGACCTCCTGTCGCGGCGGCTCGTCGTCCTCACCGGCAAGGGCGGAGTCGGCAAGAGCGTCGTGGGGGCGTCGCTCGCCCTCGCCGCCCGGGCTCGAGGGAAACGGGTGCTCCTCGTCGAGGTGGGCGCGCCTCTCGAGGCAGCACGCCTCCTCGGCGGGCCCCCTTCGAAGGGTCGGGTGAAGGAGGCGCTGCCCGGGCTCTCCACTGTGAACCTGGACCCGGCCACGGTGATGGACGAGTACGTCCGGCACGTCGTCCCGGTGGACCTTCTTGCCCGCCGGGTCCTCTCGAGCCCCATCTACCGGCGCTTCTTCTCGGCCGCTCCGGGCCTGCGCGAGCTGATGATCCTGGGCAAGATCATGGTGCTGGAGGAGGCGCGCGCCCGCCTCTCGCGTCGTCCCGCCTGGGACGTGATCGTCGTCGACGCCCCTGCCACCGGGCACGGCCTCGCCTTTCTCAAGGTCCCCCTCGTCGCGTCCCGGGCGATTCCGGTCGGCCCCGTCGGCCACAACGCCCGGCGGGTCCTCAAGCTCCTGCGTGACCCCGGGCGCACCGGTCTCGTCGTGGTGGCGGTCCCGGAAGAGATGGCCGTGGTGGAGGCGCTGGAGTTCCAGCGCCTCGCGGCGGACGAGCTCGAGGTCGAGCCGGCCGCCGCGGTGCTCAATGCGTGCCACGAGCGGCGGTTCAGCGACCCGGAGGAGGCGGAGGTGCTCCGCCTGACTGCGGAGGAGGCGCGGGGATCCCTCGAGCCGGGGGTCGCGCTGCCCGCGGCGCTGCGCGCGGCGCGCCGACAGATCCGGCGCCGTCGCCTGACCCGTCTCTACCGGGGTCGGCTGAAGCGGGGACTGGCCGCTCCCCTCGCCTCGCTGCCCTTCCTCTTCCGTGAGACGCTCGAGCGCGAGGACCTCGAGCTGCTCGCCGAGCGGCTCGAGGCCGCCTGATGCCGCCGCAGCGCCGACCCGAGGCGACGCTCGAGCGCGCCCTGCGCGAGAGGCACGTCCTCGTGGTGTGCGGATCCGGCGGCGTGGGCAAGACAACGACGGCGGCGGCGCTGGCCCAGCACGCGGCCCGCGGAGGTCGGAACGTCCTGGTCTGCACGATCGACCCCTCACGCCGGCTCGCCACCAGCCTCGGGCTCAACCGGCTCTCGGGGAAGCCGCGGGCCATCGATCTCTCCGGCCGGAGGACGAAGTCCCCCCGCGGCGCCCTCTGGGCCATGGTCCTCGACGTCAAGAGCACCTTCGACGCCCTGGTCGAGCGTCACACCCCGGATGCAGCGGCCCGAAAGCGTATCCTCGACAACCGCTTTTACCGACACGTCTCGGCGGCCCTGGCCGGAAGCCACGAGTACATGGCCATGGAGAAGCTGCTCGAGCTCTCGGCCGACCCGCAGTGGGACCTGGTCGTGCTCGACACACCGCCCACGCGTCACGCCCTCGACTTCCTCGAGGCCCCCGACCGATTGATGGACTTCCTCGACACCAGCGTCCTGCGCTGGTTCCTGAAGCCCTACTTCGCCGCGGGGCGCCTCACCCTCAAGGTGGCGACGCGAACCGGTGCCCTCGCGGTCCGGCTGGCCGACCGGATCCTGGGGCTGGAGTTCCTCCAGGACCTGTCCGAGTTCTTCCTGGCCTTCGAGGGCATGTACGATGGTTTCAAGGAGCGGGCGACCCGGGTCCACGCCCTCCTCCGGGATCCCGCGTCCGGGTTCGTCCTGGTGGCCGCGCCGGCGCCGCTCGCCCTCGAAGAGGCCTTGTACTTCCATCGCCGCCTGACGGAAAAGGAGATGCCCTTTCTCGCCGTCGTCGTCAACCGTGTCCATCCCGATCCCGGGCGGGGGGCGGCCGCCACGCGCGGTCACCGCCGCGCCCGCGTACCACCCGCCCTCGCCTCGAAGCTGGTGGAGACCTTCCGTGAGCAGCAGACGCTCGCCCGGGTCGAGCGGAGGGCGGTGGCCCGTCTCGAGGTGGACGCGAAGGAGACCCCCATCCTGGTCCCGGAGTTCGAGCAGGACGTGCACGACCTGAAGGGCCTCGCACTGTTCGCCGAGACGATCCTGCCCGCGGCCCGGGCCGCATCCAACCGGGTGCGCGCGGGGGCGCCATGAGCACCCGGCTCATCCTGTACTCGGGAAAGGGCGGGGTCGGGAAGACGAGCCTCTCCGCGGCGACCGCGATCCACGCCGCCGGCCGCGGTCACCGCACCCTCGTGGTGTCCACCGACGCCGCCCACAGCCTCGCCGACGCCCTCGACTGCGAGATCACCGGCGAGCCCACGCGCATCCTGCCGAAGCTGGACGCGGTCGAGATCGACGTGAACCAGGAGCTCGCCAGCCACTGGGGCGTGATCCACGACTACCTGACCCGGTTCATCACCTTCCGCGGGGTGGAGGAGACGGTGGCGGAGGAGCTGGCCATCCTCCCGGGAATGGAGGAGCTGTTCAGCCTCCTGCGCGTGAAGGCGTTCGCCGACAGCCACCGCTACGACGTCATCGTCATCGACTGCGCCCCCACCGGGGACACGGTGCGCATGCTCGCGGTGCCCGAGGTGCTGGGCTTCTACTTCGCCCGGATCTTTCCAATCCAGCGCACGGTGGTGCGGACGGTCCGCCCGGTCGCGAAGCGCGTGACCGAGTTCCCGCTCCCCTCCGACGACGTCTTCGGGGCGGTCAAGGAGCTCTACGGTCAGATGGAGCGCATGGGGCCCATCCTCCAGAACCCGAGTCGCAGCTCGATCCGCATCGTCCTGAACCCGGAGAAGATGGTCATCAACGAGTCCCAGCGGCTCTACACCTACCTCAACCTCTTCGGCTTCCCCGTCGACGCGATCGTGGCCAACCGCGTGCTGCCCGAGGAGGCGCGGTCCGACTACTTCGACCGCTGGTTCGACATCCAGGCCGGGCATCTCGCCACCGCCCGCACCGCCTTCGACCCACTCCCCTTCTTCGAGGCGCCTCTGTTCGACCGGGAGATGGTGGGCACCGATATGCTCGAGGAGTTCGCCCGGCGTGTCTTCGGCCGCACGGACCCGACCGCAGTGCTCCACAGCGAGAAGCCGATGGAGATTCGCAAGAAGGGCGGAGGGTACACTCTCTCCCTGCGCCTGCCGTTCGCGGAGAAGGACCGGATCCAGGTGTGGACCCGCGGCGACGACCTTGTGGTGCAGGTCGACAACCAGCGGCGCCACCTGGTCCTGCCCCGGACCCTCTCCGGTCGTCAGGTCGAGGGGGCGGCCTTCGCCGACCAGTGGCTGCGGGTGACGTTCGGAAAGAAGGAGGCGTCGTGAGCCGACCCAGGCGTTCCCGCCCGGAACCCAAGAAGCCGTGTTGCATGGTCTCGGAGATCCTGGAGGAGGCGGGCATCGATCGGACGCGGCTGCGTCAGATCCGACGCCAGATCCTCGAGGGGATCGTTCTGATGTGCCAGTGGCAGCTCCAGCGCATGGAGGAGCCCGAGACGCAGAAGAAGAAGCGTGGGGGGCGAGAGCCGCGACGGGTCGTGGTCGAATGAGCCGGCGGCGCCTCGTCCCGCTCCGGGCCCTGTTGGTGACGGGACTGCTCTCCGCTGCCGCGCCGGCGGCCACGCCGGCCGAGATCGGCGCCTTCCTCTCCGGGGCCGACCCGGGCGAGAGCTGGAGCACCGGGTGGGGCGGCACCCTCACCATCACCCTCTTCAACCTCGTCGGGGGCGAGCTGGAAGGGGCCTGGCAGGCCAGCGAGCTCCCGTCGACGAGCCTCTTCACCCTCTCGGCCAAGGCCTACATCGGCCCCTCGTTCGGGCGGCTCGTTCCCTATGGCGGCATCGGGGCCGGTGTCTATCGCGAATCGTTGCCCGGCGACAGCGACACCGGGACCCTCGGCCAGCTCTTCCTGGGGCTCAAGCTGAAGTTCCCCTTCGGGCTGGTCGTCCGGGGCGAGCTCCAGTGGGTGGACCTGCCCACGCCCGCTCCCGTGGACCTGGACCACCGGTACTTCGTCGGCCTCGGCTTGAGCTTCTGAGCCGCGGCGACGAGGCGGAGAGTGCTAAACTTCCCGCCTCGGCCATGGTCTTCCTGAACTACACCGCGCTGCAGATGACGGCGAAGATCGTCTACTACGGGCCCGGCCTCTGCGGCAAGACGACCAACCTCCAGTGGATTCACAACAAGACCGCCCCCCGCTCTCGCGGCGAGATGGTCAGCCTGGAGACCGAGACCGACCGGACGCTCTTCTTCGACCTCCTCCCGTTGGACGTCGGCGTCATCGGAGGGATGAAGGTGCGGCTGCAGCTGTACACGGTGCCCGGCCAGGTCTTCTACAACGCGACGCGACGTCTCGTCCTCAAGGGCGTCGACGGCGTGGTCTTCGTCGCCGACAGCCAGGTGCCGGCGCTCGAGCCCAACGAGGAGTCGCTGGCCAACCTCAAGCAGAACCTCGAGGAGCTCGGCCTGCCCGTGGCCGACGTCCCGATCGTGTACCAGTACAACAAGCGGGACCTCCGCAACATCCTGCCCGTCGAGAAGCTCGAGGAGGCCCTGAACCCGACCAGCGCGCCCTCGTTCGAGGCGGCGGCGATTCACGGGGTGGGGGTCTTCGAGACGCTCAAGGAGATCTCACGCCTCGCCCTCGACTCGGTTCGGAGCCGCATCGCCGACGAGGAGCCCGAAGGGGTGGCTCCAAAGGGCAAGAAGCGCAAGAAGAAGGCCGCGGCAGAGGCCGCGGCCTCCGCGGCGTATCCGGCCGAGACCCCCGCGGCCGAGAAGACCGGCTCGGCGAGCGACCCGGCCCTGATGGACCCTCTCGCGGTCGAGTTCGCCGAAGAGGACACCGACAAGGTCAAGGTGCGCGCGGTCAGCACCAAGGGGTCGCTCGACATCGGTCTGGAGCTCCGGAAGCTGCGCGAGATGACGAGGGACAACCGGACACACGCGCCCACCGCCGTCCGCGACCGCAAGAACCAGGGCGACACGCCCTCCCCCAGCCCCGACGCGCGCCAGGAGATCCAGCGCAAGACCGCGCTCGCGGTCCCCCCCCACCTCCTGAAGGGTCTCACCGACCTGCGCATCCACCTCGGCTTCGACCGGGACGGCCGCGAGGAGATCGTCCGCGACGCGGTGAGGCTCACCCTTGTCGGCACCCGCAAGCTGGAGAAGCTGGCCGTCCGCCTCGACCTCGACCTCACCAGCAAAGACTAGCTGGGCAACGACCACGCGGTGACGGGCTCGGCGGGCGGGGCCCCGGCGAGGACCCTGCTCAACTTCGAGGCTGTTGGTTTCGGAGTGCTCGAATCGCGTACAAGGGCGGGTCCGGCGACACCACCCGGAGCCTGCGGCTCCGCGCGATTCGAGCACCCCGCCGCAGACGGGGTGCACGCCGAGCCCGCCCCGGGGCTCCGCGTGGTCGAGAGTCGTAGGGGTGCGGGGGCACGACGTCGGCTAGCCCGTTCGCTCGAGCAGCTCCTCCACCCGGCCTTCCACCGTCTCCCACGCGCACTCGGTGTCGACCCAGTCCCGGCCCTGCCGGCCGAGCGAGGCCGCCAGCTGTGGCTTCTCCAGCAGGAGGCGCAGCCCCTCGGCGAACTCCGCGTACCCGTGGTAGAAGAGCCCCCCGTTCGAGCGAAGACACTGTCCCATCAGCACCCGGCACCGCCCGTTCGCGAGCACCGGGGTTCCCAGCTTCCAGGCCTCGAGCGTGATGATGGAGAGGCTCTCGTAGGGCGACGGCATCACCAGGAGCCGGCACTGGCCGAGCGCCGCCACCTTCTCCTCCTCGGTGACGCGGCCGACGTGGTGGATGCGGGGGTGATCGGGAATCGGGATCACCGCGGAGCCGGCGAGAACCAGGTCGACGTCGGCCCTGGTCTCCTCGACGAACTTGCGGAAGTAGGCGAAGAGGCTCACGCAGCCCTTGTTCTTGTCGATCCGTCCGACATAAAGGACGAAGGGGCGAGTCAGCCCGTGCCGGGCCGCGAAATCATGGCCGGCGTCGGTCGGCGGGAGGTTGAGCCCGGACCCGATCACCGCGTTCGGGACATCGTGGTTCCCGCTCGCGTCCTCCACCAGGGCCCGCTCCTCCGGGGTCAGGTAGAGGATGCCGCGGGGGGAGCGGAAGAGATCCTTGAAGACACCCAGCTGGATGGCCGGGTCCTCCTCCGCCGTCGGCACGAGGATGGCCCGGTCCCTCACCGGGGGCAGGCCGTGGTAGCTCTGGTAGTAGCGGTAGCAGTAGAAGAGGAACCGGTCGAAGTCGCTCCGCGAGCGTCTCACCTTCCGGACGAGCTCCGGCGAGAACGGACCGTTCTCGCGCACCCAGGCCTCCTCCTCCTCGCGGCTGTGCGTCTCGTGGAAGCACAGGTTGCTGAGCGAGGCGAACTTCCGCGCGTTTCGGGTCCGCCGAACGGTGTGGCGGTGGACCGGGATGCCGCCCACGACCTCGGTGCCCCTGGGGTAGTGATTCCGCCACTCGAGGTAGTCGAGCGCCCGCGTGGCAAACACCTCGACGTGATGACGCTGGGCCAGGCGCTCGGCCAGCCAGCGGCAGTGCAGCTCGGCCCCGCCTGCAACCTCCAGCCCGTACCGCTGGATGACGAAGGCGAGCCTCACCCGCGCCCACCTCCCCCGGTGGCCATTGCGAGGAGCCGCTCGTACTTCTCCACGATGCGCTCCCAGGCGTAGTTCTCCTCGAAGTACTCGCCGCCCTGGCGTCCCAGCCGGTCGGCGAGGGCGGGCTCCCCCATGAGCAGGTCGAGGGCCGCCGCGAACTCCTCGTAGCGACGATAGTAGAGGCCTCCGTCTGCGCGCAGCACCTGCCCGCGGAGGACCTCGCAGTCGCCGTTCACGAGGACCGGACGTCCCATCATCCAGGCCTCGAGCACCACCATCGACAGGCTCTCGTGCCGCGAAGGCATAACGAGGGCGCGCGCGCGGGCGATGGCGGCGAGCTTCTCCCCATCCGGGACCACCCCCATGAGACGGACGTGGGCGTTCTCCGAGAAGGTCATGGTGCTGCGGCCGAAGAGCGCGAGGGTCACGTTGGCCCGCGTCTCGCGCTGCCAGCGGAGGAAGTGGTCAATCATGACCGCGCAGCCCTTCTCGGGCTCGATCCGTCCCACGTAGACGAGGTAGTCCCCGAGGAGGTCGAGCCGCGGCGCCACCTCCTCGACGGGGATCGCGGGGGGACGGTCGATTCCCGTCCCCACCACCTCGCCAGGGAGGTTCTCGTTGCCGGTGATCCTCTCGATGAGGATGCGCTCCTCGGGGCTGTTGAAGGCGATCGCCGCGGGGAGGCGGTAGAAGGGCCGGAAGAGCCGCAGGTAGAGGACCCGGTCGTGCTCCGCGGTCGGCACCAGGATGCTCTTGTGCGGTGCCACCTGCAGCCCGAAGTAGGTCGTCCAGTAGCGGTAGGAGAAGAAGATGAGGGCGTCGTAGTCGCGCTCGTGCTCACGCAGGTGGGCCAGAAGCTCCGGACAGACCGGCCCGTGCTCCTCGGCCCACCGGCGCTCCTCCTCGTCGGTGTGCTCGAAGAAGCAGACCTTGTTGGCCACGGGGTCGAACCGCTCGATGTCCCGCTCCCGGGCGACGGGGAACCGGCGCACGGCCACGCCGTTCACCTCCGACAGGCCCCGCTCGAGGGCGTTGCGCCACGTGAGGTAGTCGGTCGCGGTGGTGGTCAGCACCTCCACCTCGTGCCGCCTGGCCAGGTGCTCGGCCACCCAGCGGCAGTGCAGCTCGGCCCCGCCAACGATCTCGGTCCCGTAGCGCTGGACGACGAAGGCGACCTTCACCCCGACGCCTTCTCGCCCTTTTCTCCGCCCGGCGACGCCTCGCCGCCCGGCGGCCCCGGCTCGCCCGCGAGCGCGTCCAGCTTGTTGCGCACGGCGGTGTGCTCGATCTGCAGACGGACCAGCTCCCGCACGAGATTGTGGCAGAGGTAGTGAAGATAGAGATTGATCTGGGCCTGCCGGCTGAGCGGCTGGTCGGTGTACAGACGGATCCAGGGCCGGACCAGCTTCTTCAGGAGCACCACGAGGCGGGCGGCGGGTCCGGCCCGGTGGGTCTCGATCCGGTAGTCGGTGGAGATGTTCCAGTTGTGGTTCGGCGCCATGAGGCGGGCGAGGAGGTCCGGATCGATCCCGGCGTCGTCGGCGAACGCCTGGAGCCGCAGGGCGCTCAGCTCCTCGACCTCCTCGTCGGTGTAGAGCCCCCGGTCCCTCCGGCCACGAATCTTCTCGCGGATCCGGCCCATGATGGCGGCCACGTCCACCCGGCCGTCGCTTCCCGTCCACTCGTCCATGTCACGCCCCCCGCTCCTGCTCGTCCCAGAAACGAAAAAGGGAGACGGCCGCGCCGCCTCCCTCTCTCGCTCGCTCGCCGGCCGAGCCTCCTAGGGTGCCGCCGGCGGGGCCGGACCGAGACGCTCCGCGTCCACGATACCCTCGGCCGGGCCCACCGTGTCCGCGTCCGCCACGTAGAGATGATAGACGTTCAGGCCGAGCTCCCGGTCGTCGTTGTTGAGCGGCGGGTCGAGCTGGTTGGGGATGAACGACTCGTTCATCGCGATGGTCAGGTCGACCCATTCCTCGTCGCCGAGATCCTCCGCCTTCACCCGGATCTTCTTCAGAAAGACCTGAGGCTCCTCGATCGGCATCTTGATGCCCACGTTGCTCCCCACCGACACGGTCAGCTCGGGCGTGGAGGGGAAGCACTTCACACACGTGTCCGCCTGAAGGTAGACGACGATGTCGGTCTTCGGGTTCTTGAAGGAGACGACGGCCTCCTTCTCCGTCCAGGTGCGTTCGATGCTGGGGTTCTCCGGGTGGGTCTCCGGGTTGTGCCAACCCGATTTGTAGACGAGGAAGATGTTCTCCGTCTGCGGCAGAAGTTCCATGGTCGCGACCTTGTACTCGCGGAAGCCACGGTCCTCGCCCTTCAGCACCGGCCGCTCGCCGCGTCCGGGATAGGGGTAGAGCCCCATCCGCACCTCGACCTCGCCGACGTACGGGTAGACGGGAATGAAGACGGTTCGCGCGTAGCTGTAGGTGTGTCCGGGCTCCCAGCTCGACGGGGGTGGGACGGGCAGGTGATCGTCCTGGAAAAGGATCACCTCGTGCGAGTCCAGGAATTGAACGAAGGCCCGGTAGTCCTGGTCCAGCTTCCTGGCCCCTGGCTCCAGGGTCCACGTGTACTGGATCTCAAGTGCGCTCCCCAGGGGTGCGCGCGTGCGATTGAGCTCGATGGAGGGGACGATGGGGTTGACCTCGACGGGCTGGCGACGGTTGCACGCCGGCATCACCAGAAGCCCGGCGAGGACGGCGACGAGGGCCGCCCCGCGCGTACGGCGGTTTGTCATGCTCGTTCTCCTACGAATTTGAGGATGTGGCGCCTGCAGGAGCGTCCATTCGGCGAAAACTTTCTCATCTTATCGGATGCCGGTGGAACGGCGCAACGCACCACGTCGGTCCCCTGCCCCCTCAGAGGCCGAGCCGACCGCCCGGGCTCCCCGAGTCCGCCGACGGGCCGGCGAGGCGGCCCAGCCGCCGGACCCGCCGTGACCTGGCTCCAGGCTATCCTCCAGAGCGAAGCACACGGTCCTCTCCCACCGTGGCCCGTCGGCCGGGGGCCGGCCCCACGCACGAGGGTGGTGATGCTCCCGGGGGAGGATCCGATGCTTGCGACCGCGTTGACGGCGGCCATCCTCGGCGTCGAGGCTCACCTCGTGCGCGTGGAGGCCGACGTCGCCGGGGGTTTCCCCCGCTTCGTCATGGTGGGCCTGCCCGACTCCGCGGTGAAGGAGAGCGAGGCCCGGATCCGCGCTGCCCTGCGCAACTGCGGCTACTCCTTCAAGTGGGATCGCCGGATCACGGTCAACCTGGCGCCGGCCAACCTGCGCAAGTACGGCTCATCCTTCGACCTCGCCACCGCCCTCGGTCTGCTCGCCGCTGACGGCGCGGCCGTCCGCTCGGGACTCGCCGGGGCGCTGCTGGTGGGCGAGCTCGCCCTCGACGGAGCCGTTCGGCCCGTGTCCGGGGTCCTGCCCATGCTTCTGCTGGCCCGGCGCCGCGGCCTCGCCACGGCCATCGTGCCCGTCGCCAACCACCGCGAGGCCGCGCTCGTCCCGGACCTCGCTGTTCATCCCGTCGCGACACTGGACGAGGCGGTGGCCCTGGTGAGCGCCGAGGCGCCGCCCCCTCCTCCGCCTCCCCCGGCACCCCACGCCGCCCGAACGCCCCCGCCGGACCTGGCCGACGTCCGAGGACAGCCCCTGGCCCGGCGGGCGCTGGAGATCGCCGCCGCCGGGAGCCACAACCTGCTACTCGTCGGTCCCCCGGGAGCGGGCAAGACGATGCTGGCCCGCCGGCTTCCCGGCATCCTGCCCGACCTCTCCCCGTCCGAGGCCCTCGAGGTGGCGGCCGTCCACTCCGCGGCCGGGCGGGCGGACTCGGACGTCCCCGCCTCGAGGCCCTTTCGCAGCCCCCACCACACCGCGAGCGACGTGGCCCTGGCCGGAGGCGGATCCGTCCCCCAACCGGGCGAGGTGAGCCTCGCGCACCGCGGCGTCCTCTTCCTGGATGAGCTGCCGGAGTTCCGGCGGCACGCGCTCGAGGTGCTCCGACAGCCGCTCGAGGAGGGCCAGATCACGATCAGCCGTCGTCGGGGCACGGTGTGCCTGCCCGCCCGATTTCAGCTCGTGGCCGCCATGAACCCCTGCCCGTGCGGGCAGGCGGGCGCCGTGGCCCGGCCGTGCCGCTGCACCGCACGCGAGGCGCGCGCCTACCGGAACCGGATCTCCGGGCCGCTCATGGACCGAATGGATCTCCACGTGGGCGTCCCCCCGCTGGCCTATTCCGAGATCAACACCCCTCCCGCCGAGCCGTCCTCCCGGGTCGCCTCCCGGGTGGCCGCCGCCCGGCAGCGGCAGCTCGCCCGGGCCCCGGTGACCGGCGCCCCGAGCAACGCGCGTCTCTCGACCGATGCCCTGCGAGAGGTGGCCCGCCCCGCGGGCGACGGCGACGCCCTGCTGCAGCATGCCGTGGACCGGCTGGGACTCACCGCCCGGGGGCTGGACCGCCTCCTCCGGGTGGCCCGCACCCTCGCCGATCTTGCGGACCGGGACGAGGTGACGACGCGGGATCTCACTGAAGCCCTTCATTTTAGGCTGGGAGTCTCCGACGCCGGGCTCGAGGGGCTGCCGTGAGGCCCTTCCTTGACCCTTGCCTGACGGGCGTGCTAGCCTCCGTCGGCTTCTTTTGAGCCGGAGTGGGGGTTTGTTCGTTTGGCTCGGAGCGATTGATGGCCAACGAGTTCTACACACTGATCGTCGTCCCGCACGCCAAGGCGCGGTTTCGGAAATTCCAGGTCTCGGTTCGTCTGACCAAGTGGGTCCTGGGGGCCCTCGGCTTCCTGGCCGTGGCCCTGGTGGCCATCGTCATCCACTACACCTGGATCAACGTCGAAGTTGCTGAATTGCAGCGACTTCGGGGCGAGAACCTGGCCCTCGCGGCCAAGGCCCGGGCCTACGAGGACAACGCGGGCCGTCTCCAAGCCCGGGTCCTGACCCTCCAGAACATGGTGACCAAGCTGGGTCTGATGGCCGGCGTCGAGGAGAGCCTGCCGGAGGCGGGCATCGGCGGCGTGGGCGGGACGACGCGCCTCGAGACGGCCGCTCCCTCGCTGGACATCGGCGCCTCGCTCCAGGACATGGATCAGACCGTCAGTGCCCTCACCGAGAAGTCGAGCCGGCTCCAGGCCTTTTTCAAGGACCAGCAGGTCCTGCTCGCTTCGACGCCGTCGATCTGGCCCGTCCGGGGATACCTCTCGGCGTCCTTCGGGAACCGCAAGGACCCCTTCACGGGCATGCCGGACTTCCACCCGGGCATCGACATCTCGACCCCACGAGGGACCCGTGTCGTGGCCCCGGCCGACGGGGTGGTCACCTTCCGCGGCAAGCGCGGCGCCTACGGCAACGCCCTCGTCGTGGATCACGGCTACGGAATCGTCACCCGTTTCGCCCACCTCGACGGCTTCAACGCCCGCCCGGGCCAGCGGGTGCGCCGCGGCGACGTCATCGGCTTCGTGGGCAACACCGGGCGCTCGACGGCGCCCCACCTCCACTACGAGGTGTGGGTGGACGACCAGCTCCGCAACCCCATCACGTTCATCCTGGACGAGTACAGGTCCTTCCGCTAGCAGTACGTCGCCGAGGTCGTGTTGGCCGGGCGGGCGTGGTGGCGCGCAGGCGGCCGGGGCCCCCGACGAGGACGCAGCTGCACTTCGAAGCTGCTGCGCCCGCAGACGGGGTGGCCGCCGAGCGCCGAACACTCCAGAGAACACAACGACTCGGTGACAGCACGCTAGCAGGCTGCTGAACAGTCTCCAGGACGCCGTGCGGGCTACTGCGGGGCCTGCTGGTGAGCAGCCCCCCTCCGGCTCCGCACTCCATTGCCAAGCCCTGACGGGGGTTGGTATGCTGAGCCCATAAGGGGACCGAGCATACCTCCGCGTCTTCCGGCGGACGCAGCGGGGAGAGGGTTAGCCTCGCACCCCCCGGAGAGCCTCGCGCGGACATGATCATCAACACCATCCTCACCCGAGTCATCGGGACCAGCAACGAGCGTGAGCTCAAGCGCCTGAGGCCGATCGTCCAGCAAATCGGCGAGCTCGAGCCCTCCGTCAGGTCCCTCTCCGACGAGCAGCTCGCGGCCCGGACGGTCGGGTTCCGGGAGCGCCTCGCCGAGGGAGAGAGCCTGGACGACCTCCTGCCCGAGGCCTTCGCCACCGTGCGCGAGGCGGGATGGCGCGTGCTCCAGATGCGCCACTTCGACGTCCAGCTCATCGGCGGCATGACGCTGCACCGCGGCACGATCGCCGAGATGAAGACCGGCGAGGGCAAGACCCTGGTCGCCACCCTCGCCGCGTACCTGAATGCCCTCGAGGGCAAGGGCGTCCACGTGGTCACGGTCAACGACTACCTCGCCAAGCGCGACTCGGAGTGGATGGGTCGCCTCTACCGCTTCCTGGGCCTGACCGTGGGCGTCATCCAGCACGACATGGACGACCGCGAGCGGCAGGAAGCGTACAAGGCCGACATCACCTACGGCACCAACAACGAGTTCGGCTTCGACTACCTCCGCGACAACATGAAGTTCGACCTCGGGATGTACGTGCAGCGGGGGCACAACTTCGCCATCGTCGACGAGGTCGACTCGATCCTGATCGACGAGGCGCGCACGCCGCTGATCATCAGCGGGCCAGCCGAGGAGTCCACCGACAAGTACTACCGGATCGACGCGATCATCCCGAAGCTCAAGCCCGGGGCCCGCATCACCGGCGAGAAGAAGGCCGAGGAGCGGGCCGAGCTCGAGAAGACCGGCGACTTCATCGTCGACGAGAAGGCCAAGACCGTCACCCTGACGGAGCAGGGGATGGCCCACGTCGAGTCGCTCCTGGGGGTCAAGAACCTCTGGGATCCCTCGAACATGGACGTCCTCCACCACGTCAACCAGGCGCTGCGGGCTCACAGCCTCTTCCAGCGCGACGTGGACTACGTGGTCAAGGACGGCCAGGTCGTCATCGTCGACGAGTTCACCGGCCGGCTGATGCCCGGCCGGCGCTGGTCCGATGGTCTCCACCAGGCGGTCGAGGCCAAGGAGAAGGTGAAGATCGAGCGCGAGAACCAGACCCTCGCCACCATCACCTTCCAGAACTACTTCCGCATGTACACGAAGCTGGCGGGGATGACGGGCACCGCCGAGACCGAGGCCGCCGAGTTCGAGAAGATCTACAAGCTCGAGGTGCTGGTCATCCCCACCAACCGGCCCCTCATCCGCGTCGAGAACCCCGATGTCGTGTATCGCACCGAGCCCGAGAAGTTCAACGCGGCCCTCAACGAGATCAGGGAGCTCCACGAGGGGGGACGCCCGGTGCTCGTCGGCACCATCTCGATCGAGAAGTCCGAGGTCCTCGCTGGCCTCCTCAAGAAGGCCGGCATCCGCCACGTCGTCCTCAACGCCAAGTACCACGAGCGCGAGGCGGAGATCGTGGCCCAGGCCGGTCGCTTCGGGGCGGTGACGATCGCCACCAACATGGCGGGGCGCGGGACCGACATCATCCTCGGCGGCGTCGCCGACCACCGGACGCGGGCGCTCCTCGTCGAGAAGGAGCTCGACCCGGAGGAGGCGAGTGCCGAGGAGCGGGAGCAGGCCACCCGGCAGGTCGAGGCGGAGATGGCCGCCGAGTTCCAGCGGGAGCTGCAGCAGCGCAAGCTCGGAGCCGACGAGAACCGCGAGCTCGCCATGCGGTACCTCGGCCTCATGGCCTCCTTCGCCCCCGACCACCCCTCGGTGCTGGCGGTTCGGGCGCTGGCCCCGGAGGGAAGCCTGCTCTCCCAGTACCTCGACACCGCGCGCGATCTCAAGCGCTCCGTGAAGGAGCGGGTGGCGAAGAACTTCTATCCGGAGATCGAGAACCCGGTCGACTTCCTGGCCGTCCATCCCCTCAAGTCGGCCATCGACGAGCTCGCGGACACCCCGGAGTTCGCCCAGGTCGAGAGGCATCTCGAGGCCACCGAGCGTGAACGCGTCGTGGCCCTCGGCGGCGTGCACATCCTCGCCACCGAGCGGCACGAGGCGCGGCGGATCGACAACCAGCTCCGGGGCCGCGCCGGTCGTCAGGGCGACCCCGGCTCCTCGCGCTTCTACATGTCGCTCCAGGACGACCTGATGCGCATCTTCGGCTCCGAGCGTATCAGCGGCCTCATGCTCAAGCTCGGCATGGAGGAAGGCGTCCCCATCGAGCACAAGATGGTCACCAAGTCGATCGAGCGCGCCCAGAAGCAGGTGGAGGCGCAGAACTTCTCGATCCGCAAGCACCTCCTCGAGTACGACGACGTGATGAACAAGCAGCGCAAGGCCGTCTACGAGATGCGCCGCATGATCCTCGAGGGCAAGGACACGCGCGATCACGTCCTGCGGCTGATCGACGAGGTCCTGGACTGGTACCTGGACAACTACTGCGCCGAGAAGGACAACCCGGACTCCTGGTCCTACGAGAGCCTGCAGGGGGCCCTCAAGGAGACCTTCGCGATCGAGCCCGCTCTCACCGATCTGCGGGCCCTGCCCCGGGGCGAGATGGCGGAGATACTGGGCAAGCAGATCCGCGGCCGCTACGAGGAGCGGGAGCAGCAGATCGGAGCCGATCGGGCCCTCTTCCACCAGCGGATGATCATGCTCCAGATCGTGGACTCGCAGTGGAAGGATCACCTCTACAGCCTGGACCACTTGAAGGAAGGCATCGGGCTGCGTGGCTACGGGCAGCGGGACCCGCTCGTCGAGTACAAGAAAGAGTCCTACCAGATGTACCAGGGCCTCATGGACCGGATCGACGAGGAGATCCTGCGCTGGACCTTCCTCTACCAGCCGATCGTGGCGCCCGAGGGCGGGGCCGGACGGGAGGACGCCCCGCTTCGGGGGCGGCCCATCGCCGCCGCGGCCCCCCGTGAGCCGGAGCTGGCCTTGGCCGGGGCGCGGTCGGCTCGGCCCAACCTCAGCTTCAACGACCCCTCGGCCTCCCCCACCGCGTTCGCGCGGGTCGCCCAGCCCCGCGAGGCGGAGGGTGGCAGCGACGCCGCGGTCCAGACCGTGCGCCGGGAGGGCAAGAAGATCGGTCGCAACGAGCCCTGTCCCTGCGGCAGCGGCAAGAAGTACAAAAAGTGCCACGGCGCGTCCTGATCGAGGGGCGGGTTCGCGTCGCGCCGGGGATCCCGGCCGCCGGTCGGGGCCAGCGAAGGAGGGGCAACGAGTGCTGAAAGACCGGATCACCGACGGCCTCACCTTCGACGACGTGCTGCTCGCGCCCCAGCGCTCCGACGTGCTGCCGTCGGAGGTGGACGTCTCCACCCGACTCACGAGAAACATCGCCCTGAAGATCCCCATCGTCTCCGCGGCGATGGACACCGTGAGCGAGGCCCACCTCGCCATCGCCCTCGCCCAGGAGGGCGGGCTCGGTGTCATCCACAAGAACATGTCGATCGAGTCCCAGGCCGCGGAGGTTGACAAGGTCAAGCGGTCCGAGTCGGGCATGATCGTCGACCCGGTGACGGTGGCCCCGGATGCCCCGGTGGCGGAGGCACTGGCCATGATGGCCAAGTTCCGCATCAGCGGGGTCCCGGTCACAGTCGGCACCCGCCTCGTCGGCATCCTCACGAACCGCGACCTCCGCTTCGAGACCCGCACCCACCTCCCGGTGTCGGACCTCATGACCAAGGACAACCTCATCACCGTTCCCGTCGGAACGACCCTCGAGCAGGCAAAGGAGATCCTCCACACCCACAAGGTCGAGAAGCTCCTGGTGGTGGACCAGGACTTCAACCTGAAGGGGCTGATCACGGTCAAGGACATCCAGAAGCAGATCAAGTACCCGAGCGCCTGCAAGGACGAGCTGGGGCGCCTGCGTGTGGGCGCGGCGGTGGGCGTGACCGAGGACGTCCTCGAGCGGGTGAGGGCCCTCGTGAGCGCCAAGGTGGACGTCATCGCCATCGACACCGCCCACGGGCACACGAAGGGGGTCCGGGATGCGATCGAGCGTGTCCGCTCCGATTTCCCCGAGGTCGAGCTCGTTGCCGGCAACGTCGGCACCTACGAGGGGACGGCGGACCTGATCGCGGCCGGGGTGAGCGCGGTCAAGGTGGGCATGGGGCCCGGGTCCATCTGCACGACACGCGTCGTCTCCGGCGCCGGGATGCCCCAGATCACGGCCATCTCCGAGGCCGCGCGGGCGGCGGCGGATACGGACACCCCGCTCATCGCCGACGGCGGCATCAAGTTCTCCGGCGACATCACCAAGGCCATCGCCGCCGGGGCCGCCTCGGTCATGATCGGCTCGCTCTTCGCCGGCACGGACGAGAGCCCGGGTGAGCTGATCCTGCGCCAGGGTCGGTCCTTCAAGTCGTACCGGGGCATGGGCTCCCTGGGCGCCATGAAGTCCGGCTCCCGCGATCGCTACTTCCAGGAGTTCGAGGCGGCCACCGACAAGCTGGTTCCGGAGGGCATCGAGGGCATGGTCCCGTACAAGGGACCGATCTCGGCCATGGTCCAGCAGCTCGTGGGGGGCCTGCGCGCGGGGATGGGCTACAGCGGCGCCTCGAGCATCCGCGACCTGCAGGCCCGG
>Ga0316577_10000227_pt1 | contig 19321 bp, 15 predicted proteins | sample S5NA_FD_203073 | JGI IMG/M metagenome (GOLD analysis project Ga0316577, IMG submission 203073) | Rhizosphere microbial communities from salt marsh grasses in Alabama, United States - S5-7_050615r2r1 | ecosystem: Host-associated > Plants > Roots > Rhizosphere | place: USA: Alabama | collected... | reverse complement strand
TGGGACACGATCAAAGCGGAGAGCCTCGGCACGGAGGCACGGATCACGGTCAGCAGCCTGGTCACCTTCGCGGGAATCCGAAGGACCCTCTCCTCCCAGACCATTGCCATATCCACTTCACCGGATTCAGTCGACGCCCCCATCTTTTTCAGGGATGTCCCTCTCCCGTTCCTCTTCGCCAACGTGAACCTGCGAATGGTCAAGTGGCGGCTCGGGGATATCGGCTCCCACGAACGGCCTCCCGTGGTCCTGGAGGATATGCCCAACTGCGGCAACTGCCACTCCTTCTCGGCCGACGGCCAGACCCTGGGGATGGACGTGGACGTGGCCAACGACAAGGGCGCCTAGGCCCTCACCGCGTTCGAGCCCACCACCACGCTCTCCAGGGAGAAGATCTTCTCGTGGAATGATTACTATCCAGTGGGCCGGAGCGTTCGCACCTTCGGCCTGCTTGCCAGAGTGTCTCCGGACGGCAGGTACGTCATCGGGGGAATCAAGGACAGGGCCGTCTTCATCCCCAGGTCCGACCTGGAGTAATCCTAGCTCTTCTTCCCCGTCCAGGGATCCCTGGCCTTCTTCGACCGGGAAACCGGCACGATCCACATGCTCCCCGGAGCCGATGACGACCGGTAGGTGCAGTCCAACGGAGCGTGGACTCCGAACGGTGAAGAGATCACCTTCGCCAGGAGCACCGCCGCGACGCTGACGACCACGCCCAGCAACTATATCGCCTCCCTCAGCATGGAGGAGACTGCCGAGGTCCTCGGGGGCCCCCAGTACGTGGACGCGTCATCGGAGGGTTACACCAGGTTCCTCTTCGATCTCTATACGGTGCCGTTCAACAACGGCCGGGGAGGGGAGCCCATTCCCCTGGAAGGCGCATCCGGCAACGGGAAGAGCAACTACTTCCCCAAGTACTCCCCTGACGGAAAGTGGATCGTCTTCGACCAGGCCGAGAGTTTCATGCTCCTGATGCCCGACAGCCGGCTCTACATCATGCCCGCCGAAGGGGAGGTCGAGGACGCGCAACGGCAGTTCCAGGAATCCCTCGAGATCAATCCCGACAATGCCGAGTCCCGCCTGGCACTGGCATACACCTACGCCATGCAGGGCGAGTTCGAACGGGTGATAGAAGAGATCGGGAAGGTGCCGAGGACCGATCCGATGTATGGTCGGGCGCTCTACATGCTCGGGGGGATCTACGCCGAGGGGGGAAGGTTCGCCGAAGCCAACGAGGAGTATCGGGAGGTGCTCTCGCTGGGAAACCATCCCCCCGAGTTCGAGGCCGAGTTGCACTTCGCTCTCGGCGTCTCCCTCTCCTATCTCGACAGGTATGATGAAGCGGCCGACGAGTTCCAGTCCGCGCTGAGAAGTGACCCAACTCGAGAGGACGCGCTGGTCTATCTGGGCAACGTCGAGCTGAGGATGGGAGACATCGAGGGGGCCATCCGAGCTTTCGAGAGCGCTCTCGAGCTGAATCCCTCGGCCGAGGCGTTGAGAGAAAGGATCGACGAGCTGAAGCAGCGCGTGAGCCGGGGGGGCATGGCGTAGGGACGGGACTCGGTCCTCTAGCCCTCACCCTCCGGCAGGCGTTCACGATCTGTCGCCTGCCCCCGTGTGAGGCGGCAAACGCCGCGCGCGCAAGCCTTTCTATCGAGTCTTCAACCCTGCCAGCGCTCCCCGAACCAGCGTCTCGGCCGACGCCAGGCTCACCTCACGGCCCCGCTCCGCGGTGGGGAAAGAGGAGATCCCGAGTGCCCACACTTTCGGGTTGGTCGTCAGCTCCTCGAGGACACGCGCCACCTGGCCCGCAGTGGGACCGCCGGGGGTCTCGTAGAGGCTCCCCGGGATCTCCGTCGCGTCCAGGATGTCCACGTCCACATGGACGTAGATGACGTCCACCTGCCGGGCCAGACGGTCCACGGCGTCCTGCATGGTCTGGCTGCGCGCCACCATGTCCGAGGCGGAGACCACCGTTATGCCCGACCGGTCCAGGAGGCCCTGCTCGAGGGGGTCTACGTCCCGCAAGCCCATCATGACGATGTCCCCGGTGGAGATGGCGGGGTCCAGGCCCGCGGTGATGCGCAGCCGCTCGAGGCTCTGGCCCGACGCCACCGAGACGGGCATGCCGCCCAGCCACCCGCTCAGGGAGGTCTCGGGGGTGTTGAAGTCGGCGTGGGCGTCGATCCAGATGAGGCCCACCCTCCGCCTCCGATCCGGGGATGCTGCCCGCTGGAGCCCCGCCAGCATCCCCCACGAGCTGTTGCAGTTGCCCAGGAGCCCGAGGACGAAGGCCCCCCCTCTGGCCTCCTCGGCAACGGCCCGGCTCAGGTGGGCATCCGCCTGGGCCATGTGCTGCCAGACGCCGTAGTGGGCGGCTTCCGTAGAGGTGAGCTGCGCCCGCGCGATCCCCGCCTCCTCGAGCCCCGCCTCGGCGAGAAGCGGGCGGACCTGAGGCTCGAGGAGGTCCGGCGCCACTGAGATCTCGTCGGGACCGGTCCGCGCGGTATACGGCTGGAGAACCAGCCCCACAGGGAGGCGCCCCTCCCTGGAGGCACCTGCTCCGAGCCACGCGAAGAGAGGATCGAGCCACTCGGGTCTCGGGCGATAGAACGCACCGTGGCGAGCCCCGGTATTGATGCGTGTCTCCACCTCCACGTCCGCGTCAGGAGACCGTTCGAAGAGGGGCCGGCAGGAGAGGCCGATGTCGTCGCTGGCCTCATGGATGGAGAGCACGGCTCCTGTGAGGGCCAGGCTGTCCTCGCGGAGGAGCCCTGTGGTGCATCCAGCCATGATCACGTACCGGACCTCGGGCGTGCGCGCCAACGATGAGGTCGTGGCGGTGATCATGCCGCCCTTGGAGAAGCCCACCACGGCGATGTGTTCAGGCGGTACTCCTCCGGCCAGAAGCTGGCGCACCTGGTCCGCCACATGGCCGGCGTACGCTGTCACCTGGGTGCCGGCGGTCCGGGCTTCGCTGATCACCTGGAAGCCGCGCTGCGCGAACTCCTGGAGGATGGCGTCGTACTCGTACACGCCGAACTGTGGAGACGTGGGCCGGCGCCCTCCCGACTCGATGATCTGACCGTGGAGATAGATGAGGTACCTGCTCCCAGCATCCAGAGACGCGGGGACGGAGGTCCAGACGCGCCCTTCCTGTCCGGAAGCGTGTCCGGAGACGGCGAGGAGGCACATGAGCGCGAGAACGGAGAGAATGGTTTTCCTGGACACGGTCGGCTGGGAGAGAAAGGCGCGGGAGAGGTGGACTGGCAGACAATATACACTTCCACAGGGCGGAGCGTGCACCGAAGCACGGAGCGCGGCCATGAGCGGATGGGCTACGCCGGGGCTTCCTGCGGAACGTTGTGGGATTGGCAAATGGGAGGGGGCTCACCACCTTCCGGAGGCGGCTCCCCCTGGTGGCCCGTGCGGCTACGGCGGCGGGGCGCCCTACAAGAGGCAACCGACGACCAACGAACGCGGGAGGTCGCGTTGAGCACAATGCCCCACCCTCTGGACCAGATCTCCCTTGGAAAGATCGTCCAGATCCGCGAACGCCTCTTCGAGGCCCAGGCCCGGGGCGCCCGGGTGTACCGCTTGGAGTCCGGGGATCCCAGCTTCTCCCCGCCCCCCCATGTGATCGAGGCCCTGGCCGAGGCGGCCCGGGCGGGTAAGACCCATTACATTCCCAACAACGGCATCCCGGAGCTGCGGGCGGCGCTGGCCCGGAAGGTCGAGGCGAAGAACGGGATCCAGGGGGTGAGCGCGTCCGACGTCTTCGTGACCAACGGGGCCATGCACGCCTTGAACATCCTCTTCGCCGCCCTCCTGCAGCCCGGTGACGAGGTCATCGTTCCCGATCCCATGTGGTACGAGGCGGTGGAGAACATCAAGTTGGCCGGGGGCAGGCCGGTGCCCATCGCCCTTTCCCGTGCGGATGGCTACCAGTACACCCCCGAGGCCATCGAGGCGGCTCTGACCCCGGCCACCGTGGCCATCTTCCTGAACACCCCCCACAACCCCACCGGGGCGGTGATCCCCGAGGGCAGTCTGCGGCGCATCGTGGAGGTGGCCCGGAGCCGAAGGCTCTGGATCATATCCGACGAGGCCTACGAGGACGTGGTGTATGAGCCCGCCCGGCACACGAGCCTCGCCAGCCTGGCGCCGGACTATGGGGAGCGGATTCTGTCCGTGTTCTCCTTCTCCAAGACCCACGCCATGGCGGGGCTCCGCACCGGATACGTGGTGGCCCGCTCGCCCCTGCTGAAGGACCGGCTCCCCAAGCTCATCCGCTGCACCATCAACGGCGTCAACTCCGTGACCCAGTGGGGGGCCCTGGCTGCCGTCACCGGAGACCAGTCCCACGTGGAGGCCATGCGAAAGGAGTACCGCCACCGCCGGGACCTCCTTATTGGGGCCCTCCAGGGGATCGAAGGAGTCCGGCTTTTTCCACCCCAGGGAACGTTCTTCCTCTGGGTGGAGATGGAGCCTTCCGTCTTCCGGCGCCTGGGAGTGGCAGGCACCGACGAGCTGGCGTGGAAGCTGGCGGACGAGGGGATCGGGTCGGTGCCGGGTGACGGCTTCGGCACCAGTGGGGTGAACGCGCTGCGCCTGGCCTTCAGCTGCGCCACGGAGATGGTGGAGGGAGGCGCCGCCCGCCTGCGGAGCGTGCTGACGGGGGAGGGGTGAGCCCCGTTCTCCCTCTCTCGTCTTCCGGCCCGGCCTTCGGCATCTTCGGCGTGCAGGCGCGCGCAGCCCAGGACGACGGCCCGCCACCGGGAACGAGGAGAGAGACGATCCCATGAAGGAACGCATCATCAAGCTCTTCGAGGAACGCTACGGGCACCGCCCCGAGGCGATCCTGGAGATGGTCGCCGACGGGTCCACCCGGCAGTACTTCCGCCTGGTGGCCCGAAGCGGGGAGACGGCGGTGGGAGCCGTGGGGCCTGACCACGAGGAGAACCGGGCCTTCCTGGCCTTCGCCCGGGCCTTCCGGGGGATCGGGCTCCCCGTCCCGGAGATCTTCGGCGAGGACCGGGAGGCGGGGGTGTGGCTGGAGGAGGATCTGGGGGACACGACCCTCTTCAAAGCCCTGACCGCGGCGCGCCTGGCCCACCCCGAGGAGCCTTTCCCGCCGGAGGCGGAAGAGCTCTTCCGCAAAGCCCTGGCCGTCCTCCCCCACTTCCAGGTGCGGGGTCACAAGGTCGTCGACTACCGCGTGGCCTACCCCCGTCAGGCCTTCGACAACCGCTCCATCCGCTGGGACCTGAACTACTTCAAGTACCACTTCCTCAAGCTGGCCCACATCCCCTTCAACGAGCAACGCCTGGAGGACGACTTCGCCCACCTCACCGAGCTGCTCCTGGAGGCGGAGGCCGACTACTTCCTCTACCGGGATTTCCAGTCCCGGAACGTCATGATCCACGACGGGGAGCCCTGGTTCATCGACTTCCAGGGAGGCCGGAGGGGAGCCCTCCAGTACGACGTGGCTTCCCTTCTCTTCGACTCCAAGGCCGACCTCCCACCGGCGCTTCGGGAGAGCCTCCTGGAGCATTACCTCCGGGCCCTGGGGGAGCTGATTCCCGTGGACGCCGAGGCGTTCCGGCGCCACTACACGGGTTTCGTCCTCGTCCGCCTCATGCAGGCCATGGGGGCCTTTGGCTACCGGGGCTTCTTCGAGAGGAAGCGGCGCTTCTTGGAAAGCGTACCTTACGCCGCCGACAATTTCCGCACCGTCCTGGAAGGCGGACTCCCCATCCCCCTCCCGGAGCTGGAGACGGTCCTCTGGCGCATCGTGGAGCGCTGGGCGGAGCCCCGGGGGGCGGAGCCGGCGAAGAGCTCCCTCTCCGTCCTGGTGCAGAGCTTCTCCTTCCGGGACGGCTACCCCTCCGACGAGGAGGGGCACGGAGGTGGGTTCGTCTTCGATTGCCGGGGCCTTCCCAACCCCCACTACCAGGAGCCCTTGAGGGACCTCACCGGCGAGGACGAGGCAGTGGTGGACTTCCTGGAGGCGTCGCCCCGGGTGCAGGAGTTCTGGGAGAACGTGAAGGGGATCGTGGACCTCCAGGTGGAGGAGTACGTGGAGCGGGCGTTCGAGAGCCTCGCGGTCTCCTTCGGGTGCACGGGAGGCCGACACCGATCCGTGTTCCTGGCGGCCAAGCTGGCGGGCCACCTGCGGGAGCGGCACCCCCACGTGGGGGTGCGCCTGAGCCACCGCAAGTTGGCGGAGGAGTGCGGCTTGGGGGGCGGATCTTCGTCAGGTGGAGACGGGGAGGTGCCATGGAGGCCATGATCCTGGCAGCGGGGGGGGGGACCCGCCTCCGCCCTCTTACCGACACGATCCCCAAGGCGCTGGTGCCGGTGAAGGGGCGCCCCTTGCTGGAGTGGGTGATGGAGCGGGTGACAGGAGCCGGGGTGGGGCGCGTGGTCGTCAACATCTGTCACCACGAAGAGCAGATCCGCCGCTGGGTGGAGGCAAGGCCGGCAGGAGGCCCCGAGATCGCCCTCTCTCCGGAGCCCGGGGGCCCCTACGACACCGGAGGCGGGCTCTTCGCCGCCCGCCACCTCTTCAGGGAGCCCACCGCCTTCCTCCTCCACAACGTGGACGTCCTCTCCGGCATCCCCCTGGACGGCTTGTGGGCAGCCCACGCCGAGGAGGGGGCCCACCTGGGGGCCCAGCTGGTGGCATCCCTGGCGGTTCAGGAGCGGGAGGCCCGGCGCACCCTCCTCTTCGACGAGGAGGGGCTCATGGGGTGGGAGAACCAGGGGAGCGACCGGGCGCCTGAAGGGGCGCACCGGGTGCGGGAGCCCCGGGGTGCCGTCCGGCGCCTCTCCTTCACCGGCATCCACGTGGTGGAGCCCCGCATCTTCGCTCTGAGCCAACGCCAGCGGACCTTCTCCATCATCACCCTCTACCTGGAGCTGGCGGCGGAGGGGTTCCGCATCCTCCCGGTGGACGTGTCCGCGTACCCCTGGATCGACGTGGGCACCCCGGAACGGTTGGCCGAGGCGGGGAAGATGGTGGACACGCTGGAGTGAGAAGACCCCGGGACCCTCGAGAACAGCCGACGCCCTGGGGCTCCCCTCCCCGGGCGATGAGGACGGGAGGTGCTTCCTGCAGATCTCCATCCGGTGGGCCTGAAGGGTCGGGCGCTCTAGTCGACTAGCGGCCCGGCTCCGGTTCCGTGGGAACCCTCTCCCCTCCGATGAACACCATCTCCACCCTGGCGAGATCCTCCAGAGGGTCCCCGGTGAAGACTACCAGGTCTGCGACTTTCCCCACCTCCAGGGAGCCGAGGCTGTCGGACACTCCGAAGATCGTGGCCGGATGGAGGGTAAGGGCCCTCAGCGCCTCCTCCCGGGGGAGTCCGTGGGCCACCGCCAGGCGGGCCTCCGACAGGAGCCCCGTCACGTTCTGGATGGAGCCGGTCTGGAAGGCGAAGGGCACGCCCGCCCGGGCCAGGGCGGCCGGAGTGTCGGGGGAGCCGCCCCGGGATTCCAATTCGTGGTACTCCGCGTCGGAGGGGCCCCAGAGGACCGGGATTCGTCGGGCCGCCAGCTCCTGGGTCACGCGGCCGGCCTCTGCGCCGTGGCTCAGGATCATGGGAACGCCGAACTCGGCGGTGATCCGCAACGCGGTGTGGATGTCGTCGAAGCGGTCGGCAGCGACCACGAGGGGCATCTCTCCCCGGATCACCGGCAGGAGGGCCTCCAGCTTGGCGTTCCGGGCCGGCGGGGTCGGTTCCTCTTCCCTCTCCCCGGCCTGGTACGCCGCCGCCAGCCGCTCGTACCGGGCCAACTCCTCAGCATGTGCCCCGGCGTCCACAAGGATCTGGCGGAGCATGGCGGCTGACGCCATCCGGGTCATGGGGGCCTGGTTCTTCTTCCCGTACTGGGCCTTGGGCGCCTCCCCAAATGAGACGTGGATCGCCACCGGCGCCCTGACCACCATGGCTTCAACCGACTCTCCCCGGAGGCGCACGAGGGCACTCTGGCCCGCAAGCAGGTTCCCCTCCGCCGGGGCGCAGAGGGCCTCCGTCACCCCGGAGCCCCGGGCTGTTGCGAAAAAGCGGTTCTGGGGATTGAGGGCATCCACCACTCTGAGTTGCGGGGTCAGGGGATCGGTGGCCTCGTTGTCGTCCATCCCCAGGGAGGGGTAATCGGCGAGGCCCAGGTTGGTGGAGGCGTCGATGAGTCCGGGCATGACGGTCATCCCCGGGAGGTCCAGGACCGTTGCTCCCGCCGGGATGCCCACGTCGGCACCCACCGCGAGGATGCGCCCCCCCTGGAAGAGGAGAGTACCCGCCTCCACCACCCCTCCTGTGATGGTGAGAAGCCGGGCCCCCCGGAGGGCCACCACCCCCTCCTGCGCCCTGGCCAGGGCTGGGGAAAGGCACCCGGCGATGGCCGCAGCGTATGCGCAGGCCAAACGCAGGGTTTGTCTTCGCCGGGGCTTCATTGCCAGCCTCCATCGGACCGGATGGGAAGGAGGTGTGCACCGGGCTGTCGATGGAACACCAGCTTCCCGTCGATGAACACGGCCTCGGCGATGGAGTGGGTGCGGAACGGCTGCCCGGTGAGGATCAACAGGTCGGCGTCCTTCCCCGGTTCCAGGCTCCCCACCCGATCCTCCATCCCGATGATTCGAGCCGCGTCCAGGGTCACGCTCCGGAGCGCCACCTCGGGATCCAGACCGTTGCGGACGGCGAAGGAGGCGATCTCCAGAGGGTCGCCGCCGGGGGAGGCAGCACCCGGAGTGAACCAGCTGGACTCCATGTGGGCGCGGAACGCGATGCGGACCCCCGCCTGGTACAGGAGGGCGGGAGCCCGGGGATCGAACCCCGAGTCCTCGATGTCCCCGGCTCCCCGGAAGAGGTCTTCCACGATGACGGGGATGTCCCGGGCCGCCAGCTCGTCGGCTACCCTGTAGGCGTCGGTGGCCCCATCCAGGATGACTTTGAGGCCGAACTCGTCGGCGATGCGCAGCGCCGTGAGGATGTCATCCCGTCGCTCGGCGTGGACCAGCACCGGCGTCTCCCCCTTCAGCACCGGAATCAGTGCTTCCATGTCCAGATCCCGCTTGGGCGCCTTCCCCTCCTCGCCCCCCTCGGCGGCCTCCGTCTTCTCCATGTACTCCCGGGCCTTGAGAAGAGTCTCCCGGGCAAGGGCTGCGATCCCCATCCGAGTGCTGGGCATCTTCCCGTCACGCTTGGCTGCCACCCCCAGCCCCATCACCTGGGTCGCCCGATCTTTCACGATCATCCGGTCCACCACTGAGCCGGCTGCCTTCAGCACGGAGCCCCGCCCGGCGAAGACCTCCCGGTTCCCCGGCGTCACCAAGAGGGTAGTCACCCCCAGCTCCCGGGCGTGGGAAAAGTTGGGGGAGTGGGGCTCCACGGCGTGCTTCACCTCCATGGCGGGAACCACAGGGTTGGAGTTCTCGTCGATGTGGCTCTGGCGCCGCCAATTGCTCTCGATCCCCACGTGGGAACGGGGCGACACCAGACCCGGCATTACCACGAAGTCCTGGGCATCCACCACCGTGTAGCCCCGGGGGACGTCCAGGTCTCGGCCCACCCGCGTGATCTTGCCGTTCTCCACCAGCACCGTACCGCCCTCGATGGGCTCCCCGGCCATGGTGTAGACCGTCCCGCCCCGGATGGCGAGGCGACTGGCCTCGGCGATGCCCTCGGGAAGAGAGAGGCTCCGTTCCGTGCCGGGAGTCGACGCCATCCGCGGAGTGGCCTCGCCGGAGGGTCGCTGGTACTCCACCTTCCCATCGATGACGACCTTGTCCACGCTGGTGAGGAGCTCGAAGGGCTCCCCGTCCAGGAGTACCAGGTCCGCATCCTTTCCTACCTCGATGCTGCCGATCCGGTCCTGGAGGTCCATGGCCTCAGCCGGAGCCAGGGTGATGGCCCTGAGGGCATCGTCCTCATCCATGCCGTAGCGCACCGCCAGGATGGCCAGGTGCCGGAGGTTCTGCTCCCCGCCCCCCAGAGCGTCGGTCTGGAGCGAGACCTTGTAGCCGGCGTTGGCCATGATGGCCGGGTTGTTCCGGAAGGTGAGGAGGTCATCGAAATAACTGAAGAACATGGGGGGGCCGATGTTGACGTGCAGCTCGCCCTTCCGGTCCTCCAGAGCGTCCACAAGGAGGTGTACGTAGTACGAGTGGCAGAGGCTCAGCCGAAGGTTGAACTCGTCGGCCAGGCGGATGGCCGACATGATCTCCGAGGCCGTGGCCACATGGATGTGCGTGGGGATCTCCCCCTTCATGGCAGAGACCAGGGCGTCCTTTCCCAGGTCCCGGGCCGGGAGTGCCACGTCCTTTCCTGCGGCCAGGTCCGCCTCGTACGCCTCCCAGCTCCGTTGGTATTCCTGGGCGTCCAGGAAGGCCTTCTCGGCCAGGTAGTAGACGCCCATGAGGGTGGCGGGCATCTGGCCCCTGGCGCCGTACACCCCCACCGGGTTCCCCTCGATGGCCATCTTGAGGTCGGCGATCTCCTTGACGACCACGTCCTGGGGCGGCCCGTACTTGAGTTTCACCGCCACGCTGGTGCCGCCGATGATGTTGGCGCTCCCGGGCCGGGAGACGATGGTCGTCACGCCTCCCGCCCGCCCCGCCGCGATGGCTGGATCATCGAAGTTGTAGGAGTCCAGCGCTCGCACCTCGGGGGTGATGGGATTGGTGGACTCGTTGCCGTCCGAGTTCTCGGGCACCTGGGGGAGGCTGTAGACTCCCACGTGGGTGTGCATGTCCACCAAGCCCGGAATTACCACTGCAGCTTCGAGGACCTGAGCCCCCGGGGAAACCGGCAGAGACCTCCCTACCCGGGCGATCTTCCCGGCCTCCACCAGGATCATCCCGTTCTCGATGACCCCGTCGGAGACGGTGAAGACCTTCCCGGCCCGGATCACCAAGCTCTGGGCTGAGCCAGGGTGCGGGGGGGAGAGGAAGGGAAGAGCGAGAAGGAGAAGGAGAGGGTGGAGACGCAGAGCCAATAGCCGCAAGGTCATGAAAGCCTCCCGGAGGCGCACATCGTTTTTCGGAGTGTCATCGGGAGGAGCGGCCTCGCCCGGCCCCGACGAGATCCGGAGATCTTAACCGGGTAACAGGAGTGTCAACAGGGTGGGAGCCCAGGAGCCCGGAGCCAGAGTTCAAGTCCCTCATGGCCCACGTAAAGGAACGGTGGGAAGCCTTCGAGCTTTGATCCACCTCCTGTCACCTGTCTTCCAGGCACTTCCAACCTTGAGTGGCCCCGGGGGGCAGTCGCCCTGGTTCCTAGGCCCGGGATTCAGCCGAAGGAGCCTCCAGCAGTCGCCAGCGGAGCTGCAGGACGTACCAGATGAACACGGCGAACAGGAACGTCACGGTTCCGAACCCCGAGCTCAGCAAGGTAACCTTGATACCCGGTGCCATGACGGGGCCGCGCATGGCCCCCGCGGCCTCGACAGCCTGAAGGCTGAGAATGATCCCCGAGACGGCCCCCAGGATCCCGAAAAGGAATGCGAGGGCGCCCCACACCAGAACGCCGTCGAGCCATGCCCTGGTCCTCAGGTCGGGCTTGGCGTCGGACCGGAAGAGCTTGAGGGCCGACCAGATTCCCAGGATCACCAGGACCAAGAAACAGAACGAGATCGGCCAACGTGTGAAACCGATCGCCTCCCAATTCGAACCCATCGTATCGTCTCCCTCCGTATCGTTTTCTACGAGAGCATCCTCGACGAGGACACCGACACCCGTCCAGGATTAGGACTGTGGTCGGATTCCCTTTCGGGATCTGCGTCGAACTTCGGCTCCCAGGGTAATCAGGGCCAGCAGAATGGGCCCTCCAACAAGGCCCCAATACCCAGGCTTCCACCTGAATCCGATCTGATACCATCCCGTTCCTGCAGCAACGGCCCGAGGGGAAGGGCTCTCGTCACCCACCTTCCGAGCGGTCGCGGCGGAGGCGTTCCCTTCCAGCCGAAGGGCTGAAACCTCACCGCGCTCGGTCCTCTCGAAGACCACTCGTGTGGGACCCCGGGCGAGCGTGAAGGAGGAATCCGATGCGGCGTACATTCGAACTCTCGCGCCGCGGGTGGCCTGGAGCGTCAGGTGTCCTTCGGGCTCCAGCCGGACAAAGAGAAAGGAGCCGGAAGGATCCCGGTATTGGCCTGCAAAGGAAGCGAGCACCTCGGGAGGGATTCGCATCTCCTGTTGCCGGGGGCGTCTTCCATAGACCAGAAGCTCCAGCGGAGTGGGATCGGAGAAGGCATAGGTGTTGGTCAGCCAGACGAGCCCGACCTCCTCTTTCGGGTCGAATGCGATCAGCGCGCTGAAGCCGCCTGTGTTCCCGGCGTGCTGAACGATGCGCCGTCCCTGAATCGAATCCACCCTCCATGCCAGGCCGATCTGGGCCCCCGTTCCCCCCCACGGCAACCTGGGCTCCTGCGCTGCGCGCATCGCCTGCTCCAACTCCGTCTCCGGGGGCCCCACGTTGGCCTTCAGATACTCGAGCATGTCGTTCATGCTGGCGAGAAGGCCGCCCGCGCCGAGACGGGCGTCTGTTCCTGTCCAATGGGGCACTGGGGACCCGTTCCGGTATCCTTGGACCGCCCATATCGCCCTCTCGCCATTGAGGGTGAACCCGGCGCCGGTCATTCCCAGGGGGGTCAGAATCCGTTCCCTGAGGAGCTCGGCGTAGCTCGTGCCTGCAACGTGGGCCAGGGCCTGGCCGAGTAGCTGAAAGCCCAGGTTGGAATACTCGAACTCGGTTCCAGGTCTTCTACGAAGCTCGTAGCTGGCCAGGAAATCGTAGAGCGTCCCGACGGTGAAGTCGGCCCAGGGATTCTCGGGGTCGGCAGGCCGGTGGGTGTCTGCGTTCTTCGGAAGCCCCGACCGGTGTGTAGCGAGATCGAGCAGCGTGATTTCCCTGTCCTCGAACGAAGGCACCCTCACAGACTCCGGCAGGTGGTCGGATAGAAGGTCCTCCAATCCGACTTCACCCCGGAGAACCATGTCGGAGAGGAGCGTGGCGGTGAAGGTCTTTCCGACTGATCCCATCTCGAAGACCGACTGGGGTCCCAGAGGCTTGGCGTCGGGGCCGGGGTCCCCGTAGCTCAGGATCCGTGCCGTGCCGTCCGCTTCGAGAAACCCGACCACGATTCCGCTGGCCTTTCCGTCCTCGACAAGGTATCGGAGCATGGGTTCCACGTCCTCGTCCGGCGGAAAGTGCTGGGCTCGGGCTGTGGTCGGAAGGAGGAGGAGAAGTGCAAGACCCAAGGCGCCCGATAGCGGTAGTCTTTCCACACCTCGCATGGGCGCCCCCCCCGGATGATGTCACGAAGCGGGTCGATTGTAGGGCGGAGTGGTTGGGGGGGCAATTCAATCCGGAGAAGCCGGCCATGGGTCGTCGCGAAGTCCCCCAACGTCAGTTGCCTACGTTCCTGGCGGAGCGAGAAGCGCACCGAGTCCGTTCTGCAGGACCTCATGAAGACTCGGCAGATCTTCCACAGGGATCGTACGGTCTGGATTGTGGGAGGAGAATACCTCGAAGAGCGTCGACACCGTCTGAACGTGCCGATCGACCCGTTCTGCCAACGGTGAGCCCTCTTCGCCAAAGGGCACGTAGAGGAGATCCAGCTTAGCTGCACGGGTGTAGTACTTGTCCACGCCTTCCACGATTAGCGCTTCGTCCGTCCGCCCCCTCAGGCGCCCCTGGGCCGGGTTGGCCGATTCGATCAGTATGGTCAGGGTCGTCATCCCCGGGGCCCGGCTGAGGGTACGGAGGGCGTATCGGCCATCCTGGAGGAAGGTCTCCACCGAAGCAAGAAAGGACTTCCTGCCCTCCCGTTTGCGGGCATAGCCAGTGGCCTCCGCATGGATCTCCGCCCGATTCCCGAACCGTCTCGCCGCCTCCGCCCGGGCCTCCTGTTCGGAGAGCCCTGCCGCCACGAGCTCCTCGATCTTCAACTCCAGGTGGGTCTCGATCTCTTCGGAGATGTCTCTGCCGGGGTCCCGATGGTAATCCCCGGTGCGGAACACGCGTTTTACGAAAGGTTCCCTGCCGTGGAGGGCATCTCCGGTGAACGCCTGACTGAGTTGGGCCTAAGTCGTTTAAGCATCGTACCACGAGGGAGACAAACAGGTCTCACTCCGAGCGAAGGGCCCTCACCGGGTTCACCCGGCTGGCCCGCCGAGCCGGGAGGTAGGCGGCCAGAGCGGCCACGGCTCCCAGGATAAGAGGAACGCTCACCAGAGTCGTGGGATCCGCCGGTTCCACACCGAAGAGGAAGCCTCGGATGAGGCGGGCCAGGAGGATCGCCAGACTGAGGCCGATGAACCCTCCGACGGCCACAGATCCGAGGCTTCCCCCGAGAATCATGGCAACCACCCTCCCGGCATCGGCCCCAAGGGACATCCGGACCCCAACCTCCCGGGTCCTGCGAGATACCGAGAGGCTCACGACCCCGTAGAGGCCGATGGCCGCCAGGAGGAGTGCCATGAGGCCGAAGGTTCCCAGAAAGAGGGCCGCCATGCGGGCGGGGTAGAGGTTCACCCCCAGCCGCTCCTCCAGGCTCTGGGCGTGCCTGATGAGAAGGTCCGGGTCCACCTCCCAGACGGCTCTTCGGAGGGCCGCAACCGTCTCCTGGCGAGTTCCGGCTCCCTCTGCCACGAGGTACACCTCCTCCCTCGGCCGCTGGGCAAGGGAGAAGTACACGGTGGGCCGCGGGGGATCCCTGAGGAGGTTGGAGGCCACATTCCCAACCACCCCCACAACCTGGTACCCGTTCCCCGTGGAGCTCGAAATGATCTCTTTCCCAAGGGGGCTCTCTTCCGGCCAGAATCGCCTGGCCGCCTCCTGGCTCACCAGGACGACGCGCGGAGTTCCTTCCCTATCCGTGGCCTCGATTCCCCGTCCGGAGAGAAGGGGAATCCCCATGACGCTGACGTATCCCGCGTCCACGGCATACACATCCATCATGTAACCGTCCCTCCCCTCCGGTGGATCGAGACCTGGAATGCCGAAGACATCGGTGTTTCGGCTCAGGAGGGGAAGAAGGTCGGTGGTCCCCATCAGGCGGATTCCCGCCTGGGCCCTCACCCTGGCCTGAAGCTCTTCTGTGACGCGTTCCCAGTCCGATGGAGGGACTCCGCTCTTTTCCAGATCCACCCATACGGACACGGACCGGTCTGTGGAGAAACCCGGATCGGTGTCCTGGGCCACCAGCAGGCTGCGGAGGAAGAGGCCGGCCCCCGTGAGGAGGATGACGGAGACCGACATCTGGAAAGCCACGAGACTACCCCTCAAGCTCAGGATCCCCTTCCGTCTCTCCGGCGCTTCTCCCTTCAAGGTGAGGGAAATCTCACGGCGGGTGGCCGCCATGGCCGGGGCCAATCCCACTAGGAGTCCAGCAAGGCTCACTGTTCCCAGGGTGAACAGGAGGACTCGCCCATCGGTGGAAGCGTGGAGGTTGAAGGTCACGCCTACCTGCGGCTGGAGGCGCAGGAGGAGATCCAGTGTCCACTGGGCCAAAAAGAGTCCTGCCAATCCGCCGAGGGCCGAGAGAAGAAGAGCCTCGGTGCACAGCTGTCGTACGAGCCGCATCCGTCCGGCACCCATGGCCAGCCGCACGGCGATCTCCCGCTTCCGATCCACACCACGGGCGAGAAACAGGTTGGCCAGGTTGGTGCAGGCCAGCAGAAGGACCAATACGGCGACCGCGAGCAGGAATGTGGCGACCTGGATCAGGCTGGCATCGATGCTGGGGTTGATGGCCTGGTAGCGGATGGGCCAGAGGCTCAGCTCCCACCCCTCCCGGGCCTCCTCGCCCTGGGCTTCCAGGACGTCCCGGGCGATCCTTTTCACTCGAACCTCCCCGGCTTCCCTGGGTACGCCTGGGGCCAACCGGGCCAGGACGTCGACGGACCGAGGGTGCTCCACAGGGGTCCCGGCTGCGTCCGTCTCTCCCGACACCACGCCCGCCATGCTCATGGGGATGAAGAGCTCGGTGATGAGGGTGGAGCTCTGGAGAGCCGATAGCTCCGGGGGGGTGACGCCCACGATGGTGAAGGATTGTCCCGCCAGGTAGACCGTTCGGCCGAGGACCCCCGGATCTCCTTCGAACGCGCGGACCCAGAAGCCGTACCCCAGGATGGCCAGGGGATCTCCACCCGGAGTACGCCCTTCGTCGGGGAGGAAGAACCGACCCAGGGCCGGTTCAATCCCCAGGACGGTGAAGAGGTCGGGCGTCACGGCCTCCACGAAGGCGGATTGAGTGCCCTCCTGGTTGCGGATCCGGGTCAGAATCCCGTCGTACGCGCCGATGCCGGAGAAGACGTCCGCCACCTCCCGGAGGGCCTGATACTCCTCCCAGGAAGCCGATGACGTGGGGGCTCGGTCCCGGAATCCGCTCCAGACCTGAACCAGCTCCTCGGGAGCATGATACGGAGGAGGCCGAAGGAAGAGAGCGTTAACCGCGCTGAATACGGCCGTGTTTGCCCCGATGCCGACGGCCAGGGAGAGAATGGCGATAAGGGTGAATCCGGGGTTCTGGCCCATCCGGCGCAGGGCGTAGCGCACGTCCTGAAGGAGGGTGTCGATGTGGTGGAGGAAGGAGCGGCGGCGAAGCCGGCGGCGAGTGTGAGTGGTGGCTCTGGCCGTGGACACGGCCCAGGCCTCATCCAGGGAGGAACCTCCTGTCGTCCTCAGGGCTTCCCGCCTGGCCTCCTCCTCCGTCAGGCCCTGGGCCATAAGGTCTTCTACCTTGAGATCCAGGTGGGATTGCATCTCATCCAGGACGTCCCGGTGCGGGTCGGGACGATAATCCCCGGCGCGAAAGAAGCGCTTCATTTCGTCAACCCTCCTCATGCCGGAGGACCGAAAAGACGGCTCCGGCATGCTCTTCCCATCGGGCCGTTTCCCTTCCGAGGGCTTTGTCTCCTCGCCGGGTCAGGGTATAGAAGCGGGCTTTGCGACCCGTGTCGGTCTGCCCCCATGCTCCCTCTATGAGCCCTTTTCTTTCCAGTCGGTGGAGGGCCGGATAGAGGGCGCTTTCCTCCAGCGCCACTGCCCCCTCCGTTCTGTCGGCAAGCCATTTCCCGATGGCGTATCCGTGCTTGGGACCCCGTTTGAGGGTTTGGAGGATGAGGAGGTCCAGGGTTCCGGTGAAGAGATTGCTGCCTGCCATGGCGAGTATGCCTCCCTGCTGAACAGGTTGTCCTACCCATCAGTGAGCGAGGGGTGGGTGACTGATGGATATGACGAGATTAGGGGAAGGAAAGTTGCAGGGAAGGATCAACCCGGTCTCCTCCGGGGGGCCGTTTCTTCAAATCTCCAGCTCAATTGTGGGCGGCCGCCACCAGACCTCTTCTCCGGCGACCAGGCCCCGAGCATCGAAAGCCACCCCCTCGGACAGGAGAAGCTCCCCCTGGAGGGGCCCGGTGGGGCCCGGGAGCTTGTACGTCGAGAGTCCCCGATTCCCGTTCACGACTCTCCACCACGGCAGGTCGGTGTCGGGTTCCAGTCGGTTCAGAATCCACCCCACCCCTCGGGCCGCCCGGGGTTGTCCAGCCATCGCGGCGATGTCCCCGTAAGAGGTCACCTCCCCCTCGGGAATGCGGGCGACGGTAGAGAGAACAGCTTCAGGGATAGGGATTCCCAGGACCCTACGAGTTCCTGAGGCTGCTGGGGGAATGTGGACAGGTTGGCCGGGACGGTATCGGGTGTCTGCGGTTTTGCCCCCTCTGACTTGGGAGGTGGGGCCGAGGAGGTTGTTGGGAGAGGAAGACCGTGACCGCAGGAAGAGCACCGGGCCCGTGCGAAGCCGTGGGCCGAGATGCCGCACTTCAGATAGCTCCTGAGCTCCTTCTCCAGGTGTTCCGGCACGCCGTCGGCCATGGGATCGGCCTCGTTCGCCAGGGCGAGGTAGGTCTCCAGGTGTTCCCGAGTGATGCGATGCCGCGTGGTGGTTTCGGGGCGGAGGAATGGGGGAGGCCGCCTCACTCCCCTGGCGGCGCCAGAAGCGCACCGAGTCCGTTCGGCAGGACTTCGTGGAGCGTGGGCAGGTTATCCACGGCGATCGTACGGTCGGGATTGTGGGCGGAGAATACCTCGAAGAGCGTCGACACCGTCTGAATGTGCCGGCCGACCCGTTCTGCCAACGGTGAGCCCTCTTCGCCGAACGGCACGTAGAGGAGACCCAGCTCGCCGGCACGGGCGTAGTACTTGTCCACGCCTTCCACGATGAGAGCTTCGTTCGTCGCTCCCCTCAGGCGACCCTGCGCCGGGTTGGCCGATTCGATGAGGATGGCCTTGGTGTCGGTGGCGTCTCCCCATTCCCGGTGACTCAAGCCGCGGAGGTTCTCCGGCGAAGGCTCCACACCGATTTGCACGCCCTCGAACTCCAGCAACATCGCGGCTTCCACCGCCAGATCCATGGCGTTCTCGTGGGCCACCATGGCGTTGATCACCGGGTACTCCGGGGATGCCTCGTGGAGATCGATGGACAGATCGGCCTGTTCCCGGCGTATCAGCTCCACGATGGCGAAGGCGAGGCGCTCCGTCAGATAGCCGTTCGGGTCGCCGGGATAGGAGCGATTGAGATTCCGGACCTCGGGCCCCGCGAGCTGCTGGCCCGATCCGTTGACGTAGATGACCGGGTCCGGCCACTGGTGGATGGGGTTGGTGCCGCGGCCACCGTAGCGGAACCGCCGCGTCCCCGTCGGCGTTTCGATCCGGTAGAACTCCGGATAACCCTCTTGCGGATCGGTGGCGGTGAATCCGCTGCGCGTGGCCCGGGGGATCACGATCAAACGGCCCTGGGTCACCACGGCGTGCTCCACCATGGTGATGGCAGTGACCGAGGAGGCCGGCTCGTTGGGGTGGGTCCCTCCCAGGATCAGCGCCGTCCCGCCCGGCTCCGCTCCTTCCAGGAAGTAGACGTCGGTATCGGCCGCCGTATCGTCGATCCCGGAGAAATAGTCGCTCAGACGTGCCTGCCCGGTCACGCCGGGGCCCGGGTAGATGGGAGGGTCGCTCCACATCTCTCTGAAGTCCTGGGTGACCAGGAAAACGACTACCGCCACCGCCCCGAGGAGGCCCAGGGCCGTCCCCCGGTTGCCGTAGGTGCGTGTCTTCTCGGTCGCTGGGTCCGAGTTCATTTGATCATCAGCAGCCTCAGGATCAGCGGAAGGAGGACCAGCGCCGCCTCCATCTGTTCCTTCAGCCGCCGCTCGCGCAGCATGTGCCACAAGATCAGGAGCACGACGATCAGCGTGATCCCTTGATAGATCAAGGTCATGCGACCACCTCCGTTTCGCGCTTCGGTCCCGCCCGAT
>Ga0316577_10000226_pt1 | contig 19362 bp, 18 predicted proteins | sample S5NA_FD_203073 | JGI IMG/M metagenome (GOLD analysis project Ga0316577, IMG submission 203073) | Rhizosphere microbial communities from salt marsh grasses in Alabama, United States - S5-7_050615r2r1 | ecosystem: Host-associated > Plants > Roots > Rhizosphere | place: USA: Alabama | collected... | reverse complement strand
TCAAGCGCCTGCAGGAGATTGGCTGCTATCGCGGCATCCGGCACCGGAAGAATCTCCCTGTGCATGGGCAGCGAACGCGAACCAACGCTCGACAGAAACGCGGATCGCGCAAGACCGTGGCAGGCAAGCGCAGGTCGCGGGCCAAGAAGTAGCGGCTATCGGACTGGCCTGCGATCTGGGTGCCCGGAGGGACGTCTGGGTGCTGATGACCTGTGACCAGCCACGAGCCAAGGGCATGAGCAAATAGAGGAGGCAGCATGGCAAGAAGGCGACCAGGGCCGAGGCGTGGGCCGAGGCGGGAAAAGAGAAACATCCCGCGAGGCCAGGCGCACATACAGGCCACGTTCAACAATACCATCATCACGCTTACGGATCCCCATGGCAATACAATTGCCTGGGCAAGCGCGGGCACCGCTGGCTTCAAGGGTTCCCGAAAGAGCACACCGTACGCGGCACAACTGGCGGCCCAGCAGGCAGCCAGAGGGGCCCAAGACAATGGGATGCGTGAAGTCGATATCTTTGTCAAGGGACCTGGCCCCGGTCGCGAGGCGGCAATACGCGCCTTGCAGGCGGCGGGAATGGTAGTCAGGTCGATCACAGACGTGACACCTATTCCCCACAATGGTTGTCGACCACCCAAGAAGCGAAGAGTATAGACGTACGTAGGTTGGGCAAGTGCAACCAGATCGGTTGCGCGCCATCTTGCCCAGCAGTGGAGGTATGAATGGCGAGATACAATGACGCGGTGTGCAAGCGGTGTCGTCGTGAGGGCGAGAAGCTGTTCCTTAAGGGGGAGCGTTGCTTGACCCCCAAGTGCGCTGTCGAGCGGCGGCCGTACCCGCCTGGGCTCCATGGTCGGCAGGCCCAGTTCCGGAGGAAAGTATCAGACTATGGACTTCAGCTTCGGGCGAAGCAAAAGGCGAAGCGAGTCTATGGTGTCATGGAGCGCCAGTTCCGGCGTTATTTCCGCGAAGCAGAGCGGCGCCGCGGGCTGACCGGCACCAATCTGCTGGTCCTGCTGGAGAGCCGACTGGACAATGTGGTGTACAGATTGGGTCTTGCGCTTTCCCGGCCTCAGGCACGGCAACTGGTTCGCCACGGGCACTTTGAGGTCAATGGCCGCAAAGTGAACATCCCTTCTTACCTGGTCCAACAGGGGGATGTGGTCGCGGTGCGGCCAAGGAGCCGGAAACTGATGGGGTTCAAGGAAATCGCCCTCGATCTGGAACACCGCGCTGTGCCTGACTGGCTGAGCCGGGATGAGGAGACGATGTCGGGTCGGGTAATGTCCATGCCCGAGCGGGAAGACATCGATATCACGATCAACGAGCAGTTGATTGTGGAATATTATAGCCGCTAGAACCACTGGAGAGACGGCACCTGCGTATCTGTCGCAGGGTTGTTTCAGCGAACTGTGGTTTCATGAGCAAGGGGGTGCCAGTTGCTGAATTTGGTCTTACCCAAAATTGAGGCTGATGCTCAGGCGCGGAACTATGGCCGGTTCGTGATCGGACCGATGGAGAGCGGCTATGGGATCACGGTAGGCAATTCGCTGCGCCGTGTCCTGCTTTCGTCACTAGAGGGAGCAGCCGTCACGTCGGTGCAAGTGCGGGGCATCCATCACGAGTTTTCGACGATTCCGCACACGCGCGAGGATATGACCTCCCTGCTCCTCAACCTGAAGCAGGTGCGGTTCCGGTTTCTTGATGATGCGGAAGAGCAGGCCCGGCTTCACCTAGAGGTCAAGGGCGAGGGCGTGATCGTAGCTGGGGACATTGTGTGTCCCCCTGTCGTGGAGGTGGTCAATCCTGAGGCCTATCTTCTGACTACCGATTCGCCCGAGGCGGATCTGGAGATCGAGATGACCGTCGCACGTGGTCGCGGCTATTCACCGGCAGAGGAAAGGGGCAAGCTTCCGGTAGCGGAGATTCCCACCGATGCGATCTTTAGCCCAACCCGCAGGGTGAACTACAAGGTCGAGCGAGCCAGGATTGGGCAAGTCAGTAGCTTTGATCGCCTGATCATGGAGGTGTGGACGGACGGTACCATCTCGCCCGCAGAGGCACTGAGCACAGGGGCTCAGATTCTGGTCAAGCACATGGCTGTGGTCGCTGACCTGGGAGATGTGACTGTCGAGGTTGAGCCAGAGGCCGAGGAAAGCCGGATTCCAGAGCGGATTGCCGAGACAAACATCGAGGACCTGGATCTTTCAGTAAGGGCCTTTAATTGCCTGAAGCGAGCTGGAATCACCAAAGTGGGGGAGATTCTGGAGAAGCTAGAGCGGGATGAGGAAGAGCTGCTGGCAATCCGCAACTTTGGTCAGAAATCGCTCGATGAGTTGAAGGAAAACCTGGAGGCAAAGGGCTTCTGGCCACTGCCGGCAGAGTGAGCAGTGGCGGCCCACCAAGCCACAGATCCTTCTGGACAGATGCGTTCTCGGAATGGTTTGGGATAGAGAAGAGATAGCTGTGTCATCGGGCTGATCCATGCTCGGGAATGACACGAGCGGTTGCTTTTTGGAGGCTTTGACGGAAGATGAGACATCGTAGAGTAGGTCACCACTTGGGCCGAGACAGTGGTCACCGGCGAGCACTGTATCGCAATCTTATGACGGAGCTCTTCCGCCATGAGCGAATTGAGACGACACAGGCCAAGGCACGGGCTGTACGTCCCCTTGCGGAGCGGTTGGTGACCAAAGCACGCAAGGCAAGACCGGATCGCGTGGTTGAATTGGCCAAGCAGCGAGACGTTGAGAAGCTATCCGCCTGGTTCAATTCCAAGCGAGCAGACCAGTTGGTTTCGCTGGCCGACCAGGGAGAAGAAGAGGCGCTGCAAGCCATGGCCCGAGACATGGCACTGCATGCGCGACGACAGGTGTTGTCCGTACTCCAGGAGAAGGATGTGGCCCACAAGCTGGTGGAAGAGATTGCACCGCGCTTCGAGGACCGTCCTGGGGGGTATACGCGGATGCTGAAACTGGGAGCGCGTCGGGGTGATGCTGCCGAGATGGCCCTCTTGGAATTGGTGGAGTGAGGGTTCGGCGCTGTGCGCAGAGGCTTTGAGGGAGGCGCGGACCTGGGGGAACGTCACGGTTTCTCCTGAACCGGAGAGTCGACATGGTTCCGGGGTCAGATGGGCTGCAGACGTTCTGGGCGAAGGTCGAGTACGACGGTACAGACTTTTTCGGTTTCCAGGTGCAGGCGAACCGGAGGACTGTTCAGGGGGAGATCGAGCGGGCACTGGAGCGAATTGCCGCCAGCAAGACAAGGGTAGTCGGTGCAGGGCGTACCGATCGCGGGGTCCACGCCGAGGGACAGATCATCAGTTTCTCGATGGCATGGCGACACAGTCTGGCTGATCTGCAGCGCGCTCTGAATGCGGTTCTGACAAGCGATGTTGTGGTACTGGAACTGGGACTGGCCCCGCAGGGCTTTCATCCCAGATACGGAGCCTGTCGGAGGGTCTATCGTTACACGATTCTGAATCGGCCTTGGCGATCGCCGTTGGAACGGAGGACAGCTTGGCAGATAGCTCGAGAGCTTGACGTCGGCTGGATGTCTGAGGCGAGTGGTTGCCTGGTGGGTACCCATGACTTTGCTACGTTTGGGAGGCCTCCGCAAGGGCAGAACACAGTGCGCACGGTGTTCAGCGCGGAATGGGCGGTAGCGGGACCACGGTTCACATTTGAGATCGAGGCCGATGCCTATCTGTACCGGATGGTTAGAAGCATCGTAGGTACATTGGTGCAGGTTGGGTGGCAGCAGGTGTCACCGGACGAATTCAAGGGACTTTTGGAAGCAATGGATCGCAGCTTGGTCAAGCTGGTAGCACCCGCTGAGGGACTGTGCTTGATGCGAGTTGATTATGCAGCGCGTGAGGGAGTTTGACTGTGAGGACTTTTACGGCGAAACAAGCGGAAATTGAACGCGGCTGGTATGTAGTGGATGCACGAGGCCAGACCCTTGGCCGGTTGGCATCCAAGATCGCGCCCATTCTCAAAGGCAAGCACAAGACGATCTACACGCCTCACCTGGATTGTGGCGACTTTGTGATTGTGGTCAACGCCGAGAAGGTGCGGGTTACTGGCCGCAAGCTCGATCAGAAGTTCTACCATCGCTACTCAGGGTATCCGGGTGGATTGACGAGTATCAGTCTACGGGACCAGTTGGAAAAGCACCCAGAACGGGTGCTTCAGGCGGCGGTCAGGGGGATGTTGCCCAAGAACAGGTTGGGACGGCAGATGATCAAGAAGCTGAAAGTTTATGCCGGAAACGAGCATCCGCACCAGGCGCAGCAGCCAACGCCCCTGGAGATATAGGAGAGGATCTATGTCCGAGGAAGTTCGCTATTACGAAGCGGTGGGTCGGCGGAAGCGTGCCGTGGCGCGGGTGCGGCTCTACCCGGGACAGGGCGAAATTGTCATCAACGGCAAGCCCTTGCAAGAGTATTTCAGCCGGATGCAGGATTGGTCGGGCGTGAATGCCCCTTTCGAGGTCACGAACAGCGAGAAACGGTTCAACCTGTCGGTCCTCGTCAAAGGTGGTGGGGTGACGGGTCAGGCTGATGCGGTCCGGCATGGTGTGGCTCGGGCGCTCATGTTGGCCGACCCATCATTCAAGCCGGTGCTCCGTCGCGCCGGCTTCTTGACGCGCGATCCGCGGGAAAAAGAGCGCAAGAAACCCGGTTTGAAGCGAGCCAGGAAGGCGCCGCAGTACACAAAGCGCTAGGATTGTAGCCAGTACAGCTCCATCGGATACGCAGCCAAGGATCGGCCAGCGCACATCCAGCCAGGCTGCAATGAGCCCGATGCCATCCTGGCCTGGGGCTGCTTGAGAAGCGTTCCTACTGTTGGAGGGGGCGAGCCCATGGGCTCGCTCCCTTCTATCGTTTTGATTCAACGCTCCATTCTCATCATGTCTTGCGGCTTCTCGCGGACAAGAGACGTCTTGAGTGGTATTCCGATGCTTTGATTCTGCTACTTGTCGATTCGCGTGTTGCCAAGCTGTCCAAAAGCTGGTATAATGATATCCGGTTGATTATCGGTACCCGATCGTATGCGGATGGTGTCAGGCCGGTGGGTGTGAGGTCATGTCGATGCTTGCGGAAGCCATCAAGATTCTAAGCACCCCCGAGGGGAGCTTGGTCTACTACCTCCTGGTGCTGTGGACCGTACTTGCAGCGCTGTCGCTGGCGGGAGGGGAGTGGCGACGGGCCCGGACGGAGCATGCTCAGCGGGTGTTACTGGCTCTGATGGGTGTAGTCCTGGCGTTCCTGGCGTATGCGCTGGCTGGCCTTGCTGCATGGATAGGGCTGTTCGAGCAGCAAGTTGTACTTCCCCCCACAGAACGCTTTGTCACTGTTGCCAGTCTCGGCTTGTTGGCCTGGGCCTTCATGCCGTCGCCCCAACGTGGTTCGCGCGTTCTGCGCTGGGTGCTTGGCTTGAACTTGGTGTTGGCTACAGGCGTGTGGCTGGTCTTCACGTTTCTGTGGGGTGAGGCACTGGCCGCGAATCCCGCTCTGAACTACAATTCCTACTGGCAGTCGACACTGTGGGCTGGATGGCAATTGGCGGTGGTTCTGTCGGCCAGTGTTGCCGTTGTTCGCGACCGCGGGGGAGGCTGGGGCACGCTACTGGTCGCACTGGCGGTTGCCCTCGCTGGTACGGTGCTGCAGTTCGTTGCACCGGCGGATTTGCTCCATCTGCCGGTGTGGCAGCGCATGGCGAACCTCCTCTTCTATCCCCTGCTAGCGGTTGGAGTTTACCAGGATATCGTCGCTGGCGCGCAGGTGCGCAGCCGCGATATGGAGGACATCAGCCAGGCGTCCCTCGATCAGATCCAGAGCTTGCTTACCCTGCTGGAGATGAGTCAGCAGACGTCGAGTTCTCTGGATTTGACCTCGGTGTTGGAAAGCGCCGTGAAGGGGATTGCACAGGTTCTGAATGCTGACCAGTGTGCCATCGTATTTCCTGAGGAGGAAGATTCGGGAACCATGCGCCTGGTCGCGATCCATAATCCGATGCGGCAAGGGCGAGGGGAGTCGGTGACCTTTCCGTTGGATTACCAGCTCACTGTGCAGCAAGCCATGCGACGCAAAAAGGCGATTCGCGTCGAAGAGTCCGAAAACGTCCAGCTCAAGGTACTCTTTGCCCTACTGGGTTCGGGCGAGACTGGGCCCCTTCTCGTGCAGCCCCTGCTGACGCGGAAGGAGGCAATCGGAGCGATCATCGCTGGCAACTCTCGCTCGCGCCGTCCCTTCTCTGCCGATGAGGCAAAGATGTGCCAATCGCTTGCGCAGCAGGTCACTCACGCGATACAGAATGCCAGACTCCACCGGGCTGCGCAGGACCAAGTCCAGATGCTGAGCCAGGCCCAGATCGAGATGCGAGGCGCCTTGCAGGGGGCACAGGCTCAGATCAAGGACTTGACCGACCGGCTGGCTGCGTCCAGTGCACAGTACGCCGAATTGGGACAGCGGGAGGAATCGGCTCGCGAGGCACGCAATGCACTGGAGATCCAGCTTGCCAGTAGCCAGGCTGAGGTTGACGCGCTGTCTGAGCGCTTGGCAGATCTGGAAGCGGACCTGGCACGGGCTGAGGCCAGGGCAGAAACGGACTTGCGCCGCCAGGGTGAGCTTGCGCGAGCACCGACGCGTTGGCAGCGAACAGGCTCGCCGGAGAATCTCTTCCAGGTTGTTGTCCGCGGTATGACGGCGGGTGCGCTTGTCACCGATGAGCAGGGAGTGGTTCAGGAGGCGAACCTGGCTGCGGAGGTACTCCTCAATCAGAGCGCTGATGAGCTTGAGGGACTCATGCTCGAAGAGATCAGCCCGGATGAGCATTGGCTTGAGGCCGTGGCTGCGGCTCGTGAGGGTCGGGCCGTCCGGCTGATGATGCAGGTCGGTCTCAACGCGTTGGTTTGTGATTTGGCTCCTTTGCTTGATCCTGAGGAACTGCCGCCCGAAAGGTATCGGATGGTGGTCATCCTTCAGGATGTCTCGATCGCACTTGATCAGCAGCATGCGCGCCTGGCGATCATTGCAACGCTGACTGAGGAGTTGCGGACGCCGATCACCACGATCATCAACTATGCGGATCTGCTGCTCGGCGAGGCAGTCGGTATCCTGGGAACGGCACAGCGCAAGTTCCTTACCAGGATCAAGGCCGGAGCGGAGCGCATGGCCCAGATGACGAATGAGTTGGGACGGGAAGTGGGGGCTCAACACCAGTGGCTGGCTGCTGGACATCAGTTGGTCGATGTCAGCGATCTGATCGAGGCGACGGTGGCAACGTCGTGCAGCCGGCTCGAGGATCGGGAGATTGATTTACGGCTTGATCTCGGAGAGAACTTGCCCGCCGTCAAGGCCGATCCAGATTCTCTACGACGCGTGGTGGCGAATCTTCTGTCGAATGCCTGCCTGGCAACATCGACCGGAGGCCAGGTGCGGGTGGAAGCGATCCAGTCACCCAGATTTCCGCTCCCTGACGGCGAGTATGCCGAAAACGGAGACGGTTTCGTGATTGTGTCTGTGACGGATTCTGGTGATGGCTTGTCGGAAGAAGCCCTGAACCAGGTATTTGATCGATCCCGCCCGAGCCAGACGCCGCAGGGATTGGGTGAATCTGGGGCAGGAATGGCCCTGGTTCGGACTCTGGTTGAGGCACACGGTGGCCGGCTCTGGGTCGAGACTGAAAAAGGGGTGGGCACTACGTTTAGCTTTGTGCTGCCGGTGAACAATGTGAGCGGATACGCTGAGAAGCGCCAACTTGGGGCTGCGTAGTACAGAGCGGCCGAGATCGGATGTGCTGCCCAGGGAAGAGGCACGGGATCAGCGAGGTAGTCTGGATTTGAATCGAGGGTACGGACGGCGACGCTTCGGCGCGTTTGCGAACTTGGGCGGGGGATTCGGACCGCTGTTGAGGGGGTTGCTCGCGGCAGGGCTCGTGGCCTTGACGCTGATGGTGGCCGTGGCGCTGGGCATGCAAGAACAAGAGCTGATTGCGGCCGTGGCGCCGACGGCAACCCGCATCCTGCCCTCGGCAACGATGGAAGCCACGTCAGTGCCGCTGCCCAGCCCGACGTCCGAGCCGCCAACTGTCCTTCCTACTGAGACTCTGACGGAGCAAGCGACGGACACTGCCACGCCGAGCCCCGTGCCCACGCTGTCTGCCACGCCGCAGGAAACATCGCGCCCACGTATCTATCCTACCGCGGCGAGCCGGCGGGTCTACCCGACACCGGTTGTTGCCTGTAGCCCGAGGAAGACGTGGCACCCCTACACGATCCAAAGCGGCGATACGCTTTGGAGCATCGCAGCGAAAACGGGCTCCACGGTCCCTGATCTGATGACGGCAAATTGCCTGAGGAACTATACCATCCGGGCGGGGGGGACCTTGTACGTTCCCAGCCCGCCTCCGGCAACCCCAGCCCCAATTGCGGCACCCAGAATCGCCCGCTTCACAATCGATCGCTCTGGGGAGATCACGGTAGGACAATGTGTGCGAGTCCAGTGGAGCGTGACGGGTAGGGTCACGAGACTGACGCTCACCGTGAACAGCTCAGGCCTGTGGAGTGGTACGACAATGGTGGGGTCCTGGACGCATTGCCCGACCAGGGCCGGGACCATCGCCTTTAGGCTGACGGCCAGCGGCCCTGGTGGTACGACCAGCGCAGGAAGCAAGCCGCTCAAAGTTGTGAGTGTGCCGGGGACAGTTGCGCCGACAGAGACGAACACGCCGCTCCCCGGGCCGACCGACGCGACCTCCACACCTGAAGAGCCGACGGTCGCGCCGGCCACGGGTACAGCGGTTTCTCCAATGCCCACCACAGCGATGCCCACGGACACTCCGATCTCTCCGAGCAGTACCCCTGTCCCGCCTACGGCCACGCCGATCCCTCCAAGCGCCACGCCCGTACCCCCGCCTTCGGCCACACCGGTACCTCCGCCTACCGCCACACTAGTGCCCCCGCCCACCGCCACGCCGGTGCCTCCGCCTACGGCCACGCCAGTGCCGCCACCCACGGACACGCCGGTGCCTCCGCCTGAAACTAGTCCTGGGGCCAGGCTGGCGCCAGGGCTTCCAGGCTTTTCCCGGGCAGCCTAGCTCCCCAACCATCGCCTAATCAGACGGGGAAACCAAAGGTTGACGTACAAGTGTAGGGTAGTGCACGTGCGCGGGATGCAAGCTGTGGCAACGGCACTCATCCTGTTTGGTCTGCTGCTTGGTACCATCTGGCCGGTTCGTGCTGGACAGCCGGCCCAGCCAGCCCAGGTCACGAAAACCGCGAGCGAGTTCGAACCGGGCCAGCTACTGGTCAAGTTCCGAGCAGGTCTGTCGGTCGCCTCGGAGGAGAGTGCCCTTCGCCAACACGGTGCAGCCTATGTCGAGACACTGTACGGCAGCGAGGTTCAGTTGTGGCAGGTGCCAGTAGGCGAGGAGCCGCAAATCGCCGAGCAACTGAACCTCGACCCCCGCATCGAGTATGCCGAGCTCAACTACCGAGTCCGTGCAGTGGATACCATGCCTAATGACCCGGACTTTGGCAAGCAATGGGCGCACAGTATAATCAGGTCGCCGGCTGCCTGGGATCTGGCAACTGGGTCGACAGCCGTCACCATAGCCATCCTTGACACAGGCATCGATGAGGGACATCCTGACCTGGCAGCCCGGATCGTGAGTGGCTACGACCTGGTCGACCTCGATGCCGACCCGCATGATCTCAATGGCCATGGCACGCACGTGGCAGGCATCGCGGCAGCAGTGACCAACAACGGCCTGGGCGTCGCCGGCATGGACTGGCAGGCGCGCATCATGCCCATCCGCGTGCTGGGTGAAGACGGTGACGGCACTGTGGATGACCTGGCAGCGGGTATCAGTTGGGCAGTGGACCAGGGAGCCTGGCTGCTGAATCTGAGCCTCGGAACCTACGAAGATTCCACGCCTGTGCGGGATGCCATCGTGTATGCACATACCAATGGCGTTCTGGTGGTAGCGGCCATGGGAAACGACAACACAGGAGATCGTTTCTATCCTGCTGCCTATGAAGAAGAGGTTCTGGCCGTGGCCGCAACGGGACCGAACGATGCCAGGGCTCCCTATTCCAACTTTGGGGATTATTGCGATGTGGCGGCACCTGGTGGGACTGAGCTGGCTGCAATCTACAGCACCATGCCTACCTATCCGGTGTGGAAGACGAAGGTGGAGGGCCACTCTACCTGGTATGACTATGTCTATGGTACCTCTCAAGCCACAGCCTATGTCACCGGACTGGCTGCTCTCATCTGGGCCAAGGATCTGTCTTTGTCCGCGGCACAGGTCCAGACTACTATTGAGGCCACGGCGAAGGATCTGGGGACGCCCGGCTGGGATCCGAGTTACGGCTACGGCCGGATCGACCCGCTCGCGGCGTTGCAGGCCCACACTGCACCGCTCGCACCGGTTCTCGCGCCGATCAGCAATGCGGCTGGCGCGAGTGCCTACTTGATCGACTGGAGTGATGTCCCTTTTGCCGCCACCTACACCTTGCAGGAGGCTGACAATCCCCTCTTCTCCGCACCAAACCCGTATGAGGATCTTTTGTCAAGCCAGCTCCAGGTCACGGGCAGGGTTGGCGGCACCTGGTACTACCGCGTCAGGGCCACGAACAGCTACGGGGCTAGCCCCTGGAGCGGTACCCAATTGACGACGGTACGGCCTGCTGCTCCTGTCCTGTCTCCCATCCCGAATTCTGGCAATCTGGACGAGTACCAGCTCAACTGGTCGGCAGTCGTGGGGGCGACAGGCTACAGGCTGGAGGAGTCTGACGATGGCACGTTCGCTGATCCGACGACGCGCTACCAGGGGGACGCGCTCCACTACGATGTGACCGGCCAACCTGGCGGAGCGTGGTCCTATCGCGTGGTGGCCTACAACGGTGCAGGCGACGGCCCTCCGGGAAATGTAGAGTCCACCCTCGTTTCGCCCCCAGCCCTGCTGGCCCCTGATCTGAACCCTATTGACAACGAGGATGGGGACAGTGAATACTTGGTATCCTGGTCATCTGTGGGCCAGGAATTGACCTATACACTGGAGCAAGGCGCAGATGCCTACTTTAGCACACCGGTCGTGATCCTTTCGGGTCCTGAACAGCAAGCCTCGATAGTCGGACAATCACGGGGGAGATGGTACTACCGAGTTCGGGCTAGCGACCAGGCCGGCAAAAGCCCCTGGAGCCAGGCCCGATCAGCAGTTGTACCGTTCCTGGTTCTGTTTCCCGAGATTGCCAGGAACTATGCCCCCTCTGGCCTCCTGAACGGAGGCTTTGAAAACGGATCGGTAGGATGGGTCCAATCCTCTGTGAAGGGCTTGCCATTGATCCTGAATGCCACTGCTCTGGCCCCAGTGGCCCCTCACAGCGGGACCTGGGCCGCGCGGTTGGGTAGGGAGCATGATCCAGTCTCCTATATTGAGCAGAGGGTCACCGTGCCGCCGGATCGACCTTTCTTACACTACTGGTACTGGATCGCTTCCGTTGATGAGTGCGGCTTTGACGTCGCCAGCGTTCGGGTGAACGATGCTCTCTCAAGGTTCTATTATCTGTGCAAGTCCACGAGCACCGGGCAATGGCTGGAGGCCGTGATCAACCTGGGAAGCTATAGCGGGCAGACCGTGTCGCTACGACTCCGGGTGGAAGCCGATCTTGTGTTGGAGAGTAACCTGTACGTCGATGACTTCTCGTTCGAGGCAGCCGCTTCTGCGGATGCGATGGATGAACCTCAGGAAGCCAGGCCCTGGCCTGGCTGGTAGAGATTACCGGGGTGGGGAGGGCTACCGGACCCAGGTCGTCGTGCGCTCAGCCGGCTCTGATCATCTCAGCCCGGTCGGCCTGCAGACTGGCTGGAATGTTCTGGGCTCCCGATGCCGGCTCAACCCCTTGCTTGGCGCATCAGCCAGGCGACAATGGCCCCCAAACAGATCAATGCGCCCATCATCGCTGTTCCCAGCAAGAGTAGAGGAGGCCACAATGGTCCCGAATCGAGGTAGCCCACCCATTGCAGGAGTGTCCAACCAGTCCCGACAGAGATGAGAAGGACACACAGGGCAAAGGCCAGCACTAGCCAAAAGATGGTCGTGATCGAGCGTTCGTCAGCATCCATCGTCTATCTCCCAGCGTTCTCGGAGTGGATGATCTGATAGTCTTGTTCATTGGTCGCGCCTAGCCGCAGGTCCGCTGCGCGCTGGATCATGGGGACTTCCCAGGGGCTCTGGCACATGGTGTGGTCTGGGTAACTTTGGATGATCTTTATGCCTTCCACATCGATGCCAAGCCGGTCCCCTGAGGCGAGCACGAGACCTGGCTCGCGGATCGTTCCCTTTGATGGGCCTCCAGAGATGAAGCAGAGCCGAGCATCCATGAGGATCAGGTCTGGTTTCAGGATGAGGTTGAGGTCTACCAATTTCTCACGCAGGCGCCACAGGTGCATCTTGAGCCGATCCTGGGGCCGAACAAAGCCCATGGCCAACTTGAGGCTCATGGTAAAGTCGGCAAAACGGTGAGTTTTGAGGCAACAAGCGTACACGATCTTGTCTGCTTCGAGTGCCGCGCGAGCCACGGCGACGCGTTTGAGAAACTCGCCGCCGGTCTCGACTGTCACCCAGTCCTCCTCGTCAAAGACCGTAACGAGGGCACCCGCCTCGGTGGCAGCCTGGAGCATCCCCGTTCGTTCCAAGGTGTCGCGAGTGGACACACTGATGGTCGAGGATTCACCTAACACCACTTTGTGGGCACCCTGCTCAACCAGGAGTTCGATGATCGCCCGGATGAATTGGGGATCGCTGGATGCTGGAGCCGGATCGGCGGTGTTGAAGTTCGGCTTGACCAGGATGGTGTCGCCAGGCTCGACCAGCCGCTCGAATCCACCGATAGCAGTGACCGCCTGTTCGATGGCCAACTTCAAGTCTCCGTTGGGTTTGACCTTGCTGACGAGGGCTTTCCCCCCCATGGTGAAGCGATCAGATCCCATACAGTCCCTCACATCGGCCTCAAAGGGCTGGCCTTGGCATTTCCTGAAATCTCTCTGGGGTCGGTCCCAGAATTCCCTGTACGCCAGGCGCAGACCTGGACGCGGCGCTACTGCCTGGCCGCTGTCCTCTCTGGCGCGGAACCAAATCCGCGCGCTGTCGCGCCGGTCCGACGCCGTCATTATACCAAGGTTGCCATGTAAGGTCAAGCCAACCTCCACGGTCCAGATCTCAAGTCCCGGTGCGCCTGATTTGAACAGGCAGAGGCTGGGGTCTGCCATGTTTGCAGGCTATTGGCTTTTCGAGTATAATGCGAGGGCTTGGGGCCAGTCGGCTAGCTGCCCTCCGATTTCCTGGCAGATAGCACGGTTTCTGGCTGCTGAGATTCAATGGAGAACGAATGAGCGTATTTGATTGGTTGCTGGTCGCTCACCTGGTCGGCGATTTTCTGTTGCAGACGAATGAAATGGCCCGCTGCAAGCCGCAGAGCTGGCCCTGGCTACTGAGACATCTCGGCGCTTACATGGCGGTCATGACTGTGGTGTTGGGTGCACTTGCCTGGGCGGGTTCCGTACCCCTATGGGCTGCGGTGCTTGTCTGGCTGCTGATCGGTGTGACGCATGCGATCCTGGATCGGCGCAGTTTTACTCGGTGGTGGATGCGCCTTATTGGCACTTCTCCCGATGTCACGTGGCTTCACATTGCCGTGGACCAGGTGTTTCACATCGTCGTTCTGGCTGCAGCGGCTCAACTGCTGGTTGCGACTGGTAGATAGTGGAAGCTCTGAGATGAGACACCCTACGCGCCTCGGAACCCTTGCACTCACCATGGCCCTGTTGGTGGCGGTAGGAGCGGGCTGCGGATCTGCCACCCCTACCCCCGCCCCAACGGTAGCACCTGCGCCCACCATCGAGTTGCCGCCCGCAGATGAGGTGGCCTTTGCCTATCTGCAAGCCTGGGAGCGGGGGGACTATGCGGCCATGTACAGTCTCTTGTCTCCCATGGCTCAGGAGCAGGTTCGCGAAGACGAGTTCACTGCAACCCATCTCCAGGTTGCTGAAGAAGCAACGTTGTTGGGAGTCAAGACTCAGATCCTCGCGGCATATCAGCCTGACACCTATGCGGAGGTTTCGTTTTCGGCTACTTACCACACAGGGCTGGTGGGTGACTTTCAGGTGCAGAATCAGATGGCTCTGGCCTTCGAAGAGGGCCGGTGGGGTGTAGATTGGACTCCTGCACTCTTGTTCTCCCAGTTGAGCGACGAGACCTTTGTGCGGATGACGACCTGGTCGCCGTCGCGGGGCAACATCTATGACCGCAATGGGCTTGGCCTGGCAGTGCAAGGGGAACTGGTGGAGGTAGGCGTCATCCCCGGTGAGATGGAGAATGAGCCGGCTACGGTATCGCTGCTCAGCCAGGTTCTGGGTGTGGCTACAGCAGATCTCAGGGAACGCTATGCTGCCGCTCAGCCTGACTGGTATGTTCCCTTGGGCCGCATCACGCCCGAGAAGATCCAGATCTACTACGACGCGCTGAGCGCCATGCCAGGCGTGGAGTTTCGCCAGGCGTGGACTCGCTCCTATCGGGGGCAGGTGATTGCACCCCATGTGGTGGGTGTAGTAGGGCCCATCCCCAGTGATGAGCTCGAGCAATGGCGCTCTCAGGGCTACAGTGGCGATGAACTGGTGGGCCAGATGGGATTGGAGAGCTGGGGCGAGGCCTATCTCGCGGGGCAGCGAGGAGGCCGGCTGGAGATCCTGACTGACGCGGGCCAGTTGGTTGCCGTGCTGGCCGAGAAACCGTCTCGTGAGAGCAGTAGCCTCTACACCACCTTTGATCGGGAGTTCCAGAAAGAGGTCCAGGATATTCTCGGGCAAACGCTGGGGGCGATTGCCGTGCTGGAGGCGCAGACAGGCCGAGTCTTGGCTTTGGCGACCTATCCCTCCTTTGATCCCAATCCGTTCGCGACTGGTATCAGCCAGGGGCAGTGGCAAAGTCTGACTGTGGATGGTCGCCGTCCTCTGGTAAATCGAGCGACCCAGGGAACGTATCCGCTCGGCAGCGTTTTCAAGATTGTCACCATGGCGACAGGAATGGAAGCCGCCGGGCTGACTGGAACGAGTTCCTTCCTATGCCGCGGCACTTGGACCGGCCTGGGACCTGAATGGCCCAAGGTGTGTTGGTTGAGAAGCGGGCACGGCAATATTCCGCTGAGTAGAGCCCTGACCGTGTCCTGTGACATAACGTTCTACCAGGTCGGACTGCTGCTCAACGGTGTGGATCAAGGTCTGCTGCCAGACTATGCCCGCAAGTTCGGGTTCGGAGCCCGGACTGGCATCGAGATTGAAGAGGAGCCAGGCCTGGTGCCCGATCCTGCTTGGAAGATCCAGGCAAAGGGTGAAGGCTGGGCACCGGGTGACTCGGTGAATCTGGCGATAGGCCAGAGTGAGTTGCAGGTCACGCCGCTGCAAGTAGTCACCATGCTCGCTGCTGTCGGCAATGGTGGTACCCTGTACAGGCCTCATGTAGTGGAGACAATCGCCTCCGATCTGAGTAGCCCCGAGTGGACGTTCGAGCCAGAGGCTGTTGCCGGGCTCCCGGTCAGCGCCAGCAATCTGGCCGTGATCCAGGACAGTCTCCACAAGGTGACGTCTGCCTCGTACGGTACGGCCTTTGCTGCGTTTGAGGGCCTTGAGGTGTCAGTTGCGGGCAAGACCGGCACCGCGGAGAGTGGACAGCAGAAACCCCATGCCTGGTTCGCGGGCTATGCACCGGCCGACAATGCAGAGATTGCCATCGCCGTTGTGGTAGAGCACTCTGGTGAGGGAGCCGTGTATGCCGCGCCCCTCTTCCGAAAGGTAGTGGAAGCCTACTTTGACATCCAACCTGAGCCCACGCCCGCCCCTACGACGACCCCAGAACCCTGATCCTGGCCGAGGGTGGTGGCGATTCCCCGCTTTCGCGCCAGTGGGTCCAGGAGTCTGACAATGACCCTAGCCTATGCCCCTGGAAAAGTGATCCTGTTTGGAGAGCATGCTGTCGTCTATGGCCGCCCGGCTATCGCTGTGCCGGTGACTGAGGTGCGAGCTCAGGCTCAGGTGGAACGAGGCCCCACCGGACAGGGCGCCGTGATTGTCGCTCCAGACGTGGGCCGGCGCACTCGGTTGACCGATGCCTCACAAGATGACCCGCTGGCTCACACAGTCCGGCTTGTCCTGGATGCGATCAAGGTCCAGCGAAACCCTGATGTAATGATCACGATCACCTCAACCGTGCCAATTGCACGTGGCATGGGAAGTGGAGCGGCTGTGTCCACGGCTCTTGTTCGTGCCCTGGCTCAGTATTTTGAGCGCTGGCTATCCTCGCGCGCCATCTCTGAATTGGTGTATCAGGCAGAGATCCTTTACCACGGCACGCCGTCGGGCATTGATAACACAGTGGTAGCGTTTGAGAAGCCGATCTACTTTATCAGGGATGAGGGCTGGGAAGTCTTTTGGGTTGGAAGGCCCTTTCTGTTGGCCATTGCCGACACGGGCGTTCAGAGCTCGACGAAAGACGTCGTGGGTGATCTTCGCAGGCGGTACGACGCCGAGCCTGCGCGGTATGTGCCTCTGTTCGACCAAGCTGGCAAAATTGCTGTTGCCGCACGTGCAGCAATAGAGCAAGGCCAAATAGAGATGCTAGGGCGTCTGATGAATGAGAATCACGCTGTCCTGCAGGCTCTGGGGGTGAGCTGTCCCGAGTTGGACTGTTTGGTGACCGCTGCACAGGAGGGTGGCGCACTGGGAGCCAAGCTGTCCGGCGCAGGACGGGGGGGAAACATGATCGCCCTCGTGACCGAGCAAGTCCGAGGGCGTGTGGACATGATGCTTCGACTGGCTGGCGCGACTCGTGTCCTGTTTACCGAGGTTTGCTGAGAGAAAGCCGGTGCAGACGGCAGAGCCCGGTGCCTGCTAAGGGCCCTAGTCTCGGAAGAATTCGATTACCTCCCGGTCTGCCTCCGCCTGCATGATTTCCACGAATGTGATCCGAGTCCAGGGAAATATGAAAGAAGTAGCCCCTTCGGTAACATAATGGAGACTCCGGCCATCCCGCCGGCGGGGGTTGGAGATGTACAGAAACTGGTGGGTGGGATCGGGCATTTCCTCCATTTCGGCCAAGACGGGGTCTTCGTTGTGCAGATGGATAATCACCTCAATGGCCATTCGCTGTGTTCTCCTCTGTCGACTGCCGCGCTGTGATACGAGGCGCCTCTGTTCGGACCCAGGTGCGAGTCCTGCGATGTTTCCCCCAGGCCAATGCTCGCGCCGCAGATCTCAGCGTCTGGGTGCTTCTACTTGAGCTCCACGGTCAGTATCAATTTGCCCAGTTGGACCTGATCACCCCCCTTGAGTGGGTAGGGTAACTCAGGCACCAGACGTGTGGCGTTGAGGAAAGTGCCATTGAGGCTGTTCAGGTCTTCGAGGAATACCTGATCGATGCGCCGCGAGATGCGGGCATGCCGGCGCGAGACACCTTTCTCTGTGCCTTGTTCGTTGCTGAGATCCACGTCGGGGAAGACAGCGTGGCTGGCATCCAGGCGGCCGATGACCACCTCCTTCGTCAAGGGTAGCTCTATTCGCCCACCCCCTTCTATAGACAACACCAGCGTCTTGAAGGAGTCGCTGCCAGACGCTTTGGTCGCACTCTCGCCGTCTTCGGCATTGTCGAGGGGGTCGGTTGCCTGGCCACTGCTGGGGGCAAGATACGATCCGCACTCTTCGCAAAACAAGGTATTCTCTGGATACACGCTGTTGCAGAATGGGCACTTAATCATAGCTTACCTCTTTGGGCACGATTGTCAACTCTCGGGTACCGTAGCGGATCTTCTTTCGGCCCGAGGCTGAGAGGTTGCCAGTCTGTGACAGGCGACCGGCCTCTAGGAGGGCCGCACGGGCCAAGTCTACCTCGCCGATGTCGAGCAAGCGGGTTGCCATGGTCTTGAGGCGACTGACCGCTGGCTCGATCTGGCCCATTTCGATGTCTTGCATGATCCGTTCCTGCATCTTGAAGATTGCTAGTTTCCCCATTGCGGCTACAATGTCCGGAGGAACAGGACTCCGCTGACCAAGTTCGAGATTGAACGGCAACGACAAGGTTCGCTGTATACGGGCTGGTTGCTCGCCCAGGGCCGGCACCCTCCCTTCGATGTTGATGTGGACCAGACGATGGGTGCCAGGAGCGAGACTGGGGATAACGAGCTCCAACATAACCACCTGAGGATTTTCCTTTTCCAGGGCGCCGAGATGCACATGCCCGTCGGTGAAGTACAGACGGTTGATCTGTGGAGAGACACGAAAGGCTTCCTTGAGCGTCGACTCGTGGGTCAGGTGCACGAACAGAGAAAGGTTGTGGGCAAAAATGTTCCCCAGCCCGTGGATCCGATCATGGAACGCTTTGGCAATCTTGCTCGTTGAGTCAATGTAGACCGACGCCTCGGGCCTGCCGCTGAGTCGCGCCATTTCATCGAGCAATTTGTCATTCCAGTCAGAGCCCACGCCCATGAGCGTCAGCGAGATTCCATCCTGGCCGGCTTTCCTGGCCCGCTCGAGACAGTCCTCTTCGTCGCCATAGGTCTGGCCATCGGTAAGCAGAATCAAATGGCTAATGCTCTCAGGCTTGTTCCCTTCCTGGACGAGCTCCAGGCCCTGTTCCAAGCCCTGCAGGATCTCGGTACCACCCCCGCTCTGGATACTGTTGATGGCTGCCCGTGCGGCTGCCTTGTCGATGCCGGCTTCACCGGACAGAACGACCTGGGCCCGATCACTGAACACGACCAGGGAGAGCACATCCTCAGGTTCCATTCGCTCCAGGATGTAGCGAGCGGCCTCCTTGACTTGCTGCAGCCGGCCTCCTTTCATTGAGGTGCTGCGGTCTAGGACGAGACACAGGTTCAGGGGTAGTCTGTGGCTTTCAACCTTGTCGGAGGCGGCAATCTCGGTCATCACATACAATACCTGCGGCTCACCCAGGGAAGGCAGCCGATCCTGGCTGGTGGTGACTCGAAGCATAAAGGGCGGAGGTTCGTCCAATCCCTGCTGTTTTCGCCAGACGTCAAAAGCCTGTCGCTCCTTGGGATCGGCAAGAACATCGTAAGCCCTCTGAATGTCGTGGAATTTCTGAGCCGACCCGTCGTCTTTGCTCGCGTCAGGGTGGTACTGGCGTGCCAGTTTCCGATACGCTTGTTTTATGGTGTGTTCGTCGGCGTCGCTGGGAATGCCCAAAATGGCATAGTAGTCGCGATCAAATTCCATAGTTTCACCTAGTGTGGCGCGATCGGTCCATGGGCCGAATCGCGCCGGAGAGGACGACTGTTGCGCGAG
>Ga0316577_10000225_pt1 | contig 19429 bp, 17 predicted proteins | sample S5NA_FD_203073 | JGI IMG/M metagenome (GOLD analysis project Ga0316577, IMG submission 203073) | Rhizosphere microbial communities from salt marsh grasses in Alabama, United States - S5-7_050615r2r1 | ecosystem: Host-associated > Plants > Roots > Rhizosphere | place: USA: Alabama | collected... | reverse complement strand
AGATCAACCCTCCTAGAGCGAGTTGATGTGGTGTTTTTTTTACATGCATGCCATGCTTGGAACTCTCCAAGGCTTCCATTGGAGACACCAGCATCGCCTCCCGAGCAGGTTGGAGTGCAGCCAGCACGGAAATAACCACCGTTACCACAAAACTCAATACAATTTCCCACATACTCAAAGAAAGGGATTCCACCCGTACCCTGACAAAAAGGGTGGAGATGGTTTGGCTGACACCGGCAAGTAAATATTTGACCAAAAAATTGCTAATTGGAATGGCTGTGATCCATCCCACAATCCCAAAAACCGCCCCTTCTGTCAGGAACATCAGAAAAGGAAAATATGAAGAAGCCCCGATGGAACGCAAAACAGCCAGTTCGTGACGACGTGATGCAGCATTCAGTGCCACCAGGCTATAAACCAGAAACATGCCCACGAATAAAGATGCAAAGCTCAGTATGGAAAGATTCAGCTGATAGGCACGTATCATTTTCTGACCGCTTTCTCTGCTTGCTGAAGGAGCACTAAAAACAACACTTTTATCGAGAATACTTTCAAGAGATTTCAGTTCCTCGCGCGTAATGTTCTTTTTTAACCTCAAGTCTATCCTGTCCACCTTCCCTATAAGTCCGGTGAACTCCTGATAGGTTGCAATATCGGTGATCGCCACCCATCCCCCTTCCACCAAAGCCAGTCCTTCCGGAAGCAGGGTCCCAATTATTCGAAACCTGGATTTTCCCCTGGCATTCTCGATGGTGATAGAATCTCCCTTAACTAGATTATATCTGGATGCCAGCGGCTGCCCGATCATCAGAGTGTAGGGTTTCTCTAAAAGGTTCAGCCAGGAATCGGCTTCCGTCTCCTGGATATCAGAGACTTTCCAATTTCTTATGGATCGGTCTAAAATAGGATCAAAACCGATCAACAAAAAAGGATCCGCATTCTTTCCCGGAGGTTTGACATAAGTGCTGAGCCATGGGGATGCGCTTTCAACTGCGGGGTGTTTCAGTAAGACAGGAACCCATTTTTCGGGAACATATCCGCCCGGTCGTGTCAAAACCCGGTCGGCATGGCCGGTAATCAATTCCATGCTTCGGGTAAAAGAATCCAGAGAAGCATTTATCGAAAGCCTCACACTTGTAAATACGGCAGCACCTAATGCGATTCCGAAAAGTACGGTCAACACACGCACCGGGTGTATTTTCATGTTGCGCAAACTGAACCACACGAAAAATCGAAAGAAAAACGTTACGTTTCGCATGTTTGATCCGTCGTCATCCCGTCTTTCAAACATATGGTCAGCGTTCCCAGCGAGTCTGCAAGATTACTGTGCGTCGCTATGATGACCGTCCGCTTGAACTTATGGTTCAGTTCCGCCAGAAGGTCGACAACGATTCGGCCGTTACGGCTGTCCAGATTCCCGGTGGGTTCGTCAGCTAGTATAATGTCCGGATCGTTGATCAATGCCCTGGCAATCGCGGTTCGTTGCATCTCTCCGCCTGAAAGCTGCGATGGATAATGGGCAAGTCGAGCGTTTAGACCGAGCCAGTCCAAAAGTTCCATGGCCCTTGTCTTTATTTTACGATGATGCTTACCGGCCAGAAATCCGGGAAGGCATACATTCTCAAGCACATTCAACGTGGGCATCAAATTAAACGACTGAAATACCATTCCGATAACATCTCGACGAAAATTGGTGAGTTCGGTATGTGAGGCTCTGGAAAGATCATGGCCGGCAACCCTTAATTCACCTCGTGTCGGATGATCCAGCCCGGCCAGTAATGACAGCAGAGTGCTCTTTCCGGAACCGCTGTCACCTTTTAAAACAACCAGTTCACCGGAAGCAATCTCGAGATCAAGTTGATTGATGCCGACGACCTCGCTGTCTCCTAAAATATAGGTTCGCGTCAGCTTTCTGGCGTCGATGGCTATCAAGGGGTGTTTAGAAACCATGTTTTAAAATCGGAGTATCAAGGATCAACGGGCAGTTGTCCAAACGAAAATCTGTTTGAGCGCTCATTGAAACGTTTTTTGTTCATAAATCTTGGCGAAGTGAAAGAAAAGCGATTCCAACTGTTTGAGCCCGAAGTGCGAGTTTTAAAATCGCCTGGAACGAGCCTTGGATTTATCACCTGAATCTTGTATGAAATTTGATGAGAAAAAAAGACGATCATCCTTTTAACCCATCGAGTTATCATACTCAAACTTATTATCTTTCTAAATCATTGTGCGATAAGGGTCTATAAGATTCTCATCAAATTTCATACAAGATTCAGGTATCAAAAAATGTTTAAGGGCCAGCGAAAAATGATTTGGACAATAGCCTGTCAAAGAGTGAATGTATGTTTACTTTTTTTATATGGTTTTACTCTATCGATGTGCTTCAAGACAAACAACTCCACTGTTCCCCACTACCGCATTATGAGACACACCTGCCGGCAAATCGAGACGATCACCGGCATGTAACAGAATTCGATCCCCGGTATCGGGTAAACCAAATGTTATTGATCCTTTTACGACATATATCACTTTATGAAAGGTGTGCGAGTGTGCGCTGTAAACATCCCCTGGACTGTTTGACCAGCTATAGGGGTTTAAGCCTTCATCAGCCAAAATTTTACGGATCGCTGTTTCATCCGGCGGTTGCCCATCAGGCCATTTGCGAATTTCAATGCCATCTTGTTTCATCTCCACCTTTCCCTACTTTGTTACTATTGATTATGGTTTCATTTAACGACTTTTAACTTATGGGTCTTTCGCAATTTTTCCCACATGGCATCAATAATGACAAATGACGCCTCGTCCACATCCAATTTTTTATTTTTTGTTACAAACCTGCAGGATTCCATGAGTTCCTGGTTGCCGGCCCAAAGACGGAATGCATTTCGGATATATGCACCCAAGTTTGAATTGAGATCAACAAGTTCATCATGCATCATATTGGCGATGACAACTTTATCCTTAAGCGCCATTTCCGTTATCAATCTCTCAACAGCCTCATGAATGGTTTTTGGAAGAACAGGGCGTTTTTCAAGATGGCCTTTTTTCGAATAATCGGTAATGACCCTATGGGAAGAGACATTCATTACATCCAATATCAATGCTCTTTCGAGCATAAGTTTTGTATGTTTTCCCACGTGAGGGTTTGCGGTTTCATCCGGACCAATCACATAAAGAACATCAATGTGCCTCAACTGAATCCAGTCATTGACCAGAGATGCAGCATGAAAGGCAATGGTTTGATTAAAATCGACACCAAGAAGCTGATGTTTATGCTTCAAGGTTTCTCTTTCAGCGCGATAGAGATCTCCGGTAAGTTTTCCATAAAATATGATGAGTGTGCCCTTTGAATCTTTTACGTTTTTTTCTATACATTTAAAATAATCATCGGTGGGCATTTCTTGAAGGTTATAATTTTCAGACAATATGCCGGTTTCAGTGGTTCGACCCTTTGGTAACCATCCTCCATGATCAATCCCCAGTTTTATTGCGGCATCAAGAGCAGCCTGGTCGGCGCTTGTTTGCCCACCTGAAATGATTTTTTTAAGCATCACTCTTTCTCTATTGGTTTTAACGAAATCAAGAAAGCAAGATTTCACCCGGTTTCGGCAGTCCAGAGTCATACACTTCTCTGTCTGCTGCTCAATACTGGCATTACTGAGACCTTTGAAAAACGGTCCCTTTTGCCCACTTCCGGCGTTAGGCTCAAATTTTAATCCTCGAAATACTTAATGTATGTCTGTGGTTGAAATTTTCGCCTGCCTTGGACTTAAACAAAATTAAACGTTTTTCAAAGGTCTCATTACTGACATTCAAAGGTCAAAACTTGTCGGGCAGTTGCCCAAACAAAAATCTTTTTGAGCGCTCATTGAAATGTTTTTTGTTCAAAAATCTTGGCAAAGTGAAAGAAAAGCGATTCCAACTGCTTGAGCCCGAAGGGCGAGTTTTGGAATCTCCTGGAACGAGCCTTAGATTTATCAAAAAATGTTTCAGAGCCAGCGAAAAATGATTTGGGCAACAGCCCGTAGTGTAATAAATATCACAAAACATAGCGTTCAGGTCAAGCAAATCCTATGCCTGTCGGGTGTATGTTTATTTACTCGACCAGGGGGGAAAGATCATAGACTCATTTCATGAGTTGATCTCTGATTCTTACCATTGCCAACGTGTCTTGACGGCAATAGGCCAAAAGATCTTCCTTGATTTTTTTCTTTTCCCCTGATGGGGTATCTGGATATATCAATCGCAAATATTCAGAAGATGCATGGCTTCCATCCTTTATGGAAAGCGTGTTGTAACTCATTTCAGGGACTAAAACCGGCAATACGGATTTGAGTGAGAAAGAACCATGAAACCCCGGATGATAGAAATAATGTCGTATAATTGAACACAAATCTTTAAAACGATTCGGAATGCATAATAGATCATCCCGATATTGAGGTAAATGTTCGGCAAGCCTTTTGATGATGGTCTTTTCATAGGTTGTATAAATAAAAATGCTGCCCATTCCATCCAAATTCTCCAGAAGCGTCCGGGTAAAGTCTTCCCTGGGATCTTTACGATCTTCGCATAGATATTCCTTATGGACTAATGATCCGTCTTTGTGAAGAATATGATCCGACCATTGAAATGGAATGACCTCATATGGAGAGGTATTGGCGTAAAGTGGAATTGCAGGGTTCATTGTTTCGAAATCAAGAAAATGAACAGGATATTCAAGATTCGTGAGCTGGGCATGCAGCCTTTTTGAAACATATGTATCATTATTTCTCACACATTTTTTCATGCGCTCCTGTAGTTCGGTCAAATTAAAGGCATCAGGAATATTTTTGATATCCACAACGGACATGCCTGTCAATTCATTGAACTTTTTCTGTGAAATCCCGTGGAGATAAAAGATCCAGTGCTCTGGCATGTCTTTTGTGCAATATTCCCAAAACTCGCAGGTAAAGGGAGTGGTGCAGTGTCGTGAAGGTTGAATGACAGGAGCATCGGAATTATCCAGCATTTTCTTTTGTTCATTGATTCTCAAGGAAATTTCGTCTTGAATTAAAAGGGTTTGATCCGTGACATCGGAGAAATAGAAGAGGTTTTCCAAGTCAAGCCGGTTGCCGTCGTAAATATACTGGTTGTTTATGAGTAAGAGATATACCCGATTAATCTTTAAACCAGAACCGTTGAGTACATAATATTGGATGGCAACATCCGGAAGATGAATATCTTTTACTGAAGTGGAGGATTTAACCTCAATCATATCCCACTGTTCGTTATCCAATCGCTTTAAAATATCCACTCGTATCCTGACATCATGGTAGAGAAAAGCGGCTTCAAATATTGAACTCACATTTGGATCTAGTAAAACGTGTTCCGTGGTTTGGACAGCCTTTTGGTGGTGCAAGTGATCTTCCCGGATCAGGATGCCTTCAGGAAAAAGACGGGTCGCCAGTCGACCCACTCTATGCCCGGTATCAAAAAGCGCTTGCTGTGCAGGGGTTATTTTACTGGCAAGCTCACGGTTGAAGCACGAATGCCACAAACGCAAATAACATTGAAGCCCTGACAAGTAACGTGACTTGGAAAGCATGGAGATTTTTTTGGAATTCATCTGCTGCTTCCGGTTTCACAAGCAATTTATAATCCGAGTAAAGTTATAATCAAGGTAAAGACTTATCTGGGTATTCGACGTTGTCTTCCCCTGATTTATAAAGGGGTGTTGGTGTAGGTATTTTTTTTAAATATCACTGCATTCGGTCAAAAATGCAAATGTGGAATATTATAAAAGTGCTGCCAGCGCGACCCCGTAATTCGGCTCTTGTGCAAATTCCGGAACCTGCCCGTATAAATAACTTTAACGAAACTTTTCAGATACATCAAATTATGGTTTCAGATAAAATCCCAGATTATTTTCAAGTGATTTTGGGTTCATAAATTCCGCACCAATATTGCGATCGATGATCCATATTATTTTTACAAATTCTTGGATTTGAGTTTTCATTGGATTATCTAAAGTAAATTTCATTTCAACTATATCATTTCTGGAAATAAAATGTGGCTTTAGGCTTGCAAACCGGATTCCGCTGGCCGAAATATCTTCAATGATGACGTCTCCTCTCTCATCTTTTCCTCGGACGACATATTCACCGGCAAGGCGGACTTTTTTACGGTAATGCCTTCGATATTCCAAAGTGAACCGAAAAACTTCGCCACATCGGCATCTGGCTTTCAGCCTTTTATGAGTTTCCTTGAATTTCGTCACATCCATTTTTCTCTCAAGTCCACACTCAGGGCAAATAATGGTTACTTGATTGGTATGGTCTGCATAAAATTTTTTCATTTTATTTCACTGTCCTCAACTGGTGTGGTCCGCATCATCGACATCAATTATGTGTTGGATATACAGCCCAGAAACACCTGGGAACTTCAAGGTCTTCATTCTTCTTATTTTATAATAAACCCAACAGCAGTATCCTCATCTATTACCATATGTTTAGCCATAAGACGACAATCAATCATTATTTTGCCCTTTTTAAATTATTTTTTTAATACATTAATTCCAGGGCAATCCACGACTCAACCAATTGAAAAGCACTTTAACCTCTGTTTATTTTCAAGTCAATATGGCGCCATTCTTTTTTTATTTTTTTACGTTATTTTGCCAATTTAAAGATTTTTGTCTGAGCCATTTTAGCGGAAAAAGCATCGATACGTGTTGTTGATAATCAAAATATTGGTCACCGAACTCTGATAACAGTCTTCTTTCCTCCAGGTAAGCACCAATGAAAAAATAGCCGCTAATGACCAAGTTCGTCAGAATTGCCGACATATCCAGGTTTCTGGCCCAGACAATAAGAATCCCACCCGAATACCAGGGATGCCGAACTATACCAAGTATGCCGGTTGTGTTCAGTCGGCAATCATCGTTCAAAATGCTGCAGATGCTGTTTTCGCGAATCTGACGGATTCCGATAAAACTGCCAAGATCGTATTGCCTTGCACCACCGATAAAAAACAGAAGCGCCGAGAAAATCAATATTCCTTGAATAATTCGAAACGGACCTTCCCAGTAAAATACCGGCACCCCCTTAATTGAAAATGAATAAATCAATACGGGGGTCAGGGACACCAAAGCAATAAAATTGTAAATAATCCGATAATATGGATATGCTTTTCTCAAATGTTTCTGAACAAACCGGATAACGACAGGGGTGATCAAAAAGCTGTGGAGAAAACACCATGCTACCCAGAGTGTGATGAGTACAATGTATCGGATCATTTTATATTTCCCCGGCAAATTATATTTGGATATTTTTTTCTGACATGCAATGCATGCAGGCAATTGTGCTAAAAAAGCAGATCTACCGGACGGTTAATGTCAATCACAGTCAAATAGTCGGTTTTTTTATAAAGAAATTCCTTATTTATTTGAGGGAACGGGGAGTTTTTCTTCTAAATCCTTTAATATAGCGGAATGGATGGTCTTTTTTTAAAATCGGATGCTGTCTGAGTGGCTTAGGGATCGTTAGAAAAAACAGGCGCATACCGAATTCGTATCTTTAAAATAATTCTAAAATAATGCTGAAAACCTATTGATATTTCAAAGATAGCTTCCTGTTTTTACTTTACGATCCCTTGCCGCAAGTTCATGCGGTTTGAAAAAAAGATTATCCATGAGCAGTTGGTTAGAAATACTCCCCGACTCCATTTATTTGGACTATTTACCTGGGTGTTACCCAACATGCGATTCGCGTCTTAAACATTCGATACTGCGGCTTCGCCGGTGAAGTCTTTGGAGTGGTCCCGGGCTACCAGCATGTAGATGGACGGGATAACAAAAAGCGTAAAGATTGTGCCCACAGTCATACCGCCCACGAGCACAAGACCGATGGAGTTCCGAGCAGCAGCACCTGCTCCGGTGACCAGTGTCAGCGGAAAGTGACCGGCGATGGTGGCCCCACTGGTCATTAGAATCGGGCGCAAACGGGTCATGGCTGCTTCACGAACGGCATCCCGTTTGGACAGTCCGTTGATCTGCAGCTTATTGGCGAACTCGACAATAAGTATGCCGTTCTTCGACACCAGGCCGACGAGGGTCACCAATCCCACTTGGGAATAGATATTGAGCGTTGTCGTCCATCCGTTTGTCCAGAACGAGATGTTCGGATCCGGTATCTTCAAAAAGGTGAATATGAGCGCGCCGAACATTGCCAGCGGTACCGAGCCGGCGAGAATGACAAAAGGATCGCGGAAACTGTTGAACTGGGCGGCAAGCACGAGAAAAATAAGAACCACGGCAAGCCCGAATGCCGGAAGAAATCTATTTCCCTCGCTGCGAAGCTGGCGAGATTCTCCTGTATAATCTATTACATATCCTTTCGGCAGGATCTTGGTTGCCTCTTCCTCCAGGTAGCTAAGGGCCTGGTCAAGGGGACGAACGCTTACACCGCTGATCGTAACAGCATTGAGTTGCTGAAAGCGGTTCAACGAGCGCGGTACAGTGGAGTCGTGAATTGTTGCAATGGTGCTGAGGGGTACAAGCTGCCCATTCGGACCGGTAACGTAAATGTTTTCAAGCTGGTGTGGGTTGAGACGGTCCATTCGCTTGATCTGCGGGATGACCTTGTAGCTCCGTCCTGCGATACTGAAGCGGTTAACATAATTGCCTCCCACCATGGACGCCAGGTCGGCGCCGACCTGCTGAAGGTTGAGCCCCAGATCCGCCACCATATCACGATTGATGACGATTTCAGACTGGGGTTGATCGATCTTAACGTCGATAATCGGTGGAAAGGCAAATAGACCGCTCTTTATCGCTTTGAGCTGGATCTGCCGGGCAAAACTCAAAATTTGATCTAACTTAGCCGTCGACGCAAGAACAAATTCCACCGGGAACCGGCCACCACCCGGAAGAGCCGGAGGTGTCACCGGCAACACTCGGACACCCGTAATGTCGTGCAGCTTTTTCTGTACATCAGGCAGTACTTGGAAAACGGTCCGTTTGCGCTTGTCCCAAGGTTTCAAAACCATACCGCCGAAACCGGAAGTCGGATAGGTAACTTGAAAGGTGAAATTACTCTCCGGTTCGCCAAGAAATACCCGGTTGACCGCTGCGGCATACCGGCTGTTCTGATCGAGAGAGGAATTTGCCGCTGATTCGATGATGCCAAAAATAACCCCCTGATCCTCGGTGGGTGCAAGTTCTTTAGGGGACATGTTGAACATGGGAATAGTTAAAAGGCTCACGACGATCCACACGATATATACGGCCGGACGGGTGTCAAGCGTGGCATCAAGTCTGCGGCCGTAGAATTCACGAAACCGTTTAAAATCACGAGCTATTTTACCCGCAAGTCCACGCTCGGTCATTCCCGGTTTCAACATCTTGGACGACATCATGGGAGAAAGTGTGAGAGCGACGATTCCGGAAATGATGACTGCGCCAGACAGTGTAATCGCAAACTCGCGAAAAAGAGCGCCTGTGAGGCCACCTTGAAAACCGATTGGCGTATAGACGGCCGCCAGCGTCACTGTCATAGCGATAATAGGACCGACGAGTTCCCGGGCACCGAGCAAAGCGGCGTCGATAGGTGAACGACCTTCGCTCAAGTGCCGCTCGACATTTTCCACCACAACGATGGCATCATCGACCACAAGCCCAACGGACAGTACAATGGCAAGCAATGTAAGCAGGTTGATGGTAAAGCCGAACACCTGCATAAGGAACACCGCACCGATGAGAGACAGGGGGATGGCTACCACTGGAATGAACGCCGACCGAAGTGATCCGAGAAACAAAAAGATGATGATAACAACGATCAACAGGGTTTCGCTAAGGGTTTTGAGCACTTCGTGAATGGCATTATCGATATAGTTGGTCGCATCATAAGCGATGCGTCCCTCCATGCCAATGGGAAGATCCTTCTGAACACCCGCCATCTCGGTTCGAACACGGCTGATCACGTCCAGAGAATTGGCGTTTGGCAGCGGCCAAATGCCCATGAAAACGGCGGTCTGGCCGGAAAAGTGTACTTCTGCATCATAATCCTCCGCACCCAGCACCACATCGCCGATGTCCTCCAACCGTATCGTGGCGCCGGACTGCTCTCGGATAATAAGGCGCTTGAACTCCTCAACCGAACGAAGGTCGGTGTTTGCGGTCAGGTTGACCTGAACAAGGGATCCTTTTGTTTGGCCGACAGCGGCAAGATAGTTGTTAGCTGCCAGGGCCTGGCGAACTTGTACCGGACTGATGTTGAGTGCGGCCATGCGTTCGGGTTTGAGCCAGATTCGCATGGCAAACGTGCGTGCACCGAGGATATCGGCACGCTGAACGCCTTCGATCGCTGAGAGCCTTGGCTGAACGATGCGAACAAGATAATCGGTAATTTCATTCTGCTTTAAAAGTTTGGAGGTAAAACTAAGGTAGGCCGATGCGAATTGAGTATCGGCCGACTCGACATTAATGACAGGTACTTCGGCCTCCGGAGGCAGATCATTGCGGACCTGATCTACTTTAGAACTGATTTCCGAGAGCGCCTTGATAGGATCATAATTGAGTTTCAGGCGTGCGGTAATAATCGATTTGCCCAGACTGCTTTGAGACTGTAAATAATCAATGCCATCTGCTGCCGCTATAGCACGCTCCAGCGGTGACGTGATAAATCCGCGCACCAAGTCGGCGCTGGCACCAACATAGATGGTAGTAACGGTCACCGCCGAGTTTTCGCTCCTTGGATACTGGCGAACGTTGAGCGAACGGATCGCCTGCAACCCGGCAATAACGATAACGAGGTTGACCACCATTGCGAGAACGGGACGGCGGATAAATAGATCGGTAAGTTTCATTGTTCGGGTTCACTCAGATAGAATTCAATACTATAACGCCGGATCAATTCTCTTTTGTTTTAGGAATGAGCTTAAATTCAGGAGCCAGAGCGTTGTTCACAACAACGGACTGGCCATTGCGCAATTTAAAAACACCGGTGCTTGCAATCGTTTCGCCTTCTTTCAGTCCGGAAGCAACAGCAATGAAATCGCCGCGTTTTTCTCCAAGCCGTATAAACTGCTGGCGCACGATCATGCTCGGCTGGTTGTTTTTCTCATTTTTTTTCTCCTCAACGACAAATACCGAGTCGCCGTAAGGCGCGTAAAGTACAGCCGTGGCTGGAATGGGAAGCACTTTTTCCAGGGTCGGTAATACCACATTAACGCTTACGAACATGCCGGGACGTAGCTGTTCCTCGGGGTTTTCAGCCGTCGCCTGTATTTCGATGTTCCGCGTAGCAGCGTCTACCGCAGGATTGATCGCCGTGATTTTGCCTTCAATCGACCGACCTGGAAGAGCATCGGTTGTCATTCGCACGGTAAGACCCGGTCGAACCTTTGCGAGCTGCTGCTGTGGCAGAGAAAAATTCACAAAAATTGGATCAAAGGACTGGAGCGAAACAATGGCATCTCCCTCATTGAGGGTCTGACCCAGGTTGATTAAACGGATACCAAGACGGCCGGCAAAGGGCGCCCGGATGGTTTTTTTCGCAATGGTAGCGCGGATATTGTCTGCTTGAGCCGCGGCCTGTTTATATTGTGCATCAGCGTTGTCATATTCGGATTGTGAAACTGTCTTTTCGGTCAACAGTTTTCTGGTACGTTCGAGTGTAATCTTAGCGAGCTTTACAGCAGCCTCCGACGCCCGTAGTTGAGCCGTCTCCGAAGAAATATCCTGTTGCACCAAAAGATCGCCGGCCAGCACCTTTGCGCCCGGCTCAAAAGCGATATTCTCCACTTTTCCTTTCAGTTCGGCGGTGACCATTACCCCTTGAACCGCCTCAAGTGTCCCCACTGAGGTCAGCAGAGTTTCCCATGCCTTAGTCTGCACCTCAAAGGAAGTGATCGTCTCTGGAGGAGGCACAAACTGTTTTCCAGCGGCAGTCATCCGAAAGATTTGAAGACCTTTGATTCCGCCAAGAACCGCGATCAACACAATCAAACCAACAATGGTAAAGAAAATACGCTTTTTCATAGGCTTAAAGTGCTTAAAAAGAAAAGAAATTGTTTATCAGATGGTTAATGGAAATCGGCCCGGAAATCCTTAAACCGATATTTTTTCCAGTACAATATATACTAAGGAGAATGTTGTCAATGTCAAGAAAGTTCGAATAGCAGTGATAATGGGCAGATTCTAAACAGCCGGCTTGTTATGCTTTCGATCTGGGTAAAATAGTTCTCAAGATATCTTCTTTTCCAATGATTCCTACAAGCTCTCCTTTGTGCACCACTGGAATGGTATGAAAATTGTTATCCACCATAAGGGCAGCCACTTCCTCAATGCTCGAATCTGGCTGGACGGCCACAGGGTTGGACGTCATAGCCTGAGCCACGGTTATCGCCGCGATCTTTTGAACCTGACTTTCTAAATATTTCATGGAAGTCAAAGGAACTAATCCATCAAGCAGGGTGAAGAAAGAAGGTACGGGAAGTTTTTTTTGTTGCGCAATCAGATCGCTCTGGCAAAGGATTCCAACAAGTTTTCCCTTTGCATCCGTCACAGGAACCCCATTAATGTGATTTTCCAGAAGGAGCTTTGTTGCCTGCACAATCTCCGTCTGAGGCGTAACTGTGATTACATTTGTTGTCATGATATCTTTTACTTTAATCATCGCATCACCTTTATCTATTTCTCTAAATTCATCCTTGGAAAAGCGTAACTATTTTTGCGAAGGTAGTTGAATAGTGGATTTATATTCTCCGGTCGGTTCTTATTTCATAGGCCAGCTTATCGCCATTTTGCAAGACTCATGATATTTCAACCCCTCAACAAGTTCTCCAGGTTTTGAGTCATATCTTACAGATTTATTTATGAATATTATATTTCTTTTTCCTTTGACCTTCTTAGGTGAGCACCTGGTACGAGAACTAACACACCCCCCTGATCTATGTATCATGTCTGGAATGTGCCTTCCCAATTGGACAGGTGATTATTGTATCACCGACATGGTTTTGTTTGCGAAACTATTTGAATCGATCATCCGCTTTTCGGTTTGAAACGGTTTTCCTGGCCTTCCCAAGCCAGCCGGTCCGAACCTTCTCTTGGGCATCGAATTCAGGAACATATGGCTTGATATCCAGTAGAGGGGTGCCGTCGAGAATGTCGACATTCCGGATGAACAGCATACCGTCCTTGATTTTATCCAGCTGAACAATGGAAAGCCCTATTGGATTCGGACGTTTGGGTGCTCGGGTGGCAAAGAGTCCCCGTTCTTCTGAATCCAGGAAAGGCACAACATGGAGGTTGAATCCATGGCTGTGGTGGAAATGATATAACAGGATGATGTGTGAAAAGCCGTCGAGATCCTTAAGACCTGAACGGAAATTTTCAAATACCTCAACAGTTCCTTTTACGCTTGCTGCCCCAGGCGGCTGTATCGGCATGCCTTCCAATTCCATGAATGGGGTGTGGATGATCCCTATGGGTAAGAATTCGATCTTCATTTTCTCATTATAATTTTACAAGGTGTTCAGGTTTAATCGATATATTCTGCGATCCAGTGGTGTTTTCTTTTTAATTGCATAATCAAACTATCTTGATGGCGCATTTTGATCACTGACCTAATAATCAGATATGAACCCAACAAGACCAGCGCTACACAAATAGCGAGCAACGGTATGATAAAAGGCATCACCTGTGTAATATCGTAGTATTTTGAGGTAGCAATCAGGACACTTAAGACAGATAAGGGAAGAACAAAAACCGTTATACCTGTCCTCATGGTTGCCAGAGAAGTCCTTTTTTCAGCTAAAAGGAGCTGGACCTCATTGATGATAATACCTTCAGAGACGAATTCATTTTCCTTATCAGAAAGGGTATCGTCTTCGTCTGATAACAAATGGATGTCTTTCTTTTCCATTTTTGCTTTCTATCATATTTTATTACCAAGAGCAATAGTCCGAATATTTTGATTGTAGGTCAGTTTGAATTTTTGAGTACTATTTAAGGCTGCGAAACTTTGGATAAATATTTAATATTTGCATTATTCGGCCCTCAATGCCTCTATTGGATCCAGGCTTGCAGCCTTGAGAGCAGGTAGAACCCCGGCCAGAAGACCGATAACCACAGCCAAGATTTCAGCCAGAAATACATATAGCCACGGGGTGTGGGTGGGCAGTGCTGGAACCGTCGCGCCCAAAAGCCACGCACCCCCGGTACCGATTATCAGGCCGGCAAAGCCCCCGATACTCGCCAGAACAACGGCTTCTCCGATGAAAAAGGTGAGTATCTGTCCTCGATTCGCACCTATGGCGCGAAACAATCCGATCTCTGCCCTTCTTTCATTCACGCTGATGGTCATTATCGTAAGTATACCAACACCTCCCACAAGAAGTGAAATCCCTCCCAAAGCACCTACTGCCAGTGTGAGTATATCCAGCACGGATCCCATTACTTCCAGCATCTGCTCCTGGGTGGTAATTGTGAAATCTTCCGAGCCGTGTCTGTCCATGAGCTGCGCTTTCACACTTTCGGCAATGTCGCCCACGTTACTGCCCGGAGCATAAGTCAAATCGATTTCCATGAGACTTTCCCGATCGAACATTGCCAGGGCTCTGGCGGTAGGAATGTAGATGGCATCATCCAAGTCAAATCCGAGCATTTGTCCTTTGGGTTCCATAACGCCCACTATCCTGAACCGCTCTCCACCGATTCGGATACGACGCCCAAGAGGGTTCATGACGCCAAAAAGTTCATCCCTCACCTTTTTACCCAGTACGGCAAAGGCTCGGGCGGTTCGCGGATCATCATCCGGAAGGAACCGACCAACGGCGATCTTCATTTGCCACACATCAGGCACCTGAGAATTGACACCAAAGACATAAACGCGCCTGCTACGTTTTCCGAATTCTACAGGTGCGTTTCCCTGGATAAATGGAACCATCCCAAGGATTCTGGGATTTCGTTCAATAGCCAGAGCGTCATCGATGCTCAATGGGCGCACATTACTGATAACAGCCCCTGACATGCCGGCGGTAGTGGTCTTGCCCGGCGAAACGGCCATGAGGTTGGTGCCGAACTGTGTAAACTCCGAAAGAACGAATCGGTGAATTCCCTCACCGATGGAAGTTAAGAGTACAACCGAGGCTATGCCCACGGCGATGCCCAGGGCGGTAAGAAAACTGCGCATCCTCTGGCTCGATATGGCCCCCACGGCCAGCTTTATGGAATCATTGATCAACATGATGGCGGTCCAAACTATTTTTTCAGTTTAAAGTCACCCTATCGTTGTAAAAGTTCAGGATGCCGTAAGTCCGAGACGTCCAAGGGTAAAGCTGTAGTTTAAACTACCGCGAACCCCTTGGCAACGATGGAATTGCGGTATAATGGGCTTTTACAAAGATAGGGTTTATCTTCGTGACAGAGCATCAACCGGATCGAGTTTTGCTGCCCGTCTTGCGGGTAGAACTCCGAATAACAAGCCCGTTATAATCGCGATAAAAACCGCTGCGCCCAGAGCCCAGATCGGCACGGTAAATGGAAATTTTGGAAATACCCGGGCGAGCCCCCAGGTTCCTAAAAATGCCAGAATAACACCAAAACCCGCACCAATAAGCGAAAGAATAGCAGATTCCGCTAGAAAGAGCCGAAGGATTTGGGTGCTTGGGGCGCCGATGGCCTTTAGAAGTCCGACCTCCGAAGTACGCTGTGAAACAGCGATCAACATGACGTTCATAATCAGAATACCGGCAACCGACAAGCTGATGGCGGCAATGCCTGCAACACTTAAGGTCATGGTCGTTAGAATCCGGTCAAAAGTGGAAAGCAGCGCATCCTGGGTAATGACAGTGACATCGTCTTCACCTTCGTGCCGTTCCCGTATGGTGGTCAATATGGTTTTCTTGGCTCTGGGAATTGCATCGCGGCCGTTGGCCTGTACTAAAATCCTAAATAGTGCCGAGGTATTGAAAAGGGTCTGCGCAGAGGCAACGGGTACGACCGCCACGTCCCCCATATCCAATCCCAGTGATTGACCTTTTTTGCCCAATTCCCCAATAACCCGAAAGCGCCGTTCGCCTATGCGGACCCATTGGCCCAAAGGAGATTGATTTCCGAAGAGCTCTTTTTTGAGCTTATATCCTATCACGCAGACCGCTTCGCCCCTTGTTGGATCGCCAGCAGGGATGAACTTGCCCTGGGCCATTGAAAGATGCCGGATTTCAAAAAGCGCATCAGTAGAACCGAGAACCGTTACTTCCCGGTCCCGATGCTTCCAGGAAACAGGGGCCGAGCCTACTGTTATCGGTGCCACACGGCGGATAGCGGAATGCCGGGTTAGGGATAGAGCATCTTCCAGCGTAAGATCCCGAGGTGTTTGCCCCAATAGAGGAGGAGGACCGCCGGTAGTTTCGGACCGTCCCGGCAAGACGATCAGCAGATAGGTGCCTAGAGAGGTAAATTCGTTGGAGACATACCGTCGGGCGCCTTCTCCCAAAGCGGTGAGTAAAATGACCGACGCTACACCGATGGCCATGGCAAGAATGATTAAAAATGTTCGGGTGGGGTACCCCGACAGGGCCCGAGTGCTGAATTGAATAACATCTCCGGTCTTCATTTTTTCAAAAACTCCTGGAATCTATCGAGATTTTTCCGTCTGCCAGCTGCACCCTCCGGGTAGCACGCTTGCTCAGATTGGGATCGTGGGTCACGATAATCAGGGTCATGCCTTTTTTGTTAAGGTCTTCTAGTATCCTGATGACGTCGATTCCGGACGTTCGGTCCAGGTTGCCGGTGGGCTCATCCGCGAGAATTACGTCCGGCTCCATAATAGTGGCCCTGGCAATGGCCACGCGTTGACGTTGTCCCCCCGACAACTGGTCTGGACGATGCTTGGCTCGGTCACTGAGGCCGAGAGAAGATAGGGCTGCTTCAACCCGCATTTTTCTGGAAGCAGGAGCCACATCTGAAAGGATCATCGGCAGTTCCACATTTTCGGAAGCGGTGAGCCGTGGTACCAGATGAAAAAACTGAAAGACAAAACCGATTTTGTTTCGTCGTACCGATGCCTGCTGGTTATCGGTCAACTCGGTGGTGTCCAGATCTTCGAGGGTATAGATCCCCTTATCCGGTCTATCCAAGAGCCCGATAATATTAAGCAGGGTCGACTTCCCTGATCCAGAAGGACCCATGATGGCGACATATTCCCCTTTTTGAACCGTAAAGTCGACGTTGCTGAGTGCTTGAACCGTTTCATCACCCACCAGAAACGTCTTTTCTATTCCGGTTAAATGAATCATCGTTCCTCTTTGGATATAATTGCGGCCACATTGTCTTTCATTCCATCGGTATCCACATTGGTCACCACCAGTTCGTTCAGTTTCAAGCCCGAAATGACTTCAGTATAGTTCCAATTGGAAATTCCGCTTTTGAACTCGCGTGCTTTGATCACTTTATCACCGGGCAGATAAACAAACACGCGATTCCCGTCTAAAACGGAAGATGTAGGGATCCGCAGTGTGTTTTGCCGAACATCCAGTATGATTTCCACATCCGCACTGTAGCCGGCAAGCATTTCCCGGATGTTTTCTTGCATGGTGAACTCCACCTCGACATCAACGGTTCGGGCCTGCTTTTCGCGATCAAGCACATAGGGTGCAATACGGCGGACCTTACCGGGAAAGCGACGGTTACCAAAGGCATCCAGGCTCACCCGGGCATCCATGCCAGGTGCAATTTGGGGAACATCGACCTCATCGATTGGCGCAGTGATATAAAAACAGGTGTTATCGATAAGATCCACAACCGGCGGTGTAGGAATTCCGATAGGTGATGGAGTTACGAATTCACTCAGCTCCCCGTTAATCTCCGCAATAACTCCATCAAAAGGAGCGATAAGGCGAGTACGGTCAAGATTTGCTTTGACGACGCCGATACGTGCCTCGCTCTTAAGGACGGATGCCTTGGCTGCGTTGCAATCAGCTTTAAGGGCTTTGGCGTCAGTTACGGCTTTGTCCGTTTTTTCTTCTGAAGCTACTTTCTTATCATAAAGCTTTACCAGACGATTGGCTTCACGTTGGGAAACTTCGGCTTTTAAACATGTCGCTTTAGCACGTGCCCTATCAGCCTCGGCTTGGCTTTGGGCCAGTTGTACTTCCGCCACCAGATCCTGGTTCCAGATCTCGAGAAGAAGATCTCCTTCTTTTACCTTATCTCCTTCGTGGATATTAAGTTTTGCAATCTGACCTCCGACACTCGGAGAAAGCTTGGCCCTCCGGCAGGCTTTAACGGTTCCCGCACGTGTATTTGCCACGGTCCGTTCCACTATGCCTCGGTCCACGGGTTTCACAACAACTTCCACAGGCTTCGTTCGGGTGAAAAACCATACAATAACGGCTATTGCTGCAATGACTATGATCAGAAGAATCCAGTGAATATGTCGGCGATTCATCAAGTTACCCCTTTCGGCTTTGCAATAGACCTACCGGATATATGGTCTGCACGTTGTGACGTTGAAATATTGGTTCAGAACATGGCTTAATCTTTCTACAAATTCATACACTTCGCCAAAAACCATATCTGTAATAAAATCGTGCAACGATTTTATGAAACTCCCGCTCCGCTGAAAGCGGGACGGGATCTAATAAACGAAAGGTTTACCCGCCGTTTGTTTGGCTGGCTAAAATTCCTATCCCCGCAGCCCCGAAGATGGGATTTCCACTTCGCTTCAACAAGCTTTTGGGATATTTCGGAATTTTTACCACAGCCTACCGGGCTGCGGTACCGCACTTTTGCTTTAAAAAGAATTTTATACTTTATTTGAATTCATCCCGCGTTGCAAGCAGCGGGGAATTCAAATTTAAATAAATTTATAAAAATTTATGGTCAATTTACACTTATGGATCTATTTGTCAAGAATAATAATAAGTTACGGAACTCAAGGAAATTATTCAAAAGGTCTGTGAATCAATAATTCCTTGTTCTTTTGGGGGGTTGTCAGCTATTTTGATTGGATTTTATCAGACAGGATATCATCCATGTAAAATGAAAAAACACCTTCTAAAAAATCTTTGTAATATCGGCTGAGGACTTTCTTTACCACGGTGAACGCCAGATCATCCCAGGGAATCTCATGCCTCTTGAACAATCTTGCCTCCAAGCTCTCGCGCCCTGCCCAAAACTTATCATCCTTTAATGGCCCTCGAAATATCAGATAGACCTGACTGATAAAAGGAATATTATATAGGGCATAAGGCTCGAGAAATTCAACGGTCGCTCCGGCCTCTTCAAGGAGTTCCCGTTTGGCTCCTTCTTCAACCGTTTCTCTTTGTTCAAGATATCCTGCAGGAATGGTCCATTTGCCATACTGCGGTTCGATGGAACGCCGACACAATAAAATGCGATCCTCCCAAACAGGGATACAGCCTACTACCATGTTGGGGTTTTGATAGTGGA
>Ga0316577_10000224_pt1 | contig 19433 bp, 18 predicted proteins | sample S5NA_FD_203073 | JGI IMG/M metagenome (GOLD analysis project Ga0316577, IMG submission 203073) | Rhizosphere microbial communities from salt marsh grasses in Alabama, United States - S5-7_050615r2r1 | ecosystem: Host-associated > Plants > Roots > Rhizosphere | place: USA: Alabama | collected... | reverse complement strand
TCAGGGAGATGATGCGTGACCAGTTGGCGGCAATCTCCTCCGGCGCCGGGTTCTGCACTCCCTCTCCAAGCCGGACGCCGGGTCCGCTCATCAGGGTGGCCCGGCTGTAGTGGCCCATGCCCGCATTGTAGATCCCTCCACTCACGGGGCAGCGTTCGGAGGCGAGGTAGAGGACGAGGGGGGCGACGAACTCGGGTTTGAGCCGGTCCAGGAAATCGGGGGGCAGGACGTCGCGAGTCAGGCGGGTGGCGGCGAGGGGGGCGACGGTGTTGACCTTGATGTCGTACTTTTGGCCCTCGAGCTTGAGGGAATTCATAAAGCCGACGAGGGCCATCTTGGCCGTGCCATAGTTGGTCTGACCAAAGTTGCCAAAGAGGCCGGCGGCAGAGGTGGTGAGGATGATGCGTCCGTAGCCCTGCTGGCGCATGACCTGGAAGGCGGGGTGGGTGACGTTGAAGGCGCCCTGGAGGTGGACGTCGAGGACGGCGTGCCACATGTCGGGGTCCATCTTGGCGAAGGACTTGTCGCGGAGGATTCCGGCGTTGTTGATGAGGATATCGAGGCGGCCAAAGTGGTCGAGAGCGGCCTGGATGATGCGGGTTCCGCCCTCGGGGGAAGCGACGGAATCATAGTTGGCGACGGCCAGGCCGCCGCCGTCGCGGATCTCCTGGACGACGGTGTCGGCGGGGGTGGGGGAAGCGCCGGAGCCATCGCGGCTGCCGCCGAGGTCGTTGACGACGACCTGGGCGCCGCGTTTGGCGAGTTCGAGGGCATAGACGCGGCCCAGGCCGCTGCCCGCGCCGGTGACCACCGCCACCTGCCCGTCAAAGCGGATTCCCAGGCTCTTGGCTCGCCACGCTGCCTCCTCCCGGCTCATCCACTCGACCACGCCGCGGTCGAGAAGCACCTTCCCTGTCTCGGCGTGTACTGTTCTGTAGACGGCCAGCCCCTCTTCAAGCTTCCAGATCTGGGTCTTGATTGGCTCACCTGGATAGAGAGCCCTGGAGAACCGGACCCGAAAGCGGGTCATGCGCTCTGGCTCGTCCGGGAAGAGATGTTTGACCGTGGCTCGGCAGGCGAAGCCAAATGTGCAAAGGCCGTGCATGATGGGCTTTTCGAAGCCGCTCATCCGGGCAAAGTCGGGGTCCACGTGTAAGGCGAAGGTGTCTCCGGACAGCCGGTAGATCAGCGGTTGGGCAGCGGACGGGAAAGCGGGCTCTTCAAAGTCTGGGGGTCGATCCGGAAACTCGAACTTCTCCTGAGGCCCTGGCTCTCCGCCGAACCCGCCATCGAGCCGGGAGAACAGGGTGACGATGTTTGTGTACAGTTTCTGCCCGTCTGCGTGATAGGTGTCTATCTCGCCTACGATCAAGGCACCCCTCCCTTCGCCCTTGTCATATATGGCGCTGATCTGCCCCTCGCTGGTCAGGGTACCGCCCTCTGGTGGGATCGGGGCGTGGAGGATCAGTTCGTGCTCGCCATGGAGGATGCCCGCCAGGTTCACGCCAGACAAGGTGATGAATTGGTCAAAAAACCCGTAGACACTCAGAATCGCAAAGGAAGGGATTGCTTTGAGCTGATTCTCGTAGACATATTCGAGTTCCTCGGGTCCAGCTCCCACCCCGAGGGCATACAGGACGAGGTCGTGCCAGTCATAGTCACTGGTGAGCGGTCCGATCTTTTTGCCGATCGCATCCAGGTTCAGCGCCATCAAGTCTCCTCCTCCCCTGTGGGGTGTGACAGGGCGGCGTCCCTTCTGCCGTTGGACCACCTCTGAACGATCGCCTGCTAGCCGCGTCCTAGGAAGGCGACGTACCGCTGGAAGACGGGTTCCGCCTGTTTCTTGAGGGCCATGGCTCCCATGTGGGTCACGCCCTCGAACTCGACCAGCTCTGCGTCAGGTAGCACTGCCGCCAGTTCGCGGGACATCTGCACGGGCGTGGTGGTGTCGGCCTTTCCGTTGAGGAGAAGGATCGGTACCCCGCGGACCTTGGGCAGTCCTTCGGCAAATGCGGGAGCTTCCTGGGCGATCTCTCCGGTATAGTACGCAAAAAGATCGACCATCGACTGGATGTAGGTGCCCTCCATGGCCGGGTAGATCATGCGTCTCATGATCGCGGCCCGCACACGCTCTGTCAGAGATAGGTCCTTAGCCGGCTTGAGGAACAGGGATGGCACATAAACCAGGTTGAAAACCTGGCCAAAATTGTCCCGGTCTATCCGTTGGGGCCAGAGGTCTGAAATTTCCTGAAGCGCCTCCAATCTTTCTTGGAACTGCGAGAAGCTCGGTCCTGCCTGTTCTGACAGGAGGTTCGGGTTCCCCAGCCCGCAAAAACTCTGGGCTCGATCCTGGTGCCGGATCAGAAAGGCCTGTCCGACCAGGCTCCCTTTGCTGACACCCAGCAGGTGGACGCGATCCACAGAAAGCGCATCGAGGAGGTCTCGCAGCTCGTCGGCCAGATCCAGCATGCGGAAGGGGGCTGTCTTGCGTGAGGATCCGCCGATGCCTACGTAATCGTATTGCAGGAAGCGGCACTGCCCCGCCAGTCCCTTATGAAGGATGGACAGTGCCCGTAGGTCCCACTGGTGAAAGTTGAAGGCCGTTCCGTTGACTAGGACAACCGTGTCTGGACCCTCGCCAGACCACCGGTAAGCCATCGTGCCGCGGTTTGGCAGGTTTACCGTTGGCATCTCCTCCCTCCTCATTGCCCGATAACCTGATGGGCCTACTCGTACCTCACGCCTCGTTCGGGTGCGCGCCCAGACCCTACAGGGCCAGACCGGACAGAATCATTACAACGCGCTACGGCGGGAACCGTTGGTGGGTCCGGTTCAACGCCTGTTCGTGATGCCTGCGCTCGGCTGGTGCTTCCTCCAAGCGCTTGGGGGTACGGTGCGGTACGCCAGGAGATATGCAGCGACCAGATCCAGGTGCTCCTCTACACGCGATGGAAACATTATAACACCTTTCGCCCCACCTGTCAAGGCTTATGCATCTTTCTCTTCCTCTGTTCCATTCCAGCCAATGATCCACACACACAGACCGGCGAGGAGGATGGTGGTCACGATCAGGGCCGCCCATTGTCCTGCCTCTAGGCCGACATCCTTGGCCGACCAGATGAGAATAGCCACCATCCCGATGGCCAGTAGAACCCACGCTGTCAATTGCGGGTGTCGATTGACCCAATCCCTAAGAACCATTCCTCGTACCTCCTCCTGGGTACTCTGCTGAGGGTATCGAACCCTGCGTTGAGTACCTATCGTGGGGCCATCAGCATCTGGTCCCTGAGCTGCTTGACCATGATGGCCGGTCCGGCCTGCAGAAAATCGCCAAGTACTTCCTGCCAGAAGCGGTGCAATTCCTCCAGGGCTGCCTCCTGATACCCCAGTTGCCCCAGAAAGGCAGGGACGGCGGGCGAGGTTCCGTTGGGCAGGAGCACGGCGTTGATCTCACACATCAGGACCATCGCTTCTGCTTCGATGGTCTCCAACAGTCTGCCGCCGACTTCGAGCCACGCCGGGCCCGGTGCGAGGTAAAGCACGTCGGTGACCGAGACGAGATTTTCGATCTGGCAGCCTGCCACGCCGAGCAAGGTATCGCCGCCGCCTGCTACCCAGACGCCTTTCCCAAAGAGCCAGTCCTGGATGGTCGCCGGCCCAACCGCCGGCAAGGCTGGCCTGGTTCCCTCGGTAGCCTCCTGGATGAGTGCGGCAATGGCATCAAGGTCGTCTTGCCTGGCCCGACGAATCGTGAAACTGTCTGTCATGGTGTACGTTCCTGCCACTGGTGGCTTTGCCTTGTACCCTGGAGGCCGGGACGGTCCGATGTGATGCCGGGCTGGACTGGGAACATAGGGTCTTGATGCCCGGTCTGCGGCCTGAAGTCTGGCTCAGGGCACACACTGTTCGGCCTGGAGCTGTGTCCAGGCTGCTTCGACCTGTTCTCGCAGTTGCGCCAGGCCGGAGTCGTTGACGAAGACCCGATCGGCCATGGTGGCTTTCTCTCGCTGCGGAGGCTGGGCGTCGACGCGCAGGGCAGCTTCCTTCTCGCTGAGTCCTCTTGTGTTCCTCAAGCGGGCGATCTGTAGGGAGCGCGGCGCCGTGACAACCCAAAGGGCATCGTAGTTGCGGTGCATCCCCGATTCGATCAGCTTGATGGCCTCGACGACTACCACGGACTCGGTCGCTTGAGCAATGCGCCGGTCCACCTCGGCGATGGTAGCCGGGTGGACGGCGATCTCCAACCGCTCCAAGGCCGCGGGGTCACGAAATACAATCGCGCCCAGGACTCCTCGATCGATGGTTCCATCCTCGGCCAGGATTCCCGGGCCAAAGGTCTGCAGGACAGAATGGTACGCCGGCCGGCCGGGCTGCATCACTTCGTGGGCGACCTTGTCGGCGTCAATCACCTGCGCACCTAGATCAGCCAGCATCTGGGCCACCGCGCTCTTGCCCGTGGCGATGTTGCCGGTGAGGCCGATCAGGATGCGGCGAGCTCTGCCCATTGACTCAGCGTCTCGTGCAGTTGACGTTCAAGGTGGGCATAGATGGTGCCCAGCTCGTGTATGCGCATCGCCTCCTGAGCGCGGCTGGCCGCAGTGATCTCGTCCTGCAACCTGTCCAGCTCTTCCTCCAGCCGGTAGATTTCTGATTCCAGCTCTGTGGCTCGCTGTTCACGCGCTTCCTTCTCGCGACGTGCGCGCTGCTCCTCGCGGCGGGCTTGCCGTTGATCGGTGGACCACTTGCCCCTGGCCTCGCGGGTTCTCTCTTCTGATTCCTCGCCAGCGCTGAGTTCTGTATACTCGGCCCAGGTGCCCGAGAACACCTCGAGGTCACGCTCTCGGGGTTGGATGAGCCAGAGCTGGGTTGCCAGCCGGTCCACCAGATACCGGTCGTGCGTCACCAGCAGGATGGTGCCTGGGAATTCGTCCAGAACCTCCTCCAGGACCTCTTGGCTGGCGATGTCCAGGTGGTTCGTGGGCTCGTCCAGCAGTAAGAAGTTGGCCCGCAGCAGAACCAGTTTCGCCAGTGCCACTCGGCTCTGCTCACCCCCTGACAGTTCGCCGATCCGCTTGAACACCTCATCGCCGGAAAAGAGAAAGCGGGCCAGGTAGCTTCGTGCCTCTCCGATGGGCAGGTTCTTGACCTCCAGAATGGTGTCCAGGATGGACCTGTCGGGATCCAGGTCGGTGCGAACCTGGGCAAAATAGCCAATCTTGAGGCTGGAGCCCAGCCGCACGTAGCCGGCCAAAGGGGCCAGTTGGCCCAAGACGGTCTTCAAGAGGGTGGTCTTGCCTGAGCCGTTTGGCCCAAGGAGCGCCACGCACTCGCCGCGTCGCAGATCCAGGTCTGGACAGTCGAAGAGGGGAGCCGTGGGGTCGTAGCCAACCACGAGATCCTGGCTCCAAATCACCTTGTCCCCGCTGCGCAATGGCGTCTGTAGGTGGAGGCTCATGGTCTGTTCCTCGCGGGGCCTATCCAGCGCCATGTCCTTCTTGAATCGTTCCAGGCGCTTGAGTCTGCCTTTGGCCTGGCGACTCCGCTGACCAGCCATGTAGCGCTGGATATAGTCCTCCTCTTTGGCGATAAACGTCTGCTGAGTGCGGTACTCCTTCAGTTGGCGCTCGTAGCGCTCGTTGCGCTGTTGGACGTAGTGGCTATAGTTCCCCGAGTAGATCTCAAGCTGGCCGAAGACCAGCTCCCATACCTTGCGCACGGTCCGGTCCATGAAATACCGGTCGTGCGCCACCATCACCACCGTACCCTCCCAGCTATTGAGGTATCCCTCCAGCCACTCGATGGCCTGCAAATCGAGGTGGTTCGTTGGCTCGTCGAGGAGGAGCAGATCGGGGGATTCGAGGAGCAGACGGGCCAGGTAGGCCCGCGTCTTTTGTCCCCCGCTCAAATGGGTGAGGGGGATTTCGTGCTCCTCGGGGGGGAAGCCCAGGCCCATCAGGACATGCTTGGTACGATCTGGGTAGGTGTAGCCCCCCAATTGCTCAAAGCGATCCCGCAATGGGGCATAGGCCTCAAGGACTGCTTCGGCGCGATCCGGATCGGCCATTTCCAATTCTAGCTCATGAAGCTGAGTTTCCAGAGCCTGTAGTGGCTCGAAGACGGTCATCATCTCCTGCCACAGGCTGTGTTCTCCCTCCAGGGTGGCGCCTTGTGGCAGGAAGCCAATGCGCAATCCTTTGGCGCGATGGACCCTCCCCGAAGTAGGCGGTTCCCACCCGGCCAGGATACGCAGGAGAGTGGTTTTGCCTGTGCCGTTTCGGCCTACCAGGGCGATACGGTCCCCGTGGGCGATACTGCACGAGACGTCCCAAAAGACATCCTGCGGGTCGAATGACTTGGCGACCCGCTCAGCGACTAGAATAGACATAGATTCTCAGGCTCCAAACGTGCCCATTATACCACATCGGCCAATGGCGACCAATTCTGCACGGGGGGGGAATCGAGTCTTGCCCGCTGGCAGCGAACGTGGTAGAATTCCGCCCATCTACAAGTCTGTTCGGTGAGGGGAGAAGCGCCAGGCCGGACCAGGTCTGCTGTAGCCGTGCCGGTAGACCTAGGACAGGTCGAGTTTGCGATAAGGTCTGGGATCGATGGAAGCAGGATCAAGACAGGATCAAAGTCTACCCAGGGCGCGCCTGCCACGCCTATCCCTGGCATCGGCGTTGTTCGTGGCATTGGGCGTGATGGTCCTCGCTTGTGGGACACCTTCACCTGCCCCACAGACTGGGCTGCCCAGCCCGGTTGCTTCCTCGGCTGGGACAGAACCGGCGGTAGTTACCGATATCCAGGAACCCGTGACCCCGGCGGCCCATGGCACCCTGCCGCTTCCCACTTCCGCGGACCAACAGGCCAGCCCTCTTCCGACCCCGACCGTGGCAGATCACGAGCTGAGCCCGATCTCCACCCCGACCGAACTGCCTCCGCCTGCCATGACCGTGGGAGCCGGTGTGAAGGCCGTTCCGACTTACACCTATCGCGTCGTCCAGTCCTTCCCCCACGACCCCGACGCCTATATCCAGGGCCTGGTCTTTGAGGACGGGGTGTTCTACGAAGGAACGGGCCTCCACGGACAGTCGACCCTGCGCCGGGTGGATCCCGAGACCGGCGCAATACTGCAACTGCGTGCCTTGCCACCAGAGCTGTTTGGAGAAGGGATCACCCTCTGGGAAGACCGGATCATCCAGTTGACCTGGCAGGAGGGGATCGGATTTGTCTATGACAGGGAAAGCTTTGAGCTGCTGGACACCTTTCGCTACCCCATGGAGGGCTGGGGCATCACCCACGACGGAACCAGGCTGATTATGAGCGACGGGACCGCGACATTACATTTCTGGGATCCCGAAACCTTTGAGGAGATAGGGCAGGTTGAGGTCGTCGGCCAGGCCGGTCCCGTGACCTGGCTCAATGAGTTGGAATACGTGGAGGGCCTCGTTTACGCCAACGTGTGGCAGACTGACCTCATTGCCATGATCGAGCCGGAAACCGGGCAGGTCGCAGGCTGGCTTGATCTGACAGGGCTGCTGGGTGCCAGTGTCCCGAGTGGATCGGGCAACGTGCTCAACGGAATTGCCTACGATGAGCAGGATCACCGCCTTTTTGTGACCGGGAAGAGATGGCCTCGGTTGTTCGAGATCGAATTGGTACCGCCAACAGACGGGGGGTGAGTGCTCCTTTGGCGCTCTGATAGTTCTGTGGTACAATGAACTCTGGAAATCGGGAGCGGTGGGTAGGATGGGCGCCAAGATCCTCGTAGTAGACGATGCTGTAGAACTAACCAGATTCCTGGAAGGCTCCCTCGTTCAGGATGGCTACCAGGTGCTGGTCGCGCATACTGCCCAAGAAGGCCTCCGGCACGCCTACCACGAGAGGCCCGATCTGGTCCTGTTGGATGTGAGGATGCCAGGCATGGATGGCTGGGATATGTTGGCGCGCCTCCGAGAGTTCTCCGATGTACCCGTGGTCATGCTCACTGCTGTCAACGATGTGGACCACAAGGTTCGCGGCCTGGAAATCGGTGCTGATGACTATCTGACCAAACCCTTTGAGATGAGAGAGCTCAAGGCCCGCGTACAGGCCGTTCTCCGCCGGGCGGTTGCGCCTGAGATCGAACCTGACGCAAGCCTCACCTTTGACGATGGTCGGCTCACCATCAGCCCCTCGTTCTTCACAGTGATCACGCACGGACGGGAGGTCGATCTCACACCGATCGAACACAGGCTCTTGGTCTATCTGGCACGCCATGCCGGTTGTGTGATGACCTACGAACAGATCCTGGACAACGTTTGGGGGCCGGGATATGAGGATAGCCTGTCCAATGTCAAAGTCTACATTCGGCGACTGAGGCGCAAGATCGAGGTCGACCCGGGCGAGCCCCGCTATATCCTCACTCAGTGGGGGGTTGGGTACTACCTGGCCGCCATGTAGGATCGCCGTCGGGGCGAGTTGGAGTGGTGGCCGCGCTTCTCCGCCGTTAGGTGAGATCCGGGGCGCATCCGGCGGCGAGCTGGGTGTCACGGCGACTATGGGTGGAGGCATCTGCAACAGCTTTCAGGATAGAGAGGAGTCGATCATGGACGAGTTGATCAAGCAGATTGCAAAGAAGGTTGGAATCAGCGAGACGCAGGCGAAGCAAGCGGTGGAGATGGTACTAGCCGCGCTGAAGGACAAACTGCCAGCACCCGTGGCCTCGCAGGTCGAGGCGGCGCTGAGCGGGGACCTGGGCGATGTGGGCGACGTGCTTGGTGGAGTGGGCAGCCTCTTTGGGAAAAAGTAGACACCACGGCTCCAACTGCCTTTGGCGGGCCTCGTGTGGAAGGGGGGCGGGCCTCTGGCCTACCCTCATGTTCGGGGGAGGATGCTGATGCCGCAAGCTGCTGGTGTTTCTCCGGACGCATACGCTGCGGATAGGGGGCCTATTGGTGCCCTGATCATCCATGGCTTCGAAGGGTCCGCCGCCGAAACACGTCCCATGGGCGAGTATCTGGCCGAGCGTGATGTTACGGTTCACTGCCCGCTGCTGGCCGGTCACGGAACCAGGCCCGAAGACCTGGAGGGGGTACGTTGGCAGGAGTGGGTGGATCAGGTTGAATCGGCGTTCAGCGACTTGCAGGCCCGGTGCGATCGCCTATTTGTTGCCGGTCTGTCGATGGGTTCGTTGCTGACCATGTGGCTCGGCGCCCATCATCCCGAGATCGCTGGCCTGGTGATCATGGCTCCCGCCGTGGCTGTCAAGAACCGTCTGATGTGGCTTGCCCCTGGCTTGCGCTACCTGGTCAAATCCCTTCCCTCCGGGCTCATGGAGGAGGAGGTTCTGGGCGACCCAGAAGCCGTCAACCGCATCTGGTGCTACGACGGGCACTCGTTGTGGGGCGCCGGCGAGCTGTACCGGTTGCAACAACGGGTGCGCAGGAATCTGGCTGCCATCCGCCAGCCGCTTCTGATCTATCAGGGCCGGTTCGACAACTGGTTGGCTCCCGAGGCGGCCCAGATTGTCTACGAGGGCGTCTCATCCAACCAGAAGCGCCTGATCTGGCTGGAGCAGTCAGGCCACAATCTGTTGGTGGACGGCGAAAGGGAGACAGTCTGGGCTCAGAGCTACGACTGGATGATGGACATCGTCGGGGCGAGCGCATAGTCCCTGGCAGCCCCGCGCGAACCCTTTCAGACTACGACCAGGGTGGCATAGTAGTACACGACCGGGGCGACGAAGAGAAGACTGTCGATGCGGTCAAACATTCCACCGTGACCCGGGATGAGGGCGCTGAAATCCTTGACGCCCAGTTGGCGCTTGACCATCGATTTGGCCAGATCACCAAAGGGAGCTACCGTGGCCACCAGGGCGCCCAGGGCCAGCCCGTGGAGCCAAGGCAGATCGACCAGCGCATGGCCGAGCAATAGGGTGGTGACCACGCCGCCCAGCCAACCACCGACTGTACCCTCCCACGTCTTCTTGGGGCTGAGATAGGGACAACAGGGGTGCCGGCCGACCGCTTTGCCCACAAAGTAGGCAGCACTGTCGTTCACCCAGGTGACCAGAAACATCAGCACCAGCCACCGTGTGCCGATGCCCAGGCCAAAGGCAGGGGACAGATCGCGAAGGAGCACAAAGTGGCTGATCAGCCAACCCAGCCACAGCGGCGCGCCCAGGGTCAGCGCCCAGCTTTCGGTGGGATGGCCCTGGGGTGGGCGGAGCAATTGCCAGATCAGGGTACCGATCACCGATACGGCCAGTACCAAACCTGTCAGGTGTGCTTCCGGAAAGCGGGCGATGGCCAGAAAGAGGGCAATCACGAGGGCGCTGGCTGGCAACGAGGGTTGGTAGCCGGCGCCGGCCATGAGCTGGAAGAACTCGTAAGCAGCGCGAACGGATACCACAAAGAGGGCTCCTGCAAGCCACCAGCTTCCGGCATAGGTGAGGCCGGCAACCAGGGGAATGAGGACAGCCGCGCTCAGTACGCGCGTTCGGAGCATGAGCTACCCCTCCTCGATAGAATCAGCCTCAGACTGGACTGTTTTCAATGCCGTTCTCTTCTGCCTCGTCGTGGGGAGAGCCGTAGTCGTCCTTCAGGGCGCCGAAGCGACGCTCCCGATGGCCGAAGGCGACGAGTGCTTTGTACAGTTCCTCTTGCCCAAAATCTGGCCAAAAGGTCGGCGTGATATAGTACTCGGTGTAGGCCGATTGCCAGAGCATGAAGCCGCTGGTCCGTAGTTCGCCGCCGGTGCGGATGATCAGATCAGGATCGGGCTGGCCAGCCGTGTACATGTGCTGGGACAACAGATCCTCATTCACGTCTTCAGCGGGGATGCCGGTACGGATGATCTGCTGCACCGCATGGACGATCTCGGCGCGACCGCCATAATCGAAGGCGACGTTCAACGTAATGCGCTGGTTGTTTTTTGTCAGTTCAGTGGCGTCGAGAACCTGTGCCTGGAGGCGCTTGGGCAGGCGGTCCAGCCGTCCGATGTGGCGCAGCCGCACGCCTTGCTTGTGCAGTTCCTGCAGTTCCCGCTTGATCATCCGCTCCAGGATGCGCAAAAGGCCCTTGACCTCGGCCTCGGGTCGCCGCCAGTTCTCGGTCGAGAATGCCCAGATGGTCAGGATTTCGACTCCGAACTCCACGCAGGCTTCCAGGACAGGTCGGAGATTCTCTGTACCGGCTCTGTGCCCGGCCAGGCGGGGTAGCCCACGGGCTGTTGCCCAGCGCCCGTTGCCATCCATGATTATGGCCACGTGCCGTGGCACGACGTCAAGTTTCGTCTCTTCCATCCTTGGCCTTTGCTCCACTAGAGATCCCGGGTGGCTGGCTGGTATAGAAAGGGGTTGAGGTGACCTCGAGTGACCTCCTCAACCCCACATGTGCAGGCGAACTGCTCCGACTGGACCATCGTCTGAGGCTCGGTCAAGGCACCCGGCACGACGACGGTGGACAGCGCCCCCGACCAGAGAGCCCACAACTAGATCTCCATCAACTCTTCTTCTTTGCGGTGTCCAATCTCGTCGATCTTTACGATGAATTCGTCGGTAAGTTCCTGGACCTGCTCTTTTCCCCGGAAGAACTCGTCTTCGGAAATGAGTTTTTCCTTTTCGAAATCTTCCAGATCCTTCAGGGCGCTGCGACGTAGGTTGCGCACGGCTACGCGACCTTCTTCTACGCGGCGCGAGACGACCTTGACCAGTTCCCGCCGCCGCTCCTCGGTAAGCCGAGGGATGTTGAGACGGATCAGCTTCCCGTCGTTCATTGGCGTCAAGCCCAAGTCCGATTTGAGGATCGCGCGCTCGATGTCACCCAGGGCGGCGGGATCCCAGGGTCGGATGACCAACAAGCGGGGCTCGGGTGCAGCGATGCCTGCCATCTGGTTGAGAGGTGTCATGCTGCCATAATACTCCACCGGCAGTTTTTCTACCAGCGCGGGCGATGCCCGGCCGGTGCGGATGCTCATCAGGTCCTCTTGCAACACCTCGACCGACTTGGTCATCCGTTCCCGGAGATCATCCAGTAGATCGGTAATCATGGTCCACTCCTTCCCGTTTGACGTTTGAGGAGGGCTGGCCCTGGCCTCAAGTCTCCGACTTGGCAACCCTAGTGGCTGATGACGGTGCCAACTGGCTGTCCCAAGATCGCCTTCTGCAGGGCTTCGGGTTGCCACAGATCCAGTACGACAATGGGTAGATGGTTATCCATGCACAAAGAGATGGCGGTCGAATCGAGAACCTTGATGCCCATGTTGAGGGCATCAATGTAGGTCAGGTGGCTGAAACGCTGTGCCTCGGGGTTCCGCATCGGATCCTCGGCATAGACGCCATCCACCTTCGTAGCTTTGATGAGGAGATCGGCATCGATCTCCATCGCCCGCAGGGCAGCCGCCGTATCGGTCGTGAAGTAGGGATTGCCGGTGCCGGCACCAAGAATCACGACCCGTCCTTTTTCCAGGTGGCGTATGGCTCGCAAGCGGATGTACGGCTCGGCCACGGCGCGCATCTCGATGGCCGTCTGCACGCGTGAAACCAACCCGATTCTCTCCAGGGCGTCGGCCAGTGCGAGGGCATTGATCACGGTGGCGATCATGCCCATGTGATCGGCCGTCGCTCGTTCCATCCCGTGGGCGAGGCCAATCTGTCCACGCCAGATATTTCCGGCCCCCAAGACGATGGCGACTTCGACGTCGAGGTCTCTGATCTGCCGGATCTTGGAGGCAACCTGGGCTGCACGGTCAGGGTCGATCCCGAATCCCTGGGAACTGGCCAAGGCCTCTCCCCCAAGCTTGAGAAGAACCCGTCGGTAGTTAGTCAGGCCCACAGCCGCCTCCAAGTCGGTGTGTCAGGTGGATAAAAATCGGTGGCTGGCTAGCCACCGACTTCGAGTCTCGAAAATCGCCGGACGACGATGTTTTCTCCAAGTAGCGCATTCTTCTGTTTAACAAGTTCGGCGACGGTGATCGACGAGTCTTTGATAAAGGGTTGCTCCATCAGACACGTCTCCTCGTAGAACTTGTTGAGCTTGCCCTCAACGATCCGTTCGATGATCTGTTCGGGCTTGCCCGAATCTGCCATCTGAGCGCGATAGACTGCTTTCTCCTGTTCCAGAACTTTGGCGGGAATGTCTTCGCGCTGCAGGTACTGGGGCTTGGCAGCCACAACCTGCATGGCCAGGTCGTGAGCCAGCTCCTGAAACTCGTCCGTATGGGCCACAAAGTCGGTTTCGCAATTTACCTCTACCAGGGCAGCCACCTTGCTCCCGGCGTGAATGTAGGATCCGACCAGCCCTTCTTCGGCCTCTCGATGGGCCCGCTTGGCTGCTGCAGCCATGCCCTTTTCGCGCAAATAGATCACAGCCTTCTCAAAGTCACCCTCAGAGATCTCCAGGGCTTCCTTGCAGTCGAGAACGCCGGCCCCTGTTTGCTGGCGCAGCTCTTTTACCTGTTGTGTCGAAATGGCTGCCACGCTTGCTGTCCTCCCTCGCTAGTCTTCGTACTCTTCGTCTTCAAGGTCTTCCTCGTCCTCTTCTTCGTCCTCATCCTCGAAATCAAACTCTCCGGAGCGTAGCTTCGCGATCGTCGCGGCACCGAGGTACTTTTCTGCTTCTACCTCTTCCTCGTCCGCCTGGACAGCCTGGCGAATCTGAAGCCCTTCGTTCACTGCGTCAGACATATGCCCGACGATGAGCTTGATCGCACGGATTGCATCGTCGTTGGACGGGATGACGAGATCGATCGGGTCAGGATCGCAATTCGTGTCCACCATGGCCAGCACGGGGATATTTAGGATGTTCCCCTCCTTGACGGCGATGTGTTCGCGCCGGACATCAACAACGAACAGCGCGTCGGGAGTTCGAGTCATGTGCTTCAGGCCGCCCAGGCGCCGGTTCAGCTTTGCGATGAGCTGTTCCAGCTTGAGGGCCTCTTTCTTTGGCAATCGCTCGAAATCTCCCGTGTCCCGGCGTTGTTCCAACTCCAGCAAATAGCTGATCCTCTGCTTGATCGTCTGCCAGTTGGTCAAGGTACCGCCCAGCCATCTCTCATTGACGTAGGGCATTGAACATCGCTCGGCCGCGATGGACAGGTTCTCCTGGGCCTGTTTCTTGGTGCCCACGAACAGAACCGTACCCCCATCAGCCACGATGTCCCGGACCATGTTGTAGGATTGCTCTAGGCGAACGATCGTCTGTTGAAGATCGAGGATGTGAATGCCGTTCCGCTCGGTGAAAATGAACGGCTTCATCTTGGGATTCCATCGCTGGGTGCGATGCCCAAAGTGGACTCCCGCTTCCAGGAGCGATTTCATGGTAACGTTTGGCACAATTCCTCCTACCTTTGTTTTTCCTCCACCCTCATCTTCCTGATCGGGGACCGGTGTCGCCTGATGCCTGCTGAAAGAGGAGGCCGAAGCTCTCTGCAAACAGGCACACACCAGCACACCCCACCCAGTCTGAAGGTGTGTGAAATGGGACTACCGAGGCGGAAGTATAGCATAGAGCGAGGCATTAAGCAAATCGCCCGGCCATTGTGGGAAGAGGGTGGGCGATTTGCGCTGCTATCTCGGTCCTGACTTATGCGCTGTTCGCAATCTCCTTGCCATAGTCCAACAGGGCCTTGACTCCGTGGTCGTCGAGGGCTTCGGCATAGACGCGCAGTACAGGTTCCGTGCCAGAGGGACGGATCAAGAGCCAGCTATCGTCCTGCAGGCGGTATTTCACGCCGTCCAGCGTGTCAACCTGTCGCAGCAGGACGCCGCCGATGGTAGCTGGTGCGTCGTTGGCCAGACGTGCAACCATGCTCTCCTTCACAACCGGATGGCGCAGTCGCAGGTCGGTGCGAGCATAGCAAACGGGCCCTGCGACCTGTTGGAGGTCCGCCACCAGTTCGTGGAGTGGTGCACCGGCATCGGCCATGATCTCCAACAGCAACAGACCCATCAGAATGCCGTCTCCTTCTGGGATGTGGCCTTTGATGGCAATCCCCCCCGATTCCTCTCCACCGATCAGGACATCATCCCGAAGCATGTGGTCGGCGATGTAGTTAAAGCCGACGGGCGTTTCTTCTAGCGGCAGCCCGTACTGGGCTGCCAGTCGATCGACCATCATGGTCGTGGACACTGTTTTGACGACCATGCCCTTCCAGCCCCGCTTTTCGACCAGGTAACGCAGCGCGAGAGCAAAGATCTGATGGGGATCCACAAAACCGCCCTGGGCATCGACTGCGCCGATGCGGTCGGCATCTCCGTCGGTGGCCAGCCCCACGTCCGCGTGATGGACACTGATCGCCGCAACCAGGGCATTGAGGAATTGGGCGATCGGCTCTGGATGGATGCCACCGAAGCCTGGGTTCATCTCGCCTCGTATTTCGTGCACCTGACACCGGGTGCGCGATAACATCTCGGCGATGCATCCCCTGCCCGAACCATACATGGCATCGGCCACGATGCGCAGTTCGCCACTGGAGATGACGTCCAGATCCACCAACCTGCCCAAATGTTCGTAGTAGGCCCATACTGGATCAAAGCGGCGGATGAGCCCCTGGTCCAGAGCGCGCTCGTAATCCATGATGTTGGGGCCACGGGCCTCGGCTTCGGCTTGTTCCAGGTAATGCTCCACCCGGCGCGCCTGCTGGGGCGATGCCGCACCACCGTACGGTGCCTTGAGCTTGACACCATTGTACCGTGGCGGATTGTGACTGGCACTGATCATGATGCCCGCAGCCGCGTGCTTGTGTACCACGCTGTACGAAATGGCCGGTGTCGGCGCGTCAGCGCGCGTGAGCCAGGCCACAATCCCGTTGCCCGCCATCACCCGGGCGACTTCTGTCGCATAGCGATCTGAGAGAAACCGCGTATCAAAGCCAACCACAACCTCTGGCTCGCGTCCGTTGGATCCTTCGTTTCGGACATAGTCGGCAATGGCTTGAGCGACCAGCCTCAGGTTGTTGAAAGTGAATGTGTCCGAGATGACGGCGCGCCAGCCGTCGGTGCCGAATTTGATGCTCATCCCTTTGCTTCCTCCTGAATCCGAGTTTGTGGGTTACCAGATCCATGTCTGTGGATCCGCGTGGCTTGGAGAGGGCAATCCGCACGCTGGGGGTCGGTGGCCCGGAACCGGCTACTGTACCTTTCCGATCGCCTCGCTGGCTGCCTCGTCTGCCGTGGCAGTCCCTGTGACGACTTGCTCGATGGCCTGTTGTAGGGCAGCCCCTACCTGGCTGTAGTTGGGCACGCGGGGGTGGGGTCGCGCCGCCTGTAGCTGTTGGTCCGCAAAGCGCGCATAGCTATCCTCTTCGTTCCAGGTGGTTATTGCTGTCTGGCGAGTGGGCAGAAAGCTGGCTGCCTCGTTCCAGGCTGCGTTGGTCTCAGGCGACATTAGTTCTGAGAGGAATTCGATCGCTACAGACTGGCGGGCCGGATCGGGGGTCACCAACGCCAATGCCCAGCCACGAGTGATGGGATTGCTGGCCCCACTGATGCCGGGGATCGGAGCCACGGCAGAATCCGGCAATTGCCCGCGCTCCAGCAGGTAGCGATGCGCACTGATGTTGGTTGATGCTGCTTGCCCGGCCAGATAGTCGGGCAAGCAATCTGCGGTGGTATGATAGCCCAGAATCTCTGGCGGAAAGATACCCCGTGAGACCCCGTCCTGATAGTACTGCAGGACCGCGGTGAGACTATCCACCTCGAGAAAAGGCGCTTCGGGGTCCTCGGCGATGGGCCAGGGGCGGACCGCGAGAAGCTGGACCAGAAAGCCATCGTTGACGAGGCCAGCCTGTCCACCTGCGGGAAAGATGTACGGCCTGGGGCTGCTCAGGACTCCTGGCCAGGAGCGAGGCGGAACCGTCAGTTGGCCGGTGTTGTAGATCAGGTGGTCCAGATCAGCCTGAACCTGGATGCCATATAGCTGGCCGGAGAATGTCCCTGCCTGGCGGGCAAACGGGTACAGATCAGACACCAACTCGGCCGGGACCAAGCCATCGAAGGGCTGCACGACCTGGGCCTGTACGGCAGCAGCAAGCTCCTCCGTATCGATATAGACCAGATCGGGCAAGAGATTCGGTACAGCCGCCTTTGTCGTCAGCAAATAGTCCAGGACGCCGCCTTTGCCATAGGGCTTCTTGTTTTGGAATTCGATGCGTACATCAGGATGGCTCGCCTGAAAAGCGGTCACCTGCTCAGCGAGAATCTGGCCAGTGGTGATCGCTTCGGTCGGAGAAAAATCCTCGATGGTCCAGATCGTCAGGGTGATCGTCGGCGGTGCCGTCGGGGTGGCCTCAACCTCGCCAGTCGGCAGGGTCGTTGGCTCAACCTGCGGTTCGCTCGTAGCCGTGGCGCTTTCTGGTGTGGTGGGAGTCGCCGTGGCCCCCAGATCGCAGGCCGAAAGCAAAGCCGCACTGGCCACCAGGAGCAACAGCACAGTCAGAACACTGGGGCTGCACAGGAGCCAGCGTCCAGTAGAGCTACGCATGCTTCTCACCGCCGTATGGTCTGGTCGCGACCCGGTCCCACTGAAATGCAGGAGGCGGGCGTGCCGAGCAATTCTTCGATGCGCGACACATACTGTTGGGCCGACACCGGGAGATCCTGGAAGGAACGGGCCTGGGTGATGTCTGCACCCCAGCCCGGCAGTGTCTCGTAGACCGGGTGGCAACGGGCGAGCACGGCCAGATCTGCCGGAAATGTTTCTGTGATCTCGCCGTCCAGTTCGTAGGCTGTACAGATCTGTAGTTCGTCGAAGCGTGACAGGATATCGAGCTTGGTAATCGCAATTTCGGTGAGCCCGTTCACCTGGACCGCATAGCGCAGCGTGACCATGTCCAGCCAGCCGCAGCGGCGGGGCCGGCCGGTGGTGGTGCCGAACTCGTCCCAGGGCTGTGCGCCACTGCCGCGCAGGCGATCGCCCAAGTCTCCAGTCAGCTCGGTCGGCATCGGTCCTGCACCTACCCGGGTCTGATAGGCCTTGACTACGCCCACGACCCGTTCAATATGCTGCGGGCCGATCCCCAGCCCCAGCATCACTCCGCCAATGGTCGGATAGGAGCTGGTGACGTAGGGATACGAGCCGTGGTCCAGGTCCAAAAGGGTGCCTTGGGCCCCCTCGGCCAGAATCCGCTTGCGAGAGCGGAGCGAATTGGCAATCTCGTCGGACACATCGGTAACATGTGGGCCGAGTTTCTGGGCGTAGGCCAGGGTTTCTTCGACGACGCTTTCGACGTCGAGGGCGGGCTGGTCGTAGATTTTGGTCAAGATGGCGTTCTTGACTGTTGCCTGTTCCCGAATCCGCTCGGCGAGATCTTTTGGAGGATGCAGTAGTTCCTGAACCCGGATCCCGGTACGCGCGGCCTTGTCGGTGTAAGCCGGGCCAATACCGCGCTTCGTGGTGCCGAGGGCGGCGCCGCCACGCGCTGCCTCAGACGCACCGTCGAGGGCAACGTGATAGGGCATGATCAGGTGAGCTCGCCCACTAAGCCGCAATCTTGCCGGCGATACATCAACCCCGCGCGCTTCCAGTGCCTCCATTTCGGCCAGCAAGGTCTTGGGATTGATGACCATGCCCCCGCCTAGCAGGCATTTGACACGCGGGTATAGGATTCCTGAGGGGATGAGATGCAGGGCGAACCGCTCGGTGCCCACGGTCACCGTGTGTCCGGCGTTGTCGCCGCCCCCAAAGCGGGCGACGACGTCAGCCTCGGCCGCCAGGAGGTCCGTGATCTTGCCCTTGCCTTCGTCCCCCCACTGGGCTCCCAGAATCACCGTAATGGCCATTGCAACCTCCTCTACTCCCCAAAGAGCGGCACAAAGTCGAACCGGTTTACGTCCACCAGTCCTTTGTCGGTAAGCTTCAAAGTGGGGATGACTGGCAGTGCCAGGAAGGATAGGGTCATGAGTGGGTCGGGCAGCGGGCAGCCTAAAGCCCGGACAGCCTCGGTCACCCGGTCAACTTGGGCACGCACCACCTCCAGGGGCTGGTCGGACATCAGCCCGGCAATGGGCAGCGGGCAGGCGGCGCGGATCTGGCCTGCGACCACCACCACCTGACCCCCGCCCATCTCGGCAATGGCTGCCACGGCCGCCCGCATGTCGCTGTCGCTGGCACCCACCGTGACGATGTTGTGCGAGTCGTGGGCCACGCTGGAAGCAATGGCTCCTTGCCGCAGCCCCATTCCCTTGACCAATCCCAGGCCGGCGTTGCCTGTGCCCCGGTGTCGCTCGACAACCGCGATCTTGAGCAGGTCGCGCGAGGGATCGGACACCACCTTCCCATCCTGAACCGTTGGCTCCAGTCGCAGATCCTCAGTAATCACCTGCTCCGGGATGACTCCGATGACCCGTGCCGTCCCCGGTCCAGCCTCAATGGTCAGATCGAGCGCTGACAGGTCCACGTGGACGCTGGGCTGGATTGGCACACGGGGGAAAGCGGCGCTGGACGGAACCAGGG
>Ga0316577_10000223_pt1 | contig 19464 bp, 14 predicted proteins | sample S5NA_FD_203073 | JGI IMG/M metagenome (GOLD analysis project Ga0316577, IMG submission 203073) | Rhizosphere microbial communities from salt marsh grasses in Alabama, United States - S5-7_050615r2r1 | ecosystem: Host-associated > Plants > Roots > Rhizosphere | place: USA: Alabama | collected... | reverse complement strand
CGCTGATGAATTTAACGCCCTGCAGGCGGCTGTCAATCATATTGTTGATGGCGTTGCCGCCGGCGCCGCCAACGCCAATGACCTTGATTTTTGCCGAATTTTCGTTTTCTACCAAGCTGAACATGGTTCCCCCCTCTTGAGTGTTGCGATTAAGTAGGTTTATGGGTCTTTCGATCTTTTAATCTTTTCCTAATAATTGTGTCTCTGTTCTTCCCCTCTCGCTCACACCCACTCTCATCTTCTCTCAGCGATACTTCCTTGTGGTGCGGACATGCCCATGGGGCCCTGCCGACCGGCGGAAGTATTTAAATCACATCTTTAAACCAGCGCTTCATTCGGTTGATCAGGCTGTTGAAAATGTTGCGGTCCCGAATGCGGAACTTCTTTTCAGGCTCTTTGCGAGCCCCGAAGATCACCAGCCCCACGCCAGTGGCATACATGGGGTTGTTGACCACATCGGTGAGCCCCTTGATGCCGCGTGGTTTGCCCAGCCGGGTGGGAAGGCCGAAGATCATTTCGGCGATCTCCTCGGCGCCATCCAGCATGGAGGAGCCGCCGGTGATCACCACTCCGGAGGTGATCAGGTTCTCCATCCCGGCGCGATACATTTCCCGCTTAATCAGGGAGAAGATCTCTTCCATGCGCGGTTGCAGGATTTCGGCCAGGATCTGGCGGGGCAGCTTGCGCGAGGAGCGGCCGCCCATGCCGGGCACCTCGATGGTGTCGTTGCCGGCGATGTTATCCACAATACAGGTGCCGAACCGGGTCTTGATCTTCTCGGCTTCGGCCACCGGGGCGCGCAGCCCGATGGCGATGTCGTTGGTGATGGTGTCTCCGCCCAGGGCCAGCACAAAGGTGTGGCGGATATTCTTGCCGTTGAAGACGGCCAGGTCGGTGGTGCCGCCACCTAGATCCAGCAGGGCCGTGCCCAGCTCCTTCTCCTCCTCGGTGAGGACCGCCTCGCCCGAGGCAAGGGATTCCAGAACGATGTCACATACGTCAAGACCGGCGCGGTTGGCGCACTTGACGATGTTATGGGCCGAGGTCACCGCCCCGGTGACGATGTGGATCTTGGCTTCCAGACGCACACCGGCCATACCCAGCGGGTTCTGGATGCCGGCCTGGTCATCCACCATATACTCCTGGGGCAACACATGGATCACCTCGCGGTCCATGGGTATGGCCACTGCTCGGGCTGCATCGATCACCCGATCCACATCGTGGGGGGTGATCTCGCGACCCTTGATGGCCACGATGCCCCGACTGTTAAAGCCGGTGATATGCCCGCCGGCGATGCCGGCGTAAACCTGGGAGATTTCGACACCGGCCATCAGTTCGGCCTCCTCCACGGCCTTTTTGATGGACTCTACGGTGGATTCGATGTTGACCACGACCCCCTTGCGGAGGCCCACTGACGGATGCGTGCCGATCCCGATGATGTTAATGGCCCCGCCGCTAACCTCGCCCACCACTGCGCAGATTTTGGTTGTGCCAATGTCCAGACCAACAATTATGTTCTCCTGTCCGCTCAATTCAAGCCTCCTTGTGCGCTCCGCCCAGCGTGTCCCCTGCTGCGGGGGTGACGATGATGCGATCCGGTTCGGTCAGATCCAGGGCCTGGTAATCAATTGCATGGGGCCCCCGGGTCAGTACCGTAAAAATATATCGCAACCGCCGGTATTTGGCAGTGTAGTCACCGTAGCCCAGGTGGATGGCCTTGGCCGGTGTAAATGCCAGCAGGGTGATGCCCATCTGGTGGTCCACGTGGATCTCTCTGATCTGGTCCACCGGCACCGCGCTGTGCGCTTTGCGCGCCAGGGAGAGGATCTCCATAGCCGCTTCAAACGACGCAGAACCCGGCAGGTTCTCCACCGGCACATCGCTGAAGGTCAGACCTGTGACTAGAGGCAGGTCGGACGGATCGTCCGCTTGCCATGGTTTAAAGACCACGCCGCGTTGGCTGAGCAGGTAACGCCGGTCCAGCTCAATGATCGCTGCCGGATGGTGTTCAGTGACGGTGATGGCCATACCGTCCGGTATTTCGCGGGCCACCCGGGCATTGGCGATCCAGGGGTGGGCCAGCAAACGCTGGCGCATGGGGCGCAGCTTGATGGCCAGGATATTGTCCCCGCGTGCCAGCTCGGCCTGAGTCAGAACCGCGGTGCGATCCAGGCGTTGCGGGCCGGCCAGTATGATCTGCTGGGCGGCGAAGTAGTCCAGTTGGGTGAAAAGGTCATAGACCAGCACAAAGCCCAGTGACCAGAGCGCCACACCCGAAAGCACCGCCAACCCCAGCAAGACCGACTTGCACCGACGCCACAGGGTTCCTGGCGGGCGGGTTCGTTTCGTCTTCTTGAATCGGTTTCGTCGTTTGTGGTTGCTGCCCAACACTTGGTTCCTCCTAAGCCAGATTGATTCTTAAATGCTCCCGGATCAGCATCTGGGCCGTGGCGACCCCGCCGCATTTGACGTTGAATCGATGCGCCTATTGCGAACGCTCTGGCGGATCGCCGGCAGAAAGTCGCTTCAGCATAGTTTCTCCCAGCTGTACCACGTTGCCGGCCCCTAGGGTCAGCAGTAGATCGTTGGGCCGCAGTTCCGTTTGCAGCAGCTCGGCGGCCGCCTCCAGGTCTGCGACGCAGATCACGTTCTTGTGGCCGTGTTCGCGAATGCCTTCACAGAGCCAGTGGCTGTCCACACCGTCAATGGGTTTTTCGCTGGCGGCATAGATGGGCGGCACCACCAGCAAGTCGCACTGGTAGAAGGAGCGTGAAAACTCGTCGAACAAGGCCCGGGTACGGGTATAGCGGTGAGGTTGGAAAACCACCACCTTACGCCGATCAGGCCAGCATTGCCCCACCGATTCCAGGGTTGTGCGGATCTCGGTGGGGTGGTGGCCGTAGTCGTCCAGCACCAGGATCCCGGCGGCTTCGCCCTTAATCTCCATCCGGCGCTGGACCCCCTCCACCATGGCCAAGGCCCGGGTGATTACCGCAAAGGGGATCTCCAGCTCGAGACCCACGGCGATACCTGCCAGGGCGTTGTAAACATTGTGCAGGCCCGGCAGGTTGAGGGTCACCTCCCCCAGGGGCTCGCCCTGGCGGCGCACCTTGAAGCGGCTGGTCAGACCGGTGAAGCTCACCTCGTAGGCCATCAGGTCGGCCTGGGAACTCATCCCATAGGTGACAAAGCGCTTCTTGAGGCGCGGAATCAGGTCCTGGACAGCCTCGTTATCCAGACACAGCACGGCCAGGCCATAGAACGGCAAGCGGTGAATGAAATCGAGAAAGACCTGCTTAATGCTCTCCAGCCCGTCATAGAAGTCCAGGTGCTCGCGGTCGATGTTGGTCACCACCGCGATGGCCGGTGAGAACTTTAGAAACGAGCCGTCGCTCTCGTCGGCCTCGGCCACGATGAAATCCCCCTGGCCCAGCACGGCGTTGGAGCCGATGCTTTTGAGCTTGCCACCGATCACCACCGTGGGATCCAGTTGGCCCTCGGCCAGAACGGCTGCCACCAGGGAGGTAGTGGTGGTCTTGCCATGGGCCCCGGCCACGGCAACGCTGAACTTGATGCGCATCAGCTCGGCCAACATCTCGGCCCGGGGGATCACCGGAATGGCGGCTTTCTGGGCGGCGGTCACCTCAGGATTGTCACCGGTGACGGCCGAGGAGGTCACCACCACGTCGGCGCCCTCGATCTGCTCGGCGGTGTGGCCCGTGTGGATGGTTCCCCCCAGGCGGGCCAGACGGCGGGTGATGTCGCTGGCCTTAAGATCGGAGCCCGAGACCTTGTAGCCCAGGTTGAGCAGCAGTTCGGCGATGCCGCTCATGCCGATGCCGCCGATCCCCACAAAGTGAATGTGATATTTTTTCAAATACATAGCATTTGCCTAAAACTCATTCCGATATCCCGTTGAGCAGATCGTAGCAATGTCTGGCGATGATCTCGGCCGCCCGGCAGCGACCCAGGGTACGACTGGCCTCGGCCATGGCGCTCAAGGTCTCGGGGTTGTTTGCCAGGTGGGTCATGCGTTGAGCCAGGATTTCACCGGTGAGTTCGCGCTGCAGAATCATCTCGGCCCCGCCCTCCGCAGCCACCGCCTGGGCGTTGAAAACCTGGTGGTCGTCGGCGGCGTGGGGGTAGGGGATAAAGATCGCCCCACGGCCGGCGCAGGTGATTTCAGCCACGGTGGTGGCCCCAGCCCGGCAGATGACCAGGTCGGTCCGTCGGTAGCAGTCGGCGATATTATAAAAAAAGGCCCGTACATCCGCCTTGACGCCAGCCCGGCGGTAGGCGCTGGCCACTTCGGCCTCCTGTTCGGGACCGGTCTGGTGAATGAAGAAAAAACGTTCCGGTCTTTCCAAATGAGGCAGGGCCTCCATCATGGCAAGGTTGATGGCCGCCGCCCCCTGGCTGCCGCCTACGATCAACACCGAAAACGATGGTTCACTTCCGGCTGGGGCCGGCGACCAGGCCGGGATGGATTCAAACTCGCGGCGTACAGGATTGCCCGTGATCACCACCTTGTCCGGCGGCAGCCCGCCGCCGGTGTTCTCGAAGGAGACGAAGATCCGTCGTGCAAAGCGCGTCAACAACCGGTTGGTAACCCCCGGCAGGACATTCTGCTCACACAACACGCTGGGGATCCGCAGCAACCAGGCCGCCATCACCACCGGACCGGACGAGTAGCCTCCCAGGCCCACCACCAGGTGCGGCCGGAAGTACACCAGGATGGCCGCGCAGCGTACCAGCGCCAGGGGCAGCCTGAGGGAAACCGCCAACTGGCGCCAGAGCCCGCGTCCCTTGAGTCCCTCGATGCGGATCCAGCGGCAGATGAAGCCGGTGGGGGGCAGCAACTGACGTTCCAGGGGACGTCCGGCGCCGATGTACATGACCTTGCTGCCGGCCGCATCGGCGGTGAACTGCTGGGCGATGGCAATGCCGGGAAACAGATGACCGCCGGTGGCTCCGCCGGCAAACACCACCCGCAGTGAGCGCTGCGCCGTATCGACTGTGGTGCGGGAGGTGCTATGCATGGTATGCTCCAATATTCATCAAAATGCCCACCGCCGCCATGTTGAGCAGCAACGACGTGCCGCCGTAACTGAGAAAGGGCAGGGTCAGTCCCTTGGTGGGCAGCAGCCCCAGGGCTACGCCCATGTTGATGCAGACTTGCAGACCGATGGCGGCGGTAAGGCCGATGGCCATTAAGGTCCCGAAGTTGTTCTGGCTTTGGCGGGCGATGACCATCCCGCGCCAGAGGATGATTCCGTAGAGCACCAGGATGATCGTGATGCCCAGCAGGCCCAACTCCTCACCGATCACCGAGAAGATGAAATCGGTGTGCGACTCGGGCAGGTAGAAGAGCTTCTGGTAGCCTCTGCCGATACCGGCACCCAAGATGCCACCGCTGCCGAAGGCCATCAGGGAGTGGACCGCCTGGTAGCCCTCGCCGTTGGGATACTGCCACGGGTCCAGAAAACTGAGCAGGCGCTTGACGCGGTACTCGGCCCCCATCAGGAGCCACCAGCCCACCGGCAGCAAGGGCAGGAGGCTGATCAGGAGATGGCGCAGGGGTACGCCCCCCACGAAAAGCATCATCCAGGTCAGGACCCCCAGGATGACCACCGCGCCAAAGTCAGGCTGCAGGAGCAGCAGCGCGGTGAAGAGCAGCAGCACCAGCATATGGGGTACGAAACCCACGCTGAAGCGGCGCACCAGATCCTGTTTTTTGTTCAGCGAGTAGGCCAGGAAGATTACCAAAGCCAGTCGGGCCAACTCCGATGGCTGGAAGCTAAAAAACCTGACGTCCAGCCAGCGTCGCGACCCCCCTGCGACGATCCCCAGGCCGTTGATCTGGGTGGCTGCGAGGCTTGCCAGGGTGATGGTCAGGATCGGATAGGCCAGGGCCTGGTAAAGACGAAACGGGATGTGGCTGCACACCACCAGGCAGACAACTCCCAGAAAGGCAAAGACACCTTGACGCTTGAGAAAATAGGTGTCGCTGCCATAACGCTTCAGGGCCAAGGCCGAACTGGCGCTGTAAACCATCACGACCCCCGCACCCACCAGCAGCAGCACGGCAAAGAGCAGCTTGATGTCGTAGGTCTGTTGCCTTCCCGGGTGCACGGGATGCGGTGCCTGCCGAACCATCTTAAAGGGCCTCCACCAGGCGGCGAAAGGTCTCGCCGCGCTGGGCGTAGCTGGTAAACATATCAAAACTGGCGCAAGCCGGGGAGAGCAACACGGTCTCACCCGACCCGGCCAGGGCATAAGCCTGAGTGACGGCATCGGTCATGTCGGCGGCTTGGTGGACCCCTTGTTGAGGTGCCTCGCCCAGGGCCGCAATAATCGCTTCGGCCGCCTCGCCCAGCACCACCAGATGGGAGACGTGCCGGCGCACGGCCTGGGCCATGGCTGTAAAGTCGCTGCCCTTGTCGCGGCCGCCCATGATGAGCACCACCGGTGCGTCGAAACAGGCCAGGGCCCTCAGGACGGCGTCCATGTTGGTGGCCTTGGAGTCGTTGATAAAGTGGATGCCGTTGAGGGTGCGCACCGACTCCATGCGGTGGGCCGGCCCTTTGAAGGTCTGCACGGCATTCTGAATCGCCGCCAGCTCGGCTCCGGCGGTTAAGGCGGCCAGGGCGGCAGCGGCCACGTTCTCCCGATTGTGGGGACCCATGAGGGCCAGGTCCCGCAGGTCAAGGCGCTGGTCCCGGTACTCGGGACTGCGAAAGACAATGGTGTCGGGGGTGATCACGGCGCCGGGATGGCCGCTGCGGGCCACCACAGCCTTGGGACCGTAGGCCAGCCGCCGAGCGGCCGTGCCAGCCGCCAGGCTGGCGCTGCGCGGGTCGGCGACGTTGAATATGGCCGTGTCGGCGGCAGTCTGGTTTTCAAAGAGACGTCCCTTGGCGGCCGTGTAGGCGGCCATGTCCGGATAGCGATCCAGGTGATCGACGGTGACGTTGAGCAGCACCGCCACCCATGGGTGAAAGCCGGCGATGGTGTCCAGCTGGAAGCTGCTGATCTCGGCCACCACCACCTGGGCCTTTTCTACGGCATCGGCGTAGGCGATGAGCGGGTTGCCGATATTGCCCCCCACGAAGGCGTCGATCCCGGCGGTGGAGAGCATGTGGCCCAACAGCTCACAGGTGGTGGTCTTGCCGTTGGTGCCCGTCACGGCAATGATCGGCTCGGCGATGAAGCGCGAGGCCAGCTCCACCTCGCCGATTACCGCAATACCCCTTTGGCGGGCCGCCTCAAGAACCGCCAGGGTGTGGGGCACCCCCGGGCTGACGACGATCAGATCGGCATCGGCAAAGCACTCCGCGGGGTGGCCACCCAGCGCTATCTGGGCCCCCAGACCGCGGGCCGTTTGGGCGGCGTCGGCCAGCGTGGCGGCAGCGGCCGCGTCATTGACCGTGACGCGGGCTCCGCGCCGGATCAGGAAGCGCGTCGCCGCCAGGCCGGATCGCCCCAGCCCCATCACGATAATATGTCGACCGTTGATTTGCATCGATGTGACCTTGTCCCCTCTATCGCAATTTCAAAGTACTCATGGAGATCAGCGCCAGGGCGATGGCGATGATCCAGAAACGCACGATCACTTTGGGTTCCGGCCAGCCTTTGAGCTCGAAGTGATGGTGCAGGGGGGCCATCTTGAAGATGCGCTGGCCTTTGGTCATCTTGAAAAAGCTCACCTGGAAGATCACCGAAAAGGCTTCCAGAACAAAGAGCCCCCCCACCAGGGCCAAAAGGATCTCCTGCTTGGTGATCACGGCCACGGTGCCCAGGGCGGCGCCCAGGGAGAGGGATCCCACATCCCCCATGAATACCTGGGCCGGATAAGCGTTGAACCACAGGAACCCCAGGCCGGCCCCGGCCATGGCGCCGCAGAATATGGTGATTTCGCCGCAGCCGGAAACATAGTTGATCTGCAGGTATTCGGCGATCTTAACATTGCCGGCCACGTAGGCAAAGATCATGTAAGTGCCGGCCGCGATGGTCACCGGCCCGATGGCCAGCCCGTCCAAGCCGTCGGTGAGATTGACGGCATTGGAGGCCCCCACAATCACAAAGGCCGCAAAGAGCATGTAGCCCCAGCCCAGATCGGGTGAGACATGTTTTAAAAAAGGTACCGTCACCTGGGTGTCGAAATCGGGTGAGAGGATCACCAGGATCCCCGTGATAGCGGCCAAAACGATCTGCCAAAGCAGTTTGCCCCGCGCCGACAATCCCTTGCTGCGCTTTTTGATCTGCATCAGGTAGTCATCCACAAAGCCGATCAAGGCAAAACCCGTCGTGGCCAACAGGGCGATCCAGACATAGGGCGTGCCCAGGTTGGCCCAAAGGAGCGTGGCCCCCACCACCGCCGTGATGATCAGCACCCCGCCCATGGTGGGGGTGCCGGCCTTCTGCAGATGGCTCTGTGGGCCGTCTTCGCGTACGTACTGACCCACCTGCAACGCCCCGAGTTTGCGGATGGTCCAGGGCCCCAGCAGGAAGCAGATGAAAAAGGCCGTCAGGGCGGCATAGATCGTCCGAAAGGTGATGTAGCGAAAGACGTTGAACGCCGAAATCGTCGTATGCAATGGGTAAAGAAGATGATAGATCATGCTCAGCTCACATGAATTTTCGCAATTTCAGATATCGGTATCATTCTTGACTGTATCGTCGTATCCATGGGCATCGTCCGCAGGGCGGCCATGCCGTTCCAAAAATCCTATTCCGACGCGTCGGCCCACTGGCGCAAATCCGCCACCACGGTCTCCATGGCCATCCCGCGCGAACCCTTCACCAGGACCCAATCCCCGGGGCGCAGGTGCGCTTTTAAAGCCGTCACCAGGGCCGGTTTGTCGCCCACCAGCACTTGATCCGGTATCATTCCGCCGACTTTCGCGCCCTCGGCCACGGTTTGGGCGAAGCGGCCGGTGGCCAGCAGTAAATCGATGCCGGCTCGAGCGGCGCGCGTTCCCAGCTGATGGTGCAACCGCTCTGTTTCGGTTCCCAGTTCCAGCATCTCCCCGGCCACCAGGATCCCCCGGGCATCGCCGCGCAGGGTGTTCAGGGAGCTGATGGCCGCGGCCATGGAGTCGGGGTTGGCGTTATAGGTGTCGTCGATGATGTGGATCCCCCGCCGAGTGGAAAGGCGCTGCATGCGGCCCTGGGCCGGCTGGAAATCGCTCAGCCCGTCGCGGATCTCCTGGGCCGACAAGCCCAGCAGGTATCCCACCGCAGCGGCCGCCAGGGCGTTGGAGACCATATAGCGTCCCGGTACTTTCAGGCTGACGGGGCACTGTTGCCTGTCGGGCAGGTTGAGTGTAAAGCGGCTGCCCGTTTTGCTTTCGATAAGGTCGCTGGCTCGCACCTGGGCATCCGTACCCAGGCCGTAGCGCAGGATCGGCCGGTCGGTCTGCTCGGCCATGGCCGTGACCCGCGCATCGTCGGCATTGAGCACCACCCGGCCGCCGGCAGCGACGCTCTCCAGAATTTCACGCTTGGCGCGAACAACACCTTCGATGGAACCGACTCCCTCCAGGTGGACGGGTCCCACATTGGTCACCATGGCGATGTCGGGTCGGCAGATGCGGCCCAGGCGACGGATCTCGCCGGGATGGTTCATGCCCAGTTCCAGCACCGCCAGCCGGTGCTGCTCCTGAAGATTCAGGAGCGACAGGGGCAGGCCGATCTCGTTGTTGAAATTGCCGATGGTGGCCAGGGTCTCGAAATAGCGGCCCACCACCGCGGTGGTCATCCGCCGGGTGGTGGTCTTGCCGCTGGATCCGGTCAGGGCCACCACCTGGATTGGGGCGCGTTGGCGGTTGAAGGCGGCCAGGTCACCCAAAGCCCGGGCGGTGTCGTCCGTTTCGATGCAGGTGACACCGGTTGCTTGAAATGCGGCATGCTCCAGGCCTTCGGTGCCGGCCGAGGCGATCAATAAACCGCGTACCCCCTTTTGGACCACCTCGGCCGCAAAAGCATGCCCATCGTGGTGGGCACCCACGATGGCCACGAAAAGCTCGCCGGCCGCAATACGGCGTGAATCAATACCCACCGTCGCAAACGTGGCGTCGGCAGGGCCGTAACGCAGGCGGCCACCGGTGGCGTTCAGAATGTCGCCGGTGCTCCAGCTAAGCTTCATCTTTATGGCCATCCTCAAGTTGGGCTAAGGCTCGCTGAGCCTCGGCACGGTCGTTAAAGGGCACCCGCTCGGCTCCCAGAATCTGATAGGTTTCGTGGCCTTTGCCGGCGATGAGCAGGGTGTCGCCGGACCGCGAGGCAGCCACCGCCAGGGCAATGGCGCTGCGCCGATCGACCTCCACCACGTAAACCGGCCCAGCAGGGGCCGCGGCCAGTGCCTCGGGCTGACAAAGATGCGCACCGGATTGACGAACTCCTGGCAGGATGTCGGCGATGATGGCGTCAGGGGCCTCGCTGCGTGGGTTATCCGAGGTGACCACGGCCAGGTCGGCCAGGCGGCCGACGATTTCTCCCATCCGGGGCCGTTTGCCACGGTCTCGGTCGCCACCGCAGCCGAAGACACACACCAGCCGTCCGTGGGTCAGGGGGCGCAGGGCATTCAAGACACTTTCAAGGGCGTCGGGGGTGTGGGCGTAGTCTACGAAAACGGCCCGACCGCTGTTGCTCGGCACCCGCTCCAAGCGGCCCGGGATTGGGCCCACGGCGTTCAGTCCGCCGGCAATGGCGGGCAGCGGAAGTCCCAGGGCGACGCCCACCCCTGCGGTGCTGAGCAGGTTGTCCACATTGAAAGTACCGGCCAGGGGTGCGTTGAATTCAATGGCGCCGTCTGGGGTTTCGATACGACCACTGACCCCCTCGCGGTCCTGGCGGCGGATCTCTCCGCGCACCTGGCAGCCCGGGGTGCGTCCACTACCCAGTACCGCATAGGGCAGGGTCTCGCAAAGTTCGCGGCCGCGAGGATCGTCGCGATTGATCACCGCCGGGAACCTGGCGCGAGATCTTGCCGGGACCAGGTATTGGTCGAATAGGCGTCGTTTGGTGGCCCAGTAAGCCTGCATATCGCCGTGAAAGTCCAGGTGGTCCTGAGTGAGGTTGGTGAAGACCGCCACGTCGATCCGGCAGGCCTGCAGGCGCTTGAGTGCCAGAGCGTGCGAGGAGGCCTCCATGACCACGTGGCTGACGCCGGCATCGGCCATCTCAGCCAGCATTCGCTGCAGGTCCAGGGATTCGGGGGTGGTCACCGGGCTGTCAAAGATCCGGCCACCGTAGCGGTAGTTGATGGTGCCGATGACACCCACGGAAAGGCCGGCCTGCTTCAGGACGCTCTCCACCAGGTAGGTGGTGGTGGTCTTGCCGTTGGTTCCAGTGATGGCGATCACCATCAGGCGCTCGGAGGGTTGCTGATAAAAGTTAGCCGCCAGGGCGGCCAGGGCCGAGCGGCTCTCCGGCACCACGATCACCGGGCAGGACGCCTGCACCGGCTGCTGGGTCACCACTGTCGCGGCCCCCCGATTAACGGCCATGGGGATGAAATCATGTCCGTCGGCAGCTAGACCCCGGATGGCCACAAAAAGTCCTCCGGGGATCACCTGCTGAGCATTGTAGTGCAGGGAGCCGATCTGCGGATCACCCGATCCGGGAGGAGGGACGATGCGCGTAGTGACGGTGACGTTTTTGAGCAGTTGCGAAAGTTTCATCCCTGGAACTCCCGACCCATGGCCACACGCATGCGATTGGGCTGGTTGGCCGGTGATACATCGAGATATTGCAGAGTTTCATTGGCGATGCGGCGAAATGCCGGCGCCGCCACGCTCCCACCGTAATGCTCAACGGTGGGTTCGTCCACCACCACCAGGATCACCACCCGGGGCTGCTCCGCCGGCGCAAACCCCACGAAAGAGGCCACATATTTGTCGTGCTGATAGGTACCTTCGGGGCCGATCTTCTGAGCCGTGCCGGTCTTGCCGCAGACATTGTAGCCCTGGATGGAAGCCTGCACGCCGGTGCCGCCGGTAGTGGTCACCGATCGCATGATTTGCTTCAGGGTCTGGGCCGTGCTGGCGGCGATCACCTGGCGCACCTTGGTGGGTTCGAAGACCTGCACCGGACGTCCCAGGTTGTCAGTGACCGCTTGGACGATATAGGGCTTCATCAGCAGACCATCGTTGGCGATGGCTGCCGTGGCAGCGGCCAGCTGGATGGCCGACACCGATATGCCTTGGCCAAAGGAGATCGCCCCGGTGTCGATGCGGGTCCAGCTGCCGTAGGCCGACAGCCCGCCGGTGGTTTCCCCGGGGCAGTCGATCCCCGTACGGCTACCGAAGCCGAATTTTAGCAGATAATCGTAAAGGGTCGCCGAACCGATGGTTTCGGCCACCTTTACCGATCCGATATTACTGGAATACTTGACGATCTGCGCCAACGACAGCCAGCCGTGGGGTTTGGTGTCGTGAACCGTGTTGGGCCCGATTCGGTACTGGCCCTTTTCACAGTAGAAGATCGAATCGGAACGCACCAGGCCCGAGTCCATGGCCGCGGCGGCGCTGAAGATCTTCATGGTCGATCCGGGTTCAAAGGGGTCGGTGATGGCCCGGTTGCGCCACTGCGTCTGTGGAAAGCGGCCGAAGGCATTGGGATTGAAAGAGGGGCTGTGGGCCAAGGCCAGCACGGCGCCGCTGGAGGGTTCCATCACCACCGCCATGCCCGAGGCGGCTTTGAATTGGGATACCGCCGTCTGGAGTGCCTCCTCGGTGATATATTGGATGTTGCGGTCGATGGTCAGAATAATATTGTTACCCGCCCGGGGTTCATCGGTATTGCTGGCGGTGTCGAACCCGCGTCCCAGGGCATCCTTATAAATTACCATTTCGCGTTTGTCGCCCTGGAGCTGGTTGTCGTAAAAGAATTCTAGGCCTTCCAGACCGCGACCGTCTATTCCTGTGAAGCCGAGTACCTGGGCCGCCAGGGTTAGGCCGGGGTAGTAGCGACTTTGTTCGGTGATAAAATCGATCCCGGCCAGACCCAGGGCGCGAATCTCTTCCACCTGTTTGGGCGTGACCCGCCGTTGGATCCATGCAAAGCTTTTGTTGCTCGACAAACGTTCCACCAGGCTTTCGCGGTCCACATCGAGCACCTGGGCCAGGTCCCTTGCCGTTTGCCGCGCATCGGTGACAGCCCGCGGATTGGCCACCACCGAAGCTGTTTCGATGCTCACCGCCATGGGCTGGGAGTTGGTGTCAAAGATGGTGCCCCGTTTGCCCCACTGGGTCAGCGTATGTTCATACTGATCGATGGCCCGTTCGGCCAGCCAGGAGCGCTTGATGGTCTGCAGGTAAGCAGCCCGGGCGCCGATTACGGCCAGCAGCACGAAGAATAGGCTGCCCACCAGGGCCACTCGGCGGTTCACGCGCTGATCGGGCGAGGACGGCCGCCGGGCATGCTTCAACGGTCGTCGTTTATGCGTCGTTGCGTTCGATTTATCTGCCTTTTGTCTCATCAGCACTTGGGATGGGTTGTCTCAAACCGGGGGTGATGCACCCGTTTGCAACCGCACTGTTTAGGTACTAAGCTTCCTGTATCCTCCGGCCGACAACCGGAGATCCAAGCCACCCGCCATGCGAGTGAACGTTGACGCGACGTTACGGGAAAGATCTGTTAACCCAACCGATAGGGGCTGGTGCCTACCGGATGGTGATTACCTGATCGGGTCGCGGCATCTCCAACCCGAGTTTCTGGCGGGCGATGCCCACGATACGTTTCGGTGCCTTGAGCCGGGAGAGCTCAACCCTCAGGCTGCTCTGCAGGGCGTTGAGTTTTTGATTCTGCTGAAGCAGCGCATTGATTGCGTAGCCCGCCTGCAGGCATTGGACCCGGCACCAGGCATAGAAGAGGAACTCACCCATGATGAGTACCGTTAATAGCACGGCGGCGGCCAGCCAGCGTCGTCGTGAGGCTCTTTGGATCGGTTTATATCTGCGATTCACCATGCAGCTCTCTTCGTGGCCGGCGGACCGGCCGCTGATGGGTTGAATTTTATATTATATCTTCTCCGCGGCACGCAGACGTGTGCTGCGCGCCATGGGATTGCGCCGCACCTCGTCGGCTTTGGGACGCCGCACCCTGCGGGTTAGTACCCGTATCCGCGGCCGTCCGTTGCAAACGCAACGGGGCAGCTCTGGCGGACAGGTACAGGCGGTTGCCAATCGGCGGAATTCGTGTTTAACAATCCGGTCTTCCAGCGAATGAAACGATAGAACGCAGAGGCGTCCCCGGGGACGCAGCAACGCCACCGCTTTCTCGATAAACTCCGCTAGAACATCCAGCTCGCGGTTAACGGCGATCCTCAGGGCCATGAACACCCGTGTGGCCGGATGGATCGTCTGGGAGGCTTGGGCGCGCTTGGGAACCGCCTCGCTGACGATCCCAACCAGCTCCTGGGTGGTGGCGATGGGACCGCTGCGCCGCCGCTGAGTGATTTTTCGGCTGATTTGCCGGGACCAGCGCTCTTCGCCATATTGCCGAAAAATCGTTTCCAGCGCTGTTTCCGAAATTTCGTTAACCAGATCCGCCGCCGTGGTTTCGTTCTCCATGTTCATCCGCATGTCAAGAGGTTCGTTCTTCTGGAAACTGAACCCCCGGCCGCTCGCTTCGAGCTGGTGCAGGGAGAGCCCCAGGTCGAGGAGAATCCCGTCCACAGCCGGGATGCCTAATTTTGAAAGATAGTCGCCAAGGTGGATGAAGTTGCCGTGAAAGAGGCGTACCATGGATTGGTAAGGCGCCAGGGCGTCGCGCGCATGGGCGATGGCCGCATGGTCTTGGTCGATGCCGATGAGCAGTCCGTCCGGCGCGATCTGTTGGCAGATGACCCGCGCGTGCCCGCAGCCCCCTATCGTGCCATCGACGATGATCTTGGCCGGCCGGCAGTTCAACAGCGCCACTGCCTCACTAAGCATTGCGGTAACATGATGGTAGGGCATCGACGCTAGATTCCTAAACTGGCGATTTCGTTGCTTACCTCCTCGTTTTGCATGTCTTCATCCATTCGCTCGTACTCTTTCGCATAATTTTCCTGTGACCAAATTTCGAAGTGCTTCAAGACGCCCACGAGGGTGATCTCCTTCTCCAGCTCAGCCATTTTACGCAGCAGGGGCGGAATCAACATACGCCATTGGCGGTCGAAGGTGCATTTCTGGGCCCCCCCGATGAACACGCGCCGGAAACGGCGTAAAGCGGAACTGTTTTCAGCCCGTGCAGCCACGCGCTGCTCGATCGCAAGCCACTCATCCAATGTGTAGGCCATGAGGCAGCCATCCATATAAGTTACCATCATACCGTCGCAGAGCGCCGATTGGATAACGGGACGAAAGCGGGCCGGTATGATGATCCGACCCTTATCGTCGATGCTATGTTCTGAACTGCCGCGAAACATGATTCTTTTGGATTAAACCACTTTACTCCACTCTATTCTTGATACAATACTTACATATCGGTCCATGTCAAGAAAAACATAAAGTATTTTTTTAATAATATAATAAAGTTAAATTGTATTACAGGGTTGTGGAGTTTTGTGGAGTTAATCGGCTGAAGGGGCTATTGGGGAACTCATACTTTTTTCTGATTTCCCTATCAACTCCAAAAACGTTTAATGATTACCCCGGCTATAAAATTTAAGGGGACCCTGAGCGAGGGGTTGCTTGGACGTTTCCAAAATGTTCAATTTAGGTTATAATGCTTTGGATTGATAAGAACATCATCAAGACCGGAGCGACTCCATGACAGACCGCGCGGCGAGCAGTCACCTCTCCCTCCGGGTGGGTGAATTGCTGCTCAAAGAGGGTTTTATTACCAAAGAAGATCTTCAGCGGGCACTTGCGATTCAAGCCAGGGATGAAGCCCAGGCCCAGCTGCCCATGGGTGAGTTAATGGTTCAGCGGGGGTTGATCTCTAAAGAGCAGTTGCGCACGCTGCTCCAACATCCAGATCTACGGCGGCATCTGGGGAGCCTATTGGTGGATGAGGGGTTGCTCAATCCGGGCCAGCTCTTGGAGGCTCTCAAAGAGAAACGGCCCAATGAATTTCTCGGTTCGGTGCTGGTGCGCAGGAACTTTCTCAAGCGCCGCGTGTTGGAAGATTTCCTGGTCCGGCAGCAGGAGGGGATCCACATCGGTGAGCTGGCCTTCCGACTCAACATGATCAACCGGCGCGACCTGGACAAGGCGCTGGGCGCCAAACGGATGCCGCGCACCATCGGAGAGATCCTCTGTGATCTTGAGCTGATCAGTAGCGAAAACCTGCACTACATCCTCAAAAAGTACAACAAACAAGTCAAGTTGGGTGAAATTCTTTTAAAACTGGGCCGCATCTCCGAAGGAGACTTTCAGGCGGCACTGCAGGAGCAGGTTCAGACCGACGAGACCCTGGGCCAGGTGCTCGTTAAAAAGGAGCTGATCACCGTGGATCAGCTCTATGATGCCCTTTCACGGCAGCATAATATTACTTTTCGCCGGCTGGAAGACTTTACTTTTGTGGCCGACCAGAAGCGGTCTCTAATACGCATCGTGGGGGAGAAGTTCGCCCAGCGCAATTGGATCCTGCCCCTGGCCCTGCAGGACAACCGGTTGCTCCTCGCCCTGTCGCGGCCCCGCAGCCTGCGGGCCTTATCCGAGTTGCGCCCCATGTTTCCCGAACTGACCATGCAGCCGATCTTCATCACCGAAGAGAAATTTGTGGAGCTCGCAACGGCCCTTTACGGTCGAGCCATTCCTGGAGCGATCCGGCCCGATTCAGCGGCAGGTGGTCAGGACCCCCACCTGGTGGAAATCGATCTGCAGGCCGTGGAGGGGCCTGAACGGCAGGTCTCCATGTACGCCGGCAGCGACATGATGGTTGAGCAGGTGGTGGATTACATCATCAAGCACGGCATCATCAGCGGCGCCAGCGATATTCACCTGGAACAGGACCGTGATCGAACGCTCTTGCGCTACCGTTTGGACGGCGTCTGTCAGGAACACATGCCGGCCTGGCTCAACGAGAAGCTCCAGGAGATGCCCGGGGCGATCATTTCAAGAATCAAGGTCATGTCCAACCTGGACATCGCCGAACGGCGTCTGCCCCAGGACGGTGTCTTTCGAATCAACTACCTGGATCGCGCCAGCAACAAGCGCTTCGATTTAGACTTCCGGGTGGCCACTTGCCCTGCCATCGTGGGGGAGAATGTCACCATCCGGATTCTCGATTCGCGCAAGGCCAAGGTGGGCCTGGAGAACCTGAACCACTCCGAAAATGTGTTAAACCCCCTGAAGCGTCTCTTCTCCAGTGCGGCCGGCATGGTCCTGGTTTCGGGTCCCACCGGCAGCGGCAAGTCTTCGACCCTGTACGGGGCCCTACAGTACATCTACAACCCCGGGATCAAGATCATCACCGCCGAGGACCCCATCGAGTACAGCTTTCCCGGCATCATGCAGACCCAGGTCAAACCCAAGATCGGGTTGACTTTTTCGCGGTTGCTGCGCTCGTTTCTGCGCCTGGATCCGGATGTGATCCTGGTGGGCGAGGTGCGCGATCCGGAGACCGCCAGCATCGCCTTTGACGCCGCCCAGACCGGACATTTGCTGCTTAGCACGATCCACACCAATGATGCGGTGAGTGCCGTGTCGCGGTTGTTGGACCTTGCCATCGAACCCAACCAGATTGCGGCGAGTCTCATCGGCGTGCTGGCTCAACGGCTGGTTCGGCGCAACTGCAGCAAATGCAGCCGTCCCTATCGGCCCTCACGCAGCGAGTGGCGGCTCTTCTTTCGCGAGTATCCCGAGCACCTGGAGTTCCATCGGGGCATCGGCTGCAAGGCCTGTGGATTCAGCGGATATGCCGGCCGGACGTTGATCTCGGAGTTGTTCGAAGTCAACCGCGACATCGCCTTGGCGATCAGCACCGGGGTTAACGAAAAACAGCTCAAGCAGGTGGCCTTCGAGAGCGGAATGAAGACCATGATCGACGATGGGTTAACCAAACTGCACCAAACCACCCTGTCGGAGATTATCCGCGCCGTGCCCATCGAGATGATCAAGGATTTCACCGCCCGGCATGCCGGTGCCGCTGATGGCCAGGGGGGGGCAGCCGATTACCGGATCACCATCTCCGATCCTGACAGCCAATGGCATCTGATCGACCGTCTCTACGACAAATACGCCACCCTGCGACAAGCGACCGGTGAGCCACTCTCCAGCGACGATGCCCCCCTTTTCCGGCGTTTCGTGGCGGAGCAACACCACAGCATCTGCCGCCAGTACGGCTGCCGGCAGGTGGAGTTCGTGGTAGAGGTGTGCGACCAGCGAACCCAAATGTCGGCCCGGGTATGTTAGGGGCTGATTGAAAGGAGTACCTCAATGGCCAGAATCGTAGCGGTAGTGGGCGCCACGGCCCAGGCGGGCACAACGAGGGTCGCCCTCAATCTCGCGCGCTGCCTGGCCCAGCTGGGTCAGCAGGTGTGTGTGGTCTCCGGCGGTTTGGATGGCCGCAACCCGACGGCCGCGCCGCTGCCTGGTTTTGCTGAACTGGTGCGCGGGCGGCGCTCGGCCGGTTCGTTAATGCTGAAAATCGCCGAAGATCTGGATCTGCTGCCCCTGCTATTCTCCGAGGACGACCTGGCCGATTATACCGATGATCCCCAGACCACCCTGGGTGGGATCATGTTCGACCTGCCGCGCTACGCCTTTTTTCTGCTGGATGTGCCGGCTGGCATCAGTCGCCAGTCGGTGAGCGCCTGCCTTGCCTCCACCGAAACTATCCTGGTGGTTCCCCCCCACCCGCAAGCCCTGGCCGGCGCTTTCGAGCTGGTTAAAGCATTGGTTCTCAATGGGTTCCATTCACCGGTGACCGGTGTGGTCAATCGGGTTAAGAGCCTCAAGCAGGGACGTGACCTGTTGCAGTCTCTCAACCGCTCAACGGTCCGTCATCTGGAGCTGAAAGTCAACGTCGGTCCCGTCATCGTCAATGACACCTCCCTGGCGACCCGCTCCCCGGGGGTGGAAGAGAGTAGCTGGGCACTGTTTCAAAATGACGCCGCCAAGGCCATTGCCGAATTTGCCAATAGCATTTGCCACAGAAGTTCGGATGGGCTCGGCGCCTTGGACCCGGGGCATTTTGTGGATCTTTACTTCACCTTTCTTCAGGGGCCGTTGAAGCTCACCCCGCAGCGGGCCAAAAGCGCCAGCGGGGGAGTCGCCCCCCGGGTCCATGCCCAAGGGCAGCCACCTATTAAAGAAGAGGTAAAAGCGCAAGCATCAAAAGGAGAAGTAAAAGCGCAGGCGACCCAAGGGGAGGCTAACGCACAGGCGACCCAAGAGCAGGTAAAAGCGCGGGGGACCAAAGCGGAGGCTAACGCACAGGCGACCCAAGAGCAGGTAAAAGCGCGGGGGACCAAAGCGGAGGTTAACGCACAGGCGACCCAAGAGCAGGTAAAAGCGCAGGCGTCCAAAG
>Ga0316577_10000222_pt1 | contig 19490 bp, 18 predicted proteins | sample S5NA_FD_203073 | JGI IMG/M metagenome (GOLD analysis project Ga0316577, IMG submission 203073) | Rhizosphere microbial communities from salt marsh grasses in Alabama, United States - S5-7_050615r2r1 | ecosystem: Host-associated > Plants > Roots > Rhizosphere | place: USA: Alabama | collected... | reverse complement strand
AGCGCCACGGTTTCCAGGTCCAGGCTGGGTGCGACGACAAACCCGGCGCCGGCCAGGATGGCCGCCCGGGCTGTCTCCGCATCCAGCACGGTGCCGGCACCAAAGAGCACGTCCTGGCCATAGCGCCGTGTGGCCTCCTCGGTCACGGCCAGGGCCCCCGGCGTGGTCATGGTCACCTCGATCACGCGCACGCCACCGGCCTTGATGGCATCGGCGGCCGCGATCAGCTGCTCCGAGCTCTGGGCGCGCATGATGGCAATCACGCCCGTCTCGCGGATCAGCTGCAGCTTCTCACTCTTGTGCATGTCCCCCTCCCAACAGATCGCGCCATCAGCGCGATGTGCGCTTGCCCCCGCCGGCCACATCGGCCAGCATGAGATCCCGAATCTCGGCCCTGTCGACGATGGGCAGGTCGAACATCAGCGTCTGTTTGAGGCGGGTTGCCGCATCGCCAACCAGGACCCCCTTCTCCAGGCCAAGCTGGTTCAGCCCCTCGGTCAGCAGCCCGTAGTAGAAACCCGTGTTCCAGGTATCGCCGCCGCCCAGGCGGTCCAAAAGCGTGATGGGCCTGACCGCGGGCGAACGGAAGAACGCGCCGCTGGCATCCATTGCCGCGGACTCCCAGCGATGCTGCTCGAAACTGTCGGGGTAGCGAATGGTGATGGCCACGACCTTGGTATTGAACTCATCGTGGACCTGCCGGGCAAAGGACCGGATGTCGTCATCCTCGATCTGTCCCAGGTCACCGTCCACGATCTGCTGGGCCGAATACTGGCCGCAGTCCATGCCATAGAGCTTGGCCATGTCCTCGATGGTGGTCACCAACACATCCACGTGCTCGGTCACGATGGGCGTCATGATCTCCCGGGCCTGGGCGGCAGTCCACAGGGTGGAGCGGTAATTAAAATCGAGTCCGACTAGGCAGCCGTCTGGCTTGGCCTCGATCGCCTCCTGGAAGGCCTCCAGGATGTAGTTGCGGTCGTAGTTGCTGTGGGCGGCCAGGCCAAAGGAAATGCCCGACGTATGGAACAGGGCCGCATCTTTCAGGGCCGCTGCCCAATCGACCATGCCGGGCCCCAACCTGGAGGCCGCGGAGTACATGCGCTGGTAGACGCCCACGTTCTTCCTGGGCGTGCGGCCGATCTCATAGATGAAGCGGCCGATGGGCTCGGTCTTGGGCGCCCAGACGATGTGGCCCGTGTCGACCCCCTGCTCGCGGGCGATGTTGCGCAGGGCACGCCCGTAGGCGTTGTCCGGCACGCGGGTGATAAAGCTGGAGGGGACGCCCAACCGGGCCAGCCCCAGGGCCAGGGTGTATTCGCTGCCGGCCATAGAGAGGTGCACCAGGCGGGTGCGCTCCGGCCGTTCCATGTCGGCCGGCGTATCCCGCACCATCACCTCGCCAAAGGTCACAAAGGCCGGGCCACGACCCTGGAAGCGGCTGAGATTGTCCTTGGTTATGTCAAATGTCGGTATATCCACCATGGGAATTCCTTTCAGGGTTTGACGACGACTTTCAGGGCACCCCCGAGCCGCTTTTCAGCCGTCTCAAAGGCGTCGTGGATCTGGTCCAGGGGGAAGGTGTGGGTCACCAATGGTGAGAGGTCCACCTGATGCTGGCTGAGCAAAGCAATGGCCTGGGCCATGGACCGTTCGCCCTCGGCCTTGGAGCCGGCAACAGTGATGTTCCATTGCACCACCTTGTTCACATCCAGCGGCGCTGGCTCGCCATAGATGCCCACGAGGGCAATGCGGCCGTTCTTCTTGGAGCAGCCGACGGCGTCGACGGCGGCCGGGGTCGTGCCAGAGCATTCCAGGACGGCATCGGCACCGATGCCACCTGTCAGGTCAAAGATGGTCTCGACCGGGTCCTCGTTGCGGACGTTGATCGTCACGTCCGCGCCCATCTCCCAGCCCAACTCCAGGCGGCTGGACCGGGTGCCCGTCAGGATGATGATGCCCGCGCCCATGAGCCGGGCCAGCAGCACAGCCATCAGGCCGATGGCTCCCGGGCCAAAGACTACAACAGTTTCGCCGGCCTGGATGCCGCCTATGCGCCGGATGCCATAGAGCGAGGTGGCAGCCGTGGTCAGCAGGGTCGCCTCGTCCAAAGAGATCGCCTCGGGCACCTTGTATACGGAATTGATGTGGTTGCAGGCATATTCGGCATAGCCGCCGTTGGTGCTAAAGCCGTAATGGCGATGTCCCTTGCTCCGGTCACCATAGTTCAGACAGGTGTTGTAGAGGCCATCGCGGCAGTTGTCACAGATGCCACAGCCCTTGTGGGGTTCGACGCAAACGCGATCGCCGATCTCAAAGCTCGTGACGCCCTCGCCCACGGCTGCAACCGTGCCGGTGTACTCGTGGCCGAAAATGAACTGGCCATAGGGCGGATGGTTGGGCCAGCCATGGGCCAGGATCTTGGGATCGCTGCCACAAATGGCGCAGGCCGCCACCTTGATCAGCACCTCATTCTCCTCGGGCTGGGGCACCTGGTAGTCGTCTACCAGGCGAAGGTCACCTTCTCCGAATAGGACCGCCGCTTTCATCGTTTTGGGTACTGCCATAGACTTCTCTCCTGACTAGAACTTGACCAAGACCTTCATCGCCTGGCGCCGGTCGGCGGCCAGGGCAAAGGCCTGGTCGACATTTTCGAACGGGACCTGGTGGCTGATCAACTGCCGGGCGACCTCCGGATGTTCCAGGCTGAAGCCCAGCACCCGGTCGAATTCGCCGGTGCCGCCAATGCTGCCCATGATCTGGGCCGCCTTGAGGGTGATCTGCTTCAAAGCGAACTCTACTGAGGGGATGAATCCCAGGGCCATGATGGTGCCCAGGGGCCGGAGCAGGTCGACCGCGTTGCGAAAGGCAACCGGTGCACCCGACGACTCAAAGATGGCATCGTAGCCCCGGCCCGAGTAGAGCGCTCCGTAGGTCTCGGATTCGCCGCCAGCGGCGACGACATCGGTCGGAGGGCTGGCGCCCAGGCGCACCGCCTGCTCCACCCGCGCTTCTACCGGATCGTACAGCTCCACATGCTCGCAGCCTTCCAGGTACTTGAGGGCAAAGAAACAGGACAAGCCGATCGTCCCACCCCCCAGGACCAGGGTTTTCTCCCGACGGAGATCCGGCCGGCAGTCCCGGACCCGGCGGACGGCGTGGGCGCCCACGGCCAGCGGCTCGCTCAGGGCTACCAGGTCCAGGTCCGCCCCTGGATCGGCGCGGTAGACGTAGCGTTCCTCCTGGAGGAAGAGCTGTCGCGAGGCGCCATCGGCGGTGATGCCCACCTTCTCGATGGCCTGGCACAGGTTCCGATCGCGCGCACAGAACTCGCACTCACCGCAGGACATGGAACAGTCGCCGGTGACCTTGTCGCCCGGCTGGAGGCTGGTCACGCCTGGGCCTACGGCCTCGACGACGCCCGACCACTCGTGGCCGAAGTACATCGGGTAATTGCGGGGGCCCTCATAGGTGCCCTCGTAGAGCGCCAGATCAGAGCCACACAGCCCTACGGCGTGGGTTCGGACCAGCACTTCTGTGCCGGCCGGCGGGCTCACCTCGGTCGTGACGAGCTCGGCCCGCCTGTCCCCCTTGAGGACGATGCCTTTCGAGTACACGCTCCCTCCCTCTTTGCGTTGATGACGGACCCAGAAACTACTGAACCACCCGTATCAGGCCACGCGGTGGATCGGGTTCCCGGCCATCCAGGCCCGGACATTCTCCAGCGTGACTTGCAGGATGCGATCGCGGGCCTCCTCGGTGTACCAGCCCAGGTGCGGCGTCACGACGACGTTGGCCTGCCCAAAATCGTGATAGACCATCCGCTCATCCTCGAGGACGTCCAAGCCGGCGCCACGCAGCCGGCCTGAGGCCAATGCATCCTTCAGGGCCTGGGTATCGACCACCCCACCGCGGGAGGTATTGACCAGGATCGCCCCGGGCTTGATGCCGGCCAGCGCCTCGGCGTCGATCAGGTGCCAGGTATCCTCCATCAGCGGCACGTGCACCGTCACAAAGTCGGCGTCCGCCAGCACCTCGTCCAGGGGCCGGTACTGGAAGCCCTTCTCGGCAGCCAGGGCCTCATCCTGGACGACGTCATAGGCCAGGACGGCCATGCCAAAGCCGGCGCCAATGCGGATGCTATGCCGGCCGATGCGCCCAGTACCGATCACGCCCAACGTCTTGCCACATAGCTCCACGCCGCCCAGGCCAGTGTCGTCAAAGCGCTGCAGGTGCCGGTAGCGTTCGTGGCCACGGCAGATGTTGCGCGCCACGGCCAGCATCAGCCCAAAGGCGTGTTCGGCGATCATGTGTGCCCCATAATCGGGCACGTTGCAGACCACGACGTCGCGCGCCCGGGCCGCCTCCAGATCGATGTGATCGTAGCCAGCCGAGCGGGTGACGACCAACTTGAGCCGGGGACAGGCATCCAGCACACCGGCCGTCACCTGCCCGAACTGATCGCGCATCAGCAGCACGTCGGCATCTTGGGCGGCTGCAATCAGCTCCTCGGCGGTCCGCAGCGGCGGGTGGACGTCGATCTGGCAACCCTCGAGCCGGAGGGCCTCCCGCTGCTCAAAGACGAAATCGACAAAGGCGATCTTCACGAGTACTCGGCCAGTTCTACGGGGCGGGCCTGATGGTAAGAGTCCGTCGCGGCCAGGCCAATGACGAGGGCCGCGCGGGCGTCCCGGGCGTTGACGGCTGGCGCTCGATCGTTTCGCACACGCTCGACAAAATCGGCGGTCTGGGCCCGGTAGGCGTCGCCAAAGCGCTCGACAATGTAGGGCACCATGTCGTAGTGGATGCCGTCGCCCGTCATGACCAGAAGCGGCGTCTGCCGGTAGTACCCAACGTTGATGCCGCCCTCGGTGCCCAGGATCTCGGTACGGATGTCATAGCCATAGATCGCGTTGCGGCTCACCTCGACGTTGCCCAGGCCGCCGTTCACGAAGCGCATGTTGACGACGGCATTGTCGATGTCTCCGACGGTGTTGAGCTGGGGAAAGGCCAGGGTACCGCCCTCGGTGTAGACCCGCTGCACCTCGGCGTCCATCAGCCACCGTCCCAGGTCAAAGTCGTGGATGGCCATGTCCAGGATGAGCCCGCCGCTGACGTTGGGCCGGGCATATTCGAGGTCAGGGCAGAACGGGTCCCGCCCGATCGATTTGAAGGTCACGGGCTTGCCGATGGCCCCGGCCTCGATCTTTTGTTTGGCCGCCGCATAGCCCCGGTCGAAGCGCCGCATGAAGCCCGCCTGGAACATCACACCGTGCTGGTCGATGGCGGCGATCATGTCGTCTGTATCCTTCAGGCTCAAGGCGATCGGTTTCTCGCAGAAAATCGCCTTGCCCGCCTGAGCAGCAGACATGACCACCTCGCGGTGGGTGCTGGTTGGCGAGGTCACAAACACGGCCTGGATCGCAGCATCCCCCAGGATCTCCCCGTAGTCGGTCGTCCACGAGCCAGCCCCGAACTTGTCGGCGGTCGCCTCGGCACGGTCGGCTACGACGTCCGAGACCGACACCAGCTGTACCTGGCTCAGGGCTGCTAGATGGCTGGCATAGATCTGGCCCATGCGGCCCAGCCCGATGATGCCCACTCCTAGTTTTGTCTTCACGTTCCCTTCCTCCCTGGCGTGCGGGATCCGGTTGCCCGCTGCCTGCTAGCGCACAAAGGCCACGCCGCCGTCCACGGTCAGGATGGTCCCGGTGAGCTTGGCTGCCCTGTTTGATAGCAGAAAGAGCGCCGCGTTGGCCACATCTTCCGGCTGCATGTTGGTCTTGAGCGCCGAGCGCTCCCGGTAATAGTCCGGGATTTCTTCCTCCGACAGGCCATAGCGCCGGGCCGTTCCCAGCCGGTAGTTGTCGTCTGCCCATAGGCCAGAGCCCTCGAGGACCGCGTCGGGACAGATGCTGTTGACCCGGATGCCAAAGGGGCCCAACTCCCGGGCAAGGGCCCGGGCCAGGGTTAGCTCGCCGCCCTTGGTCGCACAATAGAGGCTTTTGTCCGAAGCGCCTACCAACCCATTCTTGGAAGAGATGATGAGCAGCGACCCCTTGGTCCCCGACTGCTTCATGATCCTGACCGCTTCCCGTGCGCACTTGACGTAGCCCTTCAGGTTCGTGTCGATGATGAGGTCGATATCCTCATCGGTCAGGACATCGACCGACTTGATCTGCGTCGCCGCGGCGTTGTTGACCAGGATGTCCAGCCGCCCAAATTCCTCCAGCGTTATGTCAAAAGCCTGCCTCACCTGGTGGCTGTCCCGCACATCAGCCACCGTAGTCAGGATCTGACCGGGACCGGCCTCGGCCGACAGCTCCTGGCCAAAGCGCTCCAGCCTCTGGCCGTCCACATCCACCAGGACAACCTTGGCCCCAACGCCGACTAAGCCCGTGGCGATGGCCCGCCCGATGGCACCGGCCCCGCCCGTGATAAAGGCCACCTGGCCTGCCAAATCCCCATATTCTGCCGTCATGTCTTCTCTCACCTCTGTTTGTTGTGCCACCAGGATCAGCCAGCGCCGCCTTGATAGAGGCGTGGCTCCAGCGCCCGGTAGGTCTCGTTAAATAGGTCCCGGCGGTTCTTGTACAGATCGATGTTGGCCGCATCCGGCCTGATACGATCCCCCACGTGGGCAATCCGCTGCGCGGCGGTCTCCACATCCTCCAGAAGCCCAACGCTGACGCCCGCCAGTACAGCCGCGCCGAGGCAGCCGGGCTCATCAACAGCCACTACGTCGAGCGGTTGCGCCAGCACGTCGGCGATGACCTGCCGCCAGACCGGCAGCTGGCTGCCCCCACTCTGCCCGGTCCGGATGGTCACCGGCCAATTCTGTTGCTCAGGGACAAGCCCTCGAATGGCCTCCAGGCAATTGGCGATGGAGAAGGCAACACCCTCCATGATGCTGCGCGCCAGGTGGCCCCGTCCATGCCAGTGCCGCAGGGCCAGGAAGGCTCCACCGGCATCGGGGTTGTAGAACGGCGAGCGCTCGCCGAAGAGGTACGGGTGGAAGAGCAGGCCATCGGATCCAGGCGGTACCTGGCCCGCCAGCGAGTCCAGCTGCCGGTAGGCGCCTGCCTCGTCCGGCCCGCCAGCAGTGCATAGGTCCTTGAACCAGGACAGGACTGAGGAACCGGCCATGGAAGAGGCCGACGCCGTGTAGTGGCCTGGCACCACGTGCTGCTGAACCCAGACCATCTGTTCCCGAGCCCGGACCAGGCCGTCGAACGAGGCCCGCAGGGTGCTGTTCGTGCCGAGCAGCAGTCCCGCCTCACCCGATCCGACGACACCGAGGCCGACCAGGGCGCAGTGGGAATCCCCGCCACCATAGGCTACGGGTGTCCCGGCCCGCAACCCGGTCTCCTGCGCCGCCTCGGGGCTCACATAGCCGGCGACAGCACTAGGCTGGCCGATCTCTGGCAGCTTGCCCCGGGGCACATCCAACAACGAACACAGTACCTCAGACCAGGTCTGATCCGGCAAGGCCACCAGATGGGTCCCGGTTGCGTCGCAGATCTCGGTGCCAACCTCGCCCGTCAGCCGGAAACGGAGATAATCCTTCGCCAGCAGGATCCAGCGTGTGCGTTCCAGCGCACCGGGATCCTCCTGCTGCAGCAGGTGGTAGATAGACGGAAAGTGGCCGGTTACGACCTGGCTGCCCGAGATCCGGACGATCTCGTCCAGGAGGCCAGAGCGCTGTAGATCGGCCAGGGCCGCGCCCAGGCGCCGGTCATGGGTCACCACCGTAGGCCGAGCCGGCTCGCCGTCGGCCGCCAGGAAGACGGGACAGTGGTGAAAACCGCAGACGCCGATGCCGGCGATGGCCTCCGGCTGCAGCCCAGACTGGGCCAAGGCCTGCCGGATGGCCCGGCGGCAACCGTCCCACCACGTCCTGGGATCCTGCTCTGCCCAGCCTACAGGTCCGGGCAGGTACTCGTTGGTCGACCTGCCCAGGCCAAGCAGCGCCCCCTCGACGTCAAAGACGGCAGCTTTCAGGCCCGTCGTGCCCAGGTCAATGCCCAGCAAGTGCTGCATGGCGCTCGATCCCTGCCCAAAAAAACTGGACCAGCCGGATCACGCTCTTGACCGGCTGGTCCAGCAAACCATGCGACCTAGTCAAAGTCTACACACGTGATCTTGGATTCGCTCCGATCATCACGCAGACTGACGATGTTTTCGGGCACCTCGTCCAGGCTAATGCGCTTGGTGACGATGCGCGTCATATCCATGCCATCGCCCATGCACTCGATGACCCGCGGGAAAGTGCCATGCCCTGAGTGGCCCTGGGACCCGACGATGCTGGCCCTGCGGACCTGCAAGACCTCGCCGGTCACCGGCATCTTGGCGTCGGCGCGAGCCAACACGGCCACCGTTGCGTTAAGCGTCCGGCCCAGCCAGATGGTGTCCTCGATGGCGGGATAGACGACGGTCGGCAGGCCGGTCGCCTCCAAGTAGAGGTTGGCGCCCATGCCATCGGTCAGGTCCAGGACTTTCTCGACAAAGTTCTCTTTGGTGGGATCGATGGCATAGTCCGCGCCCATCTCCAGGCCAAGCTCCGCCCGGGCCGGCTCGGGCTCGGAGATGATGACCACCGAGGCCCCCTGTCGCTTCATGATGGCGCAGGCGGCCATGCCGACCGGACCACCACCGCAGATGACGACCTTGTCGCCAGGCCGGATCCCGCCTGCGCGCTCAACCACGGCGGTGTAGGCGACGCTGGTCGGCTCGACCAAGCTACCGGCAACGAACAGGTCCTCGCCCTCGTACAGGTCGGCCAACGGTTCCAGGCTCCACAGCGTGCGCGCCGGGACGACAAGATACATGGCAAAGCCCCCATCACAGTTGATGCCGATCTCATCCAGCCGCTCGCAGTGGTTGGGATAGCCATCGGCGCAGGGCTTGCACTCGCCGCACCAGATCATCTCTTCCGTGCAGACTCGCTCGCCGCCCTTGAAGGGCTTGTTGGTTGCCTTGTCCCGCGCCTCACTGCCTGCCTCCACCACGACGCCTGCGACCTCGTGGCCGAGGATGGCCGGGAAGCCGGTCAGGCCAGGATACCACATGTATCCCTCTTCGTCGGCCTGGGCCATGTGCACGTCACTGCCACAGATGCCGCAGGCCTTGACCTCTAGCAGCACCTCCCGGGGCCCGGGCTTGGGGATGTCATGCTCCACGATCTCGATCCGGGGATTGCGCCATACCCGGCTGCCCAGATAGGTCTGCTTGCCCTCAATATCCTTGGGACCGAGCACGAAATCGGGCCTCGGGTCCCAGTCCGCAAACAGCGTTACACCTCTCATCTTGCCTTCCATTTTGTCTGTCTCCTTTGACATTGATTTGACTGCTGATGAACCATGTCAGGCTCAGTAACGAGCACAAGCCCGGTCACTGAACACACTTGGATTCCTTTCCATCTACGTTGAACGGATGACCTATCGTATCATCTCGAGTAAGGCGGATTGCCAATCCGCCCTACCTACCCAGGTCGGCGATCTGGCCTATCCCTCCAGAAGCGCCGCGGCCCGCGCCTTGAGCTCGGCTGCGAGCACGTAGGGGTCCCATTCCCAGTGGTAGGCCCCCAACATCTCGACCGACCACAGGCCGTCGTATCCGGTCGCGCGGATGGCCTCGATCCCCTCGCGCAGTGGGAGGATGCCCTCCCCGGGCAACACATCGCGATCGGCATCGCTCCACTCCGAGCCCTGGCGAGGCTTGACATCGCTGATGTGTGCGACGGCGACCAGCGCCGGGTCCAAAGCCGCGACCTCCTCCCAGGGCGTGCCGCCCGTCCACAGGTGGAAGGTGTCCAGGCACAGGCCGATGTTGGCGCGGTCCGCCACGTCCAAGGCTTCCAGCGACTGGGCCAGGGTGCGCACCGGCGTGAAGGAAACCGGCTCCCAGGCCAGGGTCACACCAAAGGGCGCGGCAATGTCGGCCAGCTCGGCCAGCGAATGCCCCGTCTTGGACCGGATCTCGGGCCACGATTCGCCCCGCAATCCGTCCAGGGCAACCACCTGCAACCGCGGACAGCCCAGTACCTGGGCCACCCGGCAGAATCGCTCACAAGCCTCGCGCAGTGACTGCCGCGACTCTGGATCCTGGCGCTCGATGTGCAGGAAGGAGTTGATCATGGCCGGCCGTACCGGCCCCAGCGCGGGCGTGATCTCCTCGGCGGAATAGCCCGCGTCCAGGTAGCGGGCCAGCTTGGGGATATAGAACTCGATGGCATCGTAGCCGGTCTCCCTGGCGACGCGCACGTCTGTCATCAGGTTGGTGTGCATGACGCTTCCGGTATGCAATCCCAGCAACAAGGTCACCTCCAAGGGTCGGGCCGAGCCCGCCGGTTGAGCCTATCCCTCACGGCAGTATCAGGATCTTGCCGCAGTCGACGGCCGTCTTGCCCAACTCGAACGCGGCCAGGGCGTCGTCCAGCGCGAAGCGGTGGGTCACCACCGACATCAGATCTACCAGGCGGCGCGACATGAAGGTCAGGGTCTTGGGGAAGAAGTAGGGGCTCCCACTGGAGCCGATGATCCGCGTCCGCTGGAATATGGCCTTGCCGATCTCGATGGGGATCGTGCGTCCCGCGCTCTGACCAATGAGCACAATGCGGCCCTGTTTTCCGACGACATCCAGTGCAGTCGCCACGCCGCCGTTGCTGCCAGAGCACTCGAGTACCAGCGTCGCGCCACGCCCCCCGGTGTGATCCATCACGGCGCTGACAACATCGCCTTCAGCCGGGTCGATCACGACATCCGCCCCGAGGTCGCGGGCCATGGACCGGCGATAGGCCTGGGGTTCGACCACGATCACCGGCGCCCCGGAGGCCTTGCACGACAGCATGGCGAACAGGCCGATCGGCCCTGCGCCAAAGACCACAACCCGATCGTGGGGAGCGGCCCCACCGCCTGAGCCCCAGACGCCATGGTAGGCGACGGACACCGGTTCCACCAGGGCGGCCTCCTCAAAGCTCACATTGTCGGGAATCTTGAACAGCCGCTCCTCGCGGGCCAGGGCATACTCGGCCATCCCCCCAGGGCACTCCCAGGAAAAGCCATAGAGCTGAAAGTCGGGACACATGTTGGGCTCCATGCCGTCCTTGCAGTTGGCACAGATATGGCAGGGGATGGGCACCTCGGCGACGACGCGGTCACCCACGGCCACGGACTTGATATCCGCGCCGGCTTTGACCACCTCACCCGACCATTCGTGTCCGGGCACAAAGGGAAAGGTGCCTTCCTGGTTGGTGCCTTCCCACATATGGACGTCGGTCCCGCACAGGCCCGCGGCCCGAACCCGGACCAGTACCTCGTCGGCGGCAGGCACAGGATCGGCCAGCACCTCCAACCTCAGGTCGTTTACGGCTCGCAGTACCGCTGCTTTCACGGTGTAGATCCTCCCTCAATACCTCGCGAACGGTGCCAGAACGCGAGTCTGGACAGCGCCTAGGCCTCAGCCGCGAGCCCGGGCTCCACCTCACTGCGCAGATAGGCGATCGCCTTCTGGGCCGACGTGTCGGCATCGGGCATGGGCATGAACTCGCCCGAGACATAGCCGTGGTAGCCGGTGGTGTACAGCGCCTCGAAGATCGACACAAAATCAAGGTGGCCAGCCCCCGGATACCAGCGGTTGGAGTCGGCCACATGGAAGTGGAAGATGCGATCACCGCAGGCCCGGAGGCTCTCTTCGATGACCGGCTCCTCGATGTTCATGTGAAAGGTGTCGGGCATGAGCCCCATATTCTCGGCGCCCACCCTATCCAGCAGGTCAAGGCCCTGGGTCAGGTTGTTGATGAGCGTCGTCTCATAGCGGCAGATCGGCTCCAGCGCCAAACGCACGCCGTGCGGCTGGGCTGCGGCGCAGCACTGCTGTAGGGCTTCCACCAGCCACCCCATGGCCTGCGCATGGCTCACGCCGGGCTTGACGATGCCACGCAGCAAGCCGATGATAATGGCTGCCCCGGTCTGGGCCGCAAAGGGTATGTGCGAGATGGTCCGTTCGATGGCCGCCGCGCGGACCGCCGGATCGGGATCGGTGAAGGACAGCCCTTCTTCGCCCCAAGCCTGGCCCGTGCCAATGGCTGGCACCTGCAGATCATGCTCCGAAACGACGTGCAGCAGCGCTTCCGTGTCGGCCAACTTGGGATCGCGGATGGCCAACTCTACGCCGTCATAGCCCCAGCCTGCGATCTTGGCCACGTTGGCCGCGAAATCGCCCTTGAAGGCCACTGCAGCGAACTGGGCAGCATGGGTTGACAGTACGATGCTAAGTTTCATACCTCTCTCTTCTCATGCTCCAGGCAACGCACGACCAGCGTGGCACAGCAAGCCCCGTGCAGCACCTTTTCCGTCACGCTGCCGTAGGCCCAACGCCTGACCCCTGTGTAGCCATGGCTCGACATCACGATGAGGTCCACGCCCTGCTCCTGCCCATAGTCCAGGATCTGGCGCGCCACGCCCTGCTCACCAGGCCGAATCTCGACGCTGATATGGTCCTCTGGGAACCTGGCCCGGACATCGTGCAGGTAGTTCTCGGCTTCGCGGCCGGTCGCCGCCACCACGTCATTGTAGACATCCGGCATCTCGGCCAAGGCCCGGGTGCGGGGGATGGGCTGGGCGACCCTGAAGAGCACCAGCTCCGAATCCATCGCCCGGGCAATCGCCACCGCCGGCTCAATCGCCATCTCTGCAAACTCGGACCCATCCAGTGGGACCAGTATCTTTTCAAAGCGATACACAGAACCCTCCTCTCGCCAGAGGCTGCCCGACGAGGGGACGAGGAACGAGAACCGGCCTCGTCCCTCGTCCTCCACCCGTCACAGTAGCGTAGATCAGGTCTATAGCTCAGAACCCTGGCCGATGCGCGGCAGCGCGTAGACTGGCTTCCAGCCCTCACTCAGCGGCTCGCGCAGGTAGGGCTCCATCTCCGCTTCCGTGCGCAACGTGACCTCTTCGACAGGCGGTACGGCGCCTGCCGGGAAGGCCTCCAGGATCTGATCGTTTAAGAGCGTCAAGTACTTGAGAATGGCTGCCACCGGGCGTTTGGCCTTCTCTGCCGAGCCGTGGGTCGCCTGGCCCACCACCCCCTCCGGCGTGGCCGCCAACTCGATGGCAAAGTGGCCCTCTCCTTCCGACCAGCGGCTGGGCCGGCTGAAGGGATCGACCGACTTGTCAAAGTGCCCCTCGGGCAGGTAGCTGATGCCCTCGGTGTCGACGGCGTGGCGCATATCGACCATGTCCGGGTGGAGCAACAGGCCCAGCGACGTCTCGGATTCATCGGCGTGCACAAAGTTCGAGTCTAGCTTGCCGCCCCTTTCGTGCACACGGAAGAACTCGCGCACACCCCGGTGCCAGTCCAGCACCCGGAAGATGCCAGGCAGTTGGTAGCGTTTCTGGAACTGCTGGATGGCTGACTCGAGCATCCACAGATGGCCGTGATTGTTGATATAGATCTGCTTGCGGAACCCGTCGTTCCACAGGCCGAGCATGACATCGATCAGGAACTCGCGCGCGACGTTCTCGCGGATGGGGATCGTGCCCGGCATGCCCATATGGTGATAGGGATGCGAGCCATACATCAGCGGCGGGAGCGCCAGGCTGCAGGCCGCGCCGCACTTGGCTGTGTAGCGGCGCACGCCTTCCACGATCTGGCTGACGTACAGCGTGTCCGAGGCACTGGCGAGATGGGCCCCGTGGAGCTCGGTACAGCCAATCGGCACAAAGACGATGTCATTCTTACGCCGGTTCTCCTCCACCTGCCACCGCACGGTGGTCTGGATGTAGGAGCCGGGTTTTCCCCATTCTACCGGGGAGGGGATGCCATACTCGTCCAGTATGGCGTCAATCTCGGCGTCACTGGCATCCCAGACCTCTTTCTTCAGGCGCCCAACCGTATTGTCCTCAAAGAACAGGTCCGGCTCATTTGTTGCCAGCATTCCTGCGGGCACTTTCTTTTCATCCATCATAAACTTCCTTTCCTTTCATTTTGTTTGAGACTCGTAGAACTGGGATCCGTGGACTCGGGAACCGTGGACCCGAGATCCAGAGATCCGTAAGCCGTAGACTCGGGAATCGGAGCTCGCCGGGTTCCGGCCTCCCGGATCCCGAATCCCCGGATCGCGAGTTTCCGAATCCCGACTCTCCGAATCACGAATCGAACTCACTCAGCACAATGGGCCGCCCCTCGTGCATAGAGTGTGTGGCAGCGATGCCAACAGCCACCGTGGCCCGGCTGTCCTGACCGGTGACTGGTGGTTCCTCATCGTCGAGCACACAGTCGACAAAGACCTGGAGCTCTGTGACAAAAGCCTCGTCGAACCGCTCTGCCGTTGTGAAGGGCAGGTCGTGGTGCACGCCCGCCCGGTCTAGGAGCCGCAGTGGTGTCTGCGGCGATCCCCCGATCTGGACGGCGCCCTCCTGCCCTATCACTTCCACCCGCACATCGTGCCCGTAGCGGGTCGTGCGGCTGACGAAAAAGTTGGCCATCGCCCCGCGGCGGAACCGCAGCAGGGCCACGGCATTGTCCACATCCCCCACGGCGCCAATGGCCTCGTCGACGAGGGCCCCGCCCTCGGCATAGGCCCGCACCGGCTCATCGTCCAATAACCACCTGGACAGGTACAGGTCATGGTACATGGCGTCCAGCAACAGGCCGCCGCTCACAGCGGGATCGGCAAAGCTCGGTGGTGGCGGATCCACGTCGCCACTGATGGCCCGGAACACGAGGGGTTTGCCGATGGCCCCCTGGTCGATGGTGCGCTTCGCCTCACTATGGCCTGCGTCGAACTGCCGGACATGGCCCAACATCAGCTTGACACCCGCCCGTTCCGCCGCGACGATGGCCCGATCGCAGTCCTCCACCGTCAGGGCCAGGGGCTTCTCACAGAAGATATGCAGTCCCGCTGCGGCACAGGCTTCGACGTTGTCGGCATGGGCCGAGGTACTGCTGGAGATGCACACCGCATCCACATTGCCGGCGTTGAGTAGCGAGTCCAGGTCGGGATAGACAGCCACGTCACCACAGCAGCCTCTCACCGCCGCAGCCCGGGCCTCATCCGACGTGGTAACCGCGGCCAGTCTCGCGCCGCGGATCCGTCGCGCCAGGTTCTCGGCGTGGGTCAGGCCCATGCGGCCGGCGCCGACGACGGCGATGCGGAGCTCGTTCATGCTCACAGATCCACCTCGCTCAACCTCACCGGCCGGCCTTCCTGGTACGACTTCTGGGCCGCGTAGCCCATGACTACCGGGATACGCCCATCCCGACCACTGACTGGGGGCGGGGTATCATTCACGACGCAGTCGACAAAGCCCTGGAGCTCGACCACGTACGACTCGGTATAGCGCTCGATGAAAAAGTTGAGCGGCAGGTCACGGTGGACACGCTGGGCATCGCCAATGGCCACCGTGTTGGGATAAGCATTGTCGGCGGTGACCACCCCGCCGCTGCCAAACACCTCGACACGCTGGTCGTAGCCATAGACCGCCTGGCGGCTGTTATCAATGGCGCCCAGCACCCCGTTGGCAAAATGGAGGGTGATGAGCGTTGTGTCAATGTCTCCAGCCTCGCCAATCCTGGGATCAACCAGGACATTGCCAGCGGCATAGACCTGCTCGACCTCGCTGCCGATCAGAAAGCGCGCCATGTCAAAATCGTGGATCGTCATGTCGAGAAAGATGCCGCCCGAAACCTTGACATAGTCCAGGGGTGGTGGGGCCGGGTCGCGGCTGGTGATCCTGAGCAGATGCGGCTGACCGACATCCCCGGCGGCGACCAGGTCGTGCACCCGGCTGAAACTAGGATCAAAGCGCCGGTTGAAGCCGACCATCAGCTTGACACCCGCCTGCTCCACGGCTGCCAGGGCTCGATCAATTTTGGCCAGGTCGAGGGCGATGGGCTTTTCGCAAAAGATCTGCTTGCCAGCCCCGGCCGCGTCCTCGATGATCTGGGCGTGGGTGTCGGTGCTGGTGCAGATCAGGACAGCATCGATCCGATCGTCCTCCAGGATGCGGCGATAGTCCTCATAGGCTGACGGGACCCCAAGCCTGGCTGCCACCTCCTGGGCGGCTTCGACATAGATATCGGACACGGCGAGCAATTCCGCCTTGGGCAGGCGGTACATCAGGTTCTCGGCGTGGAACCGGCCGATGCGGCCGGTGCCGATGATGCCAACGTTGATACGGTCCATGATACGCCTCTCTACCGGTTATGATCCAGGAGCCACTGGCGCGACTCCTGCAAATAGGTCTCCAGCCAGGACCGGGAATCCGGACCCTTGATGGCCGTGAAGGGGTCCGGCCCGGGAGCCGTGCACTCCAGGATGACAGGGCCCTCGTAGCCGATGTCGTCCAGGGCGGCCATCTGGGCCTCAAAGTCGGTGTGCCCGCGCCCAATACCCTGACGGTTGGAATCGGCAACGTGGTAGAGCCCCAGGCGATCGCCTGCCTGGCGGAGTGCAGCGGCAGGCTCGCTCTCTTCGATGTTCATGTGGTAGGCATCGAGCAGCACCCCCACGTTGCCGGCCCCCACCTCGTCCACGAACGACACCGCCTCGGACGCGGTGTTGACCAGGTGCGCCTCGTAGCGATTCAGCACTTCCATCACCAGGGATAGGTCCAGAGCCCTGGCCCGTTCGGCGATCTGGCGCACAGCCTGGACAAAGAGCCGCCATTCCTCCTCAATCGTGCTGATGGCTCGCACGCGGCCGACGTAGCCGTGGCAGGACACGATGGGCCGATCCAGCTCAGCCGCGAAGTCAAGGAGCCACAGATAGTAGTCCACGGCCTTCTGGCGAATTGCCTGATCGGGATGGGCCAGATCGACGTTCTCCGGGGTCAGCGAAAAGACCCTGAGGCCGTGGTCGGCCAGGACCCCGGCCGCTTGTTCTGCCGTGTACAGCGATGGATCGCCCACCAACTCGACGCCATCAAAGCCCAGGTTCTGCAGCCGTCGGGCGATTTCCTCCAGTGACAAGTCGCCGAACGTCCAGGTACATACACCCAGGTCGATCTTCATAGAGTTCCCTCTACCTCTTGACATTGATGAGATGGTTCCCGCTCCGTATCGGCCCTGGAAGCGCCCTCAATAGGTGCCAACCTCTTTCCATGCCTGCCACATGGCCACGACATTCTCAGGGGGCACATCGGCCTGGATGTCATGAACGGTGGCGAAAACAAAACCGCCGCCAGGAGCCAGCGCCTCGATGTTGCGGCGCACATCGGCCTTGACCTCGGCCGGCGTGCCCTTGTCCAGGATCCGCTGGGTGTCTACACCCCCGCCCCAGAAGACGAGGTCGTCTCCGTACTCATCCTTCAATTCCTGCGGATCCATGTCCTGGGCGCTCAGCTGCACCGGATTCAGGATGTCGATCCCTGCCTCGACGAAATCCCAAAGCAGTGGCCGGACTGCACCGCAGGAATGGAAGAAGAGCTTGACCGGCGCCTGGTCCTTGATGAACGTGAAGAGCCGCTGGTGCCGTGGCTTGACCAGGGAACGGTAGGTCTTGGGAGATAGGAGAAGCCGATGCTGGCCAGCCAGGTCATCAGCCTCGATGACCACGTCGACCAGATCGCCCACCTCTTCCAGCGCCTTCTGCCAGAAGGCGGACTTGAACTCCACCATCCGGTCGAGCATATAGACTACATAGTCCTGGTTGACGGCAAGATCGATGTAATAGCCCTCATAGCCGCGCAGCCAGGAGTAGACCTCCGCGATGCCCGCGCACGGCCCGGCCAGGACCACCGCCTTATCCTCGGCGGCTGCCACCTTCGCCTGGGCCCGTAACGAACGGAACCGGCCCTCGTCGACAGGATCCGGAAAGGCGAAATCCTTGAAGTCGCCCAGGGACTCTGCGGACGCGAGAGGATGTTGGTACATGTCATAGTAGAAACCGCCATCCTTGGGCTTGCGCCAACCGATGCCCCACTCGTCTGTGTAGGCCTCATAGTCCCCCTCGTCCCGGAGGACATAGCGAAAGCCGGAGGGCATGCCGGGCAACACCAGGCGAAAGTCGGTTTCTAACCGCCGGGCCAGATCTTCTTCGACGACCGCCAGCTGTTCGGCCATGGCCATGACCTCAGGACGGCCCTCGGGCAGCCCAAGGTGATGGCGCAGGTTGGCATAGGCCGTGACGTGGATGGTCGTCAGACCGGTCCCGCCCAGGTCAAACGGCACCCGGTCCGGCTCCTGGTGATCTAGTGCCAGCCGTACGCGTTCCCGCGAATTCATCCGACGCTTCTACCGATCTCTCGCCTACTTCTCGCGCTCGCCCGTGATCAGGTCGGCGATGTCATCTTCGTCCACCTCATCTCGATCGTAGGTACCCACCAGACGACCCCGCCGGATGATGGTGAAGCGGTCAGCGACCTGGTACACGTGGCCCACGTTGTGGGTGATAAAGATGACGGACAGGCCCCGCTCCTTGGCGTTGAGTGTATAGGTCAGGACCTTGTGCGTCTCACCGACCGACAGGGCCGACGTCGGCTCGTCCAGGATCAGGAGCTTGGCACCGAAATAGCGGGCCCGGCCAATGGCGATCGACTGCCGCTCACCGCCGGACAGCTTGCCGACTTTTTCATTGGGAGAGCGAATGTGGATCCCAATGTCCCGCAGGGCCTCGCGCGACTGCCGTTCCATCTCGGGCATGTCAAGCCAGGTAATCGGTCCAAGGCCCCGCGTCAGCTCGCGGCCGAGAAAAAAGTTGCGCGTGATGCTCATCAGCGGAACGAGCGCCAAATCCTGATAGCAGGTTTCGATGCCCAGCGAGCGCGCCACCTGAGGGGAAGGGATATTCACCTTTTCCCCTTCGAAGTAGATGTCACCGCTGGTGGGCGGGTGGACGCCGGTCAGCACCTTGATGAGCGTGGACTTGCCGGCACCGTTGTCGCCCAACAGGCCTACCACCTCTTGCTGGTTCACGGTGAAATCGACGCCATCGAGTGCCGTGATGGTGCCAAAGCGCCGAACGATGTTCTCCATGCGTACAACAGGCGTGTCACCGCCATTGCCGCTCATGCTCATGGGTTCCCTCCTCTATCAGGCCTTGCTGCGGATCCAGCTATTAAAGACGGCGGCGCCCACGATGGTCACCCCCACAATGGCCTCAAAGTTGTCAGCCGGGATGAGGTTCGTCAGTACCACGCCGGTGCGCAGCATGCTAATGATGAGCACACCCAGCAGCGCACCGATGATGCTGCCCGAGCCGCCTGTCAGCGCCGTGCCCCCGACTACCGCCGAGGCAATGGCCTTCAGTTCCTCCCCCGCGCCGGTTGCGATGCGGACCGTCGTGTACTGGCTGAAGAGCAAGATCCCGGCAAAACCAGCCATGACCCCGGAGAGGATAAAGCAGACCAGCTTAACCCGGCGGACATTTACCCCCTGGGCCCCGGCCGCTCCCGGGTTGCCTCCTACAGCAAAGACCTGGTTTCCAAATCGGGTGCGGACCAGGATATACTGGAAGAGCAGGACCAGGCCCAGCAACCACAGGCTCG
>Ga0316577_10000221_pt1 | contig 19546 bp, 22 predicted proteins | sample S5NA_FD_203073 | JGI IMG/M metagenome (GOLD analysis project Ga0316577, IMG submission 203073) | Rhizosphere microbial communities from salt marsh grasses in Alabama, United States - S5-7_050615r2r1 | ecosystem: Host-associated > Plants > Roots > Rhizosphere | place: USA: Alabama | collected... | reverse complement strand
AGCCAACAGCAACATACCCACTGCCAGGACAGGCATAATTTTTATCCAGCTCTTTAACGACATGGCGGTGATGATAATGCTTTATCGATTGGCTGTCAAACCTTGTCTGCTAAGAGAGATATCTGCCTGGTATTCTCATGCTATAATCGCCGCACGATGAATTTCTTAATCACAGGAGCGGCAGGTTTCCTGGGTTCCGCGCTGGCAAACCGGCTGGCGCGGGAAGGTCACCAGGTGCGCGGCCTTGACGATCTTTCCACGGGCGATCCCCGTTCTCTATCCCCGGATGTGCTTTTCACACGGGGCGATGTCAATGATCGGCCCAAGCTGTGGACGCTGCTCCAGGACGTAGATTGTGTTTATCACCTGGCAGCGCGAGTGATCGTGGCTGAATCTGTGCTTTACCCGCGTGAATATTCAGCAGTCAATGTTGGTGGTACGGTCAGTCTGATGGAAGCCATGCGGGATGTCGGTGTGCGGCGGGTAGTGTTCGTGTCATCCGGGGCAGTGTATGGTGACCAGGGGGAGCAGCCGCTCAAAGAAGATGCGGCGCCTGACCCCCGCTCTCCTTATGCAGTATCCAAACTCAGCGCCGAGTATTATGTGCGTACGATCGGCGGTCTCTGGGCGATTGAGACGGTCAGCTTGCGGGTTTTTAATGCATATGGTCCAGGGCAGAATCTACCTCCATCCCACGCGCCGGTGATCCCCAATTTCATCCGCCAGGCAGTCGGTGGAGGGACGCTGGTGGTGCACCGGGATGGAAACCAGACCCGCGATTATGTCTATGTGGAGGATGTGGTGAATGCCATGGTAGCAGCAGCTACGGCGCGGGATATCAACCGCTCGGTGATTAATGTAGGCAGCGGCGAGGAGACCAGCGTGCGCGAACTTGCCAAGCTGGTATTGGTTGCAACCAACAGTGGTGCGGAAATAATCTACAACCCGCGTACTGACCCCGGTGTGTCAAGGATGTGCGCTGACCTGTCGCTGGCCAAGGAGCAGCTTGGCTACCGGCCGCGGGTTTCGTTGGAGGAAGGGATTCGCTTGACCCTGGAGAGGGATCTAAGGTTTAAAGACGAGGCAACCCGGCCCATCAGACGATGATTGCTTTGGAAACTTGATCAGCAGGCAGTCAACCAAAAAAAAAGCCCCCTAACTCATTTTGAATCCACTGGAATATTAGTACTTACAGGCTCTTTAGTCTGATAGGATGAATGTTTTTATCATTTGGTCAAAACCAGCAGTTTTCCCACTTTTCTTTGCCTCACCCTCCAACTGTTCCAGCAAGTAACTGATCCACCAACCCCAATCCCCGGGATCAGGTTCGATGATGGCGATATCTCGCGCAATCTCATCGATTCCTTTCTGAAGGGCATCTTCGGGTTGGGTGGTTTTGGTTTCCAATTGCTTGCTAATTGTATTTGCCTGTTCCTCTGGCATAGACCAACCCTCGGGGATAACGGGATTCTTTTTCATGAATTATTTATACATGAATCTTACTTTCTGTTTCGGGGATAGATGGGGGAAAAACGGAGTAACCACGGGGACAGCGATTAAAATCGAGTTCTTGATGCGAAAAATAGTAAAATTAGATGCTGGAATCTGGTTCCAAATTTCCAGGTAGCTGCAGACTGGTCATTCTTATCTTATTCCACACCCATCCGGTTGGATAAAGACTTACAGTTATTTGATCAGTGATGTTCTTTCTGGGAATATTTCTGTTCTATCTGTGCATGTAAATGGAAATTGATTAGGCTGCAAACATGACCGATCCCCCGCGACAGGTATTTTCGATTATCTCATACGCATTGATCGCTCTTTTTGTCATTTCCATAATGTTTGATGAGCGATTGCCGGAAAAAATTCTCGGTGTGAGCACTATCATTTGGCAAATATGCTTGATCGTTTCAGCCTACCTGGTGAGAATGGGTTGGAGAATAGTGGAGTGGTTTCGCCGCAGGAATTAAGAATTCCTCACAGGTCCATGAAATTTCCAAAAAAACCCTTGGGTAAGATGAGCCTAAAGTGTGGGGAAAAGTAAAAACCCGCTCGATCCAATAACTGGTAAATCAAGCATTTATCGAGCGGGATTTGCGAATATTTGGGGTGATAACCAATCTTCTTAGACCGGTTTCTGAACGTAAGAAAAGTACGGGATCAGATTCCCTGCTGGTTTTAGGTCTTATATCGTAAACGCAGGTTCAGGTGTAGATACTTTCGCGGATATCGACAATGCGTTCGACGTGATCCTTGACCGCGGCTTCCAGAGCTGCCTTGTCAACACCGGTTACCTTCAAGGTGATCTCGCGATTTTCTGTGCTCTCTCCCATAAAGGTACCTAGCGCGACCAGATTTCCGCCACTATCGAATATAGATTTTGTCAGTTTAGTAAGCGTGCCGGGAATATTCGAGATCAGTACCGAAATGCGGACACCGCTTTCGCGGGCCCCGAGCATTTCCAGAAATACTTTGAATAGGTCAGTTTCGGTGATAATGCCGATTACCTCTCCATCCATGACCACGGGTAAGCCACCAATTCTATTATCAACCATTTTGCGCGCCGCTTCCTCAAGCGGGGTATCTTTCTGAGTGGTGATCACTTCGCGTGTCATGATCTTTTCCACCGTGACCTTGCTGAGCATATAATTCATTTCCCATACGCTCAAACTGGTCGCATCTGATGGGGATGCATGCAGCAGATCGCTCTCAGTAATGATTCCAATCATCTTGCCGCGTTCATTGACAACTGGCAGACGGCGGATCTTTTCGTCCCGCATTAATTTGTGTGCTTCTTGCATGGGCATCTTCGGTGAGACCGAAATGACCGGGTGCGACATTCGTTCGCCAACTAGCATTTTGTACTTCTCCTATTTTGTTTAATTCTAGTTTCAGTAGATCCTTTGAATATATGATTTTGTTTAGTGATCTTAGCATAATTATGGATAAATTTTCTAGGAGGATTGATTAATATCTTGATAGGAGAGTCAAGATCGCCCCTGATATGCGAGTGGGGGAGGAGGTGAAATAGATTCCTGAAGCATGTTTTAGAATGGATTAAAAAGATTCGTATCGATCTTTTACGGGAGCAGGTTGGGATACTGGGGTAGAATTGTGCAGAATGTCTATAGAATCTCTTGGTATCAAAGATTTCTTCTGATGAAATACAATCTCCTCACCCGTGAATTTTACAACCGCAACACACTGCAGGTAGCGCGCAATATACTGGGAAAACGACTGGTGAAGATTGAAAACGGGGTGCGGATCGGGGGCTTGATCGTTGAAGCTGAAGCCTACCGTGGTGAAGAAGATCTTGGCTGTCACGCCAAAGCCGGGCGCACACCCCGCACGGAAGTCATGTATGGAGAACCTGGCCATGCATATGTATATTTCACCTATGGCATGCACTGGATGCTGAATGCTGTATGCGAACAAAAAGGGTACCCGGCCGCAGTCCTCATCAGAGCGATCTTGCCTACAGATGGGATTCCGGTGATTGCCTCCAGGCGGAATTCGCAACCGCGCAAATTCTGGACGGATGGACCAGCCAAGCTATGCAAAGCACTGGCGATCGATGGGAACTTTAATGCCGCAGATCTATGTGCACCAGGGGCAAATTTGTACATCGAACAAGCTGATCCGGTTCCTGATTGGGCCGTGACTACCGGGCCAAGAGTGGGTTTTAACAATGTACCTGAACCGTGGTTGAGCATCCCCTGGCGTTTCAGGGTGGTACCGGAATTCTTAGATTAGAAGGCCTCGATACCGGCGGGCAGGTGATAGCCAGGTAGATTAATGCATCACTTATCGATGCTTAATGGCTTGTGCAGTAAAATACTTTAATTAATGATTTTGGAGGAGAGATGAGTTTATTAAAGGGAAAGACGGCTCTGATCTTTGGGCTTGCAAACCAGCGTTCAATTGCCTGGGGGATCACGCAAGCTTTTCACGAGCAAGGAGCAACAATTGGAATCAGCTATGCCGGGGAAGTGCTTGAGCGCCGTGTGCGTCCGCTTGCAGAATCGATCAATTGCACATTTGTTGAAGAATGCGATGTGGCCGAAGATGACCAGATTGAAAATGTGACCCGGCGCGCAGTAGAAGAATTCGGGGAGATCGATATCCTGGTACACGCAATTGGCTTTGCTAACAGGGATGAATTGAACGGGCCTTACTACAACACCAGCCGGGAAGGCTTTCGCATGGCGATGGATATCAGTGTCTATTCATTCACAGCGTTAGCGAAATCTTTCCAGCCTTATTTACGGGAGGGAGGCGCTCTGCTGACCCTGACCTATTATGGGTCAGAGAAAGTATCACCGCATTATAACGTCATGGGTGTTGCCAAGGCTGCCCTGGAAGCATCGGTGCGTTACCTAGCCTATGATTTCGGAAAGCAGGGAGTGCGGGTAAATGCGGTTTCTGCTGGCCCCATCCGCACACTTGCGGCTGCAGGTGTGTCTGGTTTCAAGGACATGTACCGCCGCTTCCCGGAGATCGCACCTCTGCACCAACCGATCTCCATCGAAGATGTTGGTGGCGCGGCTGTTTTCTTGTGCTCTGATCTGGCAGCCAAGACGACCGGTGAAGTGGTATATGTCGACTCCGGGTATAATATTCTAGGGATACCTGAATCGATTGATTGATGAATTATGTTTCGCAGAACGAATGATACTCAGCCATTAAGCGACCTGCCTGCCACCACAGATCGGGTTACCTCGGTAATCGGTCCGGGGGTGGTCTGGAAAGGGAAATTGAGCGGGAAGGGAGGCGTCAGGATTGAAGGCACGCTGGACGGAGATATCAACCTTCAGGGAATGCTGGTCGTGGGTGAGACCGGTAGGGTGACCTGCGAGACACTGCGGGCGAACGTGGTGGTCGTGGCGGGAGCAGTACGAGGTGATATTACCGCCGAGAAGCTCGATATCCGTTCCTCAGGCCGGGTGTGGGGGAATGTAGTTACGGCAGCCTTCTCCACCGAGGAAGGTGCCTTTCTGCGAGGCCAGGTGACGATGGAAGAGAAGGTAGAGATAAAAGCCCAGCCTCCTGAGGAAGACGAAGAAACCAACGAAGAGTTACCCGATAGCGATTAATCCTTCACTTCCCCTGCCAATCCGCGTCACGCTTTTCGACGAAGGCCTGCATGCCTTCTTTTTGATCCTGGCTGGCGAATAGAAAGTAAAATGCCCGCCGTTCTTCGGCTAAACCGGTGCTGAGCGGGGTTTCAAAAGCCCGGTTAACTGCTTCTTTACCCAGCCGTAAGGCCAGGGGTGCGCGGGCGGCAATCTCAGCCGCGAATCGCAGCGTTTCCTCTAGATAACTTTCTACCGGGACAACCCGGTTAACCAGTCCATAGGCCATTGCTTCCTGAGCGTGTAAGGTGCGGTTGTTAAGCACCATTTCCATGGCAAGTGCTTTGCCAACAGCCCGTGTCAGGCGTTGAGTACCGCCTGCACCCGGGATGACGCCGATAGTAATCTCGGGTTGCCCGAACTTGGCTGACTCTGATGCGATGATCATGTCGCAGGACATTGCCAGCTCATTGCCCCCTCCCAGGCACCAACCAGAAACCGCAGCGATGACCGGCTTTGTGATGCGCATGATCTGATCGAAGGCAGAGATATTATCCTGCTGCAGCATCTCGACAGCTGAAGCTGCAGCCATCTCCTTGATATCCGCCCCGGCCGCGAAAGCGCGCTCGTTTCCTGTGATTACGATGGCACCGATCCCTCGATTGCGATCGAATTCGACTAAGGCAATATTCAATTCCGACAGCAGCTCGGCGTTTAAGGCATTCAGCGCTTTGGGCCGGTTCAATCGAATCAAGCCAACTTGCTGGTGAGTCTCTACGAGGATAGTTGAATAGCTGGGCATTTTGTCCTCCTGGGGGGATATTTATCAAATGGTTCAAAACCGATTGATTGCGGGTTACTGATTTGCCTGTGCAGGTTCGAAATTAATCACCTTTCCAGTAATTTCGCTGGCTGCATCACTGCATAAAAGCATGACCATCCCCGGTGCATCCCGGGGCAGCTCAAGCGCTTCCTGTGAAATGTCTTCCAGCCACCTTGAGCCCATGGCTTCATCCCCGATAAGATCGATGGCTCTCTCTGGGATGGTTGACCAGGGACAGATGGCATTTACGCGGATGTTGTAGGCAGCCAGTTCTCGGGCAGATTCTCTGGTAAGACCGATTAAACCCATTATGCTGGCCACATAGGCAGCACGCTCTTTTGAATTTCGGGTCCTCTCTCTGAGCGAGGCAATGTTAATGATCACGCCTCTGCCTTGTTCACGCATTACTCGACCCACCACCTGGGTGGTATAGAAAGCACCGCTCAAGTTGACGTCGAGGGTTCGTTGCCAATCCCAGGCATCCATCTCCAGCAGGGGCGCGTGCGGTTCCACAGCCGCGTGATTGACCAGGAAGTCAATGTGCTCCCAGCGGTCCAAAATCTGGGCTACCATGGACTGGACGGGCATTTTCTTGGAAATATCAGTGACGAAATCTTCGGCCATCCCACCTGCTGAGATGATCTGTTGAATGGTTTGATCTAGGTTTATGGGCGTGATATCGTTGGCAGCGACATGGCAACCAAGAGCACCAAAAGAGACGGCCACCTCCCGCCCAATTCCGCGACCAGCCCCGGTAACGAGTACTACCTTTCCAGCGAAATTCATGTTTGCTCCCCGGGTAAATTTGGGGGTAAAAGATCGGGTGGATACCACCTCAAGAGGTCGCAGTCTCTGTGGGGCAGAGAGGGATCTCTCCTTGGTTGGAGCTGGCATTGACTGGCAGTCCCAGGTAAGGTGAAGGATCGAGCGTGTTCCGGATTTCTAACTCGTTGAGAAAATTCCCTCGACCATCATCTTTTACGATAGAGAAATGAAGATGGATGCCAACCGGATTGTTTGGATCGCCGGAGAAATTTCCCTGGTATCCGAGAAGAGTGCCAGCCTCGACAAACATTTCATAAGTCCCGGGAGGAAATTGGGAATCGATGTAGGAGCGTCCATTTTCATCGGCCATGTGAGTATAGTAGGTCCAAATCTGGTGTTCTGGGTTTAAAGGATCTTCCGGGATACGGATAATGAGGGTGGATTTCCAATCTGGCAAACGCGTCAGGTAGCCAGGGTAAGCTGCGATAACGGGGGTTTCGTTCAGTTCACCCCCACCAAAAATGTCCAATCCCTGGTGGTGATGTCCAGGGCGGAAGGAATCACCCCAGATGAATCCAACCAGACCATCGGTGGGCATGATGAAAGGAGCCACTCCGCACTGGTCCCCGCGCTTGATCTTCCACTCCGGATGGGAAGCCGGATCACGTAGCCAGGCAAATACCTGTTGGGCCCGCTGACCCGGTCGGGCAAACCACCGGTATGCTTGGTAGCCGATGACAATCGCACCAACCAGGAGAATGAATAACATGAAACGCACGGCAGGTTTCAATTTACTTTGAGTGCGCATTGAAGCTACCCCGGGTGGTTTTCAGGATTGAGTGGGTTGCTGGAAAGTAAGTCCATGACAGTGCCCTGGCTGGCTGCCAGGATCGCCTGAGGTGAAATACGCATCAGAGCTTGATCAGACCCGCCACCAGCATACACCTGTTCTTTTTCGAGCACGCGCTGGTCAATGAGGGTGGGTATTGGAGAAAGATGCCCAAAAGGTGGCATAGCCCCAACACTATATCCGGTCTTTTTGAGTACTGTCTGTGCATCGGCCAATTTTACTTTCTTGCGACCGACCTGGTAGTGAGCAGCAATAGCCCGGCGTTCGATATGTGCTAGACCGGAGGTGATTGCCAGAATTGGTTCATTGCGCACGAAAAATAGCAGCGATTTGACAATCTGATCTGGTTGGCAGCCAACAACTGCGGCAGCAGATTCTACGGTCGGGGTAGGTGCTTCCAGCTGTAAAATCTCTCCGGGGATGTTGTTTTCTTGCATATACCGCGCAAGATGTTCTGGGTTGAGAGATTGGTTATTCTGCATGGTTTTCCCGGTAGCGGCGGATGTTTTCGAGATCATCTTCCTTATGGTCGGCGATAATCAGACTCATTTTACCCCCGGTTATTTGCTGCAGCAGACCTCCGGCTTCTTGGCCCTCCAGGGAACTCATTGCACGCTGGATGTCGTCAATGGAATTAAAGAACAACTCATGCAGTAGGGTGGGTTGGTAACTGCCATAAAGAGTGCTGTCAACCCGGCATGTGGCTTCCTTGATCAATCCCGGCATGCGCTCCGAGACGTGTAGAAATTCAGGCCACATCTCGTCAAACTGCTCTGGGTCAGGGAGTTCTTCGATCAAGATGACTAATTTGTACATAAGGCTGCCTTTCAATTCGAATTATACCCTGTAGCCTGGCAAGGAGTTTTTGCTGAAAATTAATTCTCTATAAGAAAGTTTTTACAGGACAAAAACGTAAGTTTGAGTGTGATTGAATCATGGTATGATTGCCATTCTGAAAGCAAGATAACATCCTGATCTTTGGAAAAAGAACATGGAAGATAAAATAACCATCATTGAGGGTCCACCACCTACATTTGAATCAGTGACTGATAGCTGGGCGATCGGCGTCAGTGAAAGTCCCAATCTTGGTGAGATTGTCGTGACACGCCTGCGCACATTCAACGGGCCGGAACTTGTCGAGCGGTGTCACCGGGCATGGCGGCACCAGCAACCTATCTGCCTCGAATATCGCACTGAAGATGGACTCCAAGAACAAGCACCGATCATAGCGGCTCGCTACCTCGAAACCGATGAAGGACATTTGTTATTGCTCTGGTTGCGTTTGGTTGATGAGGGCATTGAGCTTCAGTTTGGCTATGATGAAGATTCTGGAGACAGCGAAGATAGTGATACGGATATCCAGGATTGGTCTATTTAGGAGAGGTTTTGTAGTTATCTTCTTGTTCTTGGTAGAGTGAACCAAATAATTCGAGGCGGAATCTACTGCATTCCGCCTTTTTTTTATTTCTGCACATAAATCACGAAAACCCTGAGCAGCTTCTTATTTCCCCATAGCAACAGCTTAAAAAAAGATATTGGTCTGTTGTGTCAAAATTTACAAGGCGCTTATGCAGTGCTCTTTTACATTGAACAGGCTGCCTGGATATTGGAAATGGAAATTAAAATGAAAATAATATACTTCCAATAGCCAGGGCACCGAAGATCAAAATATCGAATATAGTTGCCCGGATCACATCACTGGTTTGGCGAGTATCGACAATTCTAAGGTTGGGAGATAACCCTTCGACCATCAGAACTGGTCCCCCGAAGAAGGCGAAGATGGTACCACCAAGCAAGCCACCCATATGCCCCCAGTTGTCAATCCCGGGCGAGAGGCCGATAATCAGATTAACAACCGCGATCAAAATAAGGTTGTTAAGGGCCCTTCTGGCTGTTCCCCCAAACAATTTCTGGTTTTGATACAGGAAGACACCTTCAGCTGCTAATAAACCAAAAATAGCGGTCGATGAACCTAAGGAGGGCGCGGATGAGAACACAAAAGAGAAAACATTTCCAGCGAAGCCACCCAGGAAGAAAAGCAGCAAGAAACGCCAGTGTCCGTAATATCGTTCCAAACCTGGACCAAATATGTATAGAGCGTACATATTAAAACCCACATGCAGGATAGAGCCATGCAGAAATATCGGAGTAATAAAGCGCCAGTATTGCCCATTCAGGATCAGTTCGTTGACCTTCATTCCCAGGTTCGCAACCAGGTCGTAACCAAAGATGTATTTACCAGCTGATTGCAGAAGAAAGATGATAATGGTGATGACCAGCAATGTGTAAGTGACGACTGGTCGATTATGAGGTGGGGTGACTGCAACCCGCTGCTCTCTCAGCGAAGGTTGGGGTGCAGCTTCCGATGGGTAGGCTGGGAGAGATGATGATGGCGGGTGATTGGAGGGGGAGGGATCTTGGGTCACAGGGTTACCTTCTTTTGTCTGGTTCGATGATGTTCGGCCTGGATGATTGCTAGGATGGTATCGACAGCTTCGTTCAAATGACATTCCCGGTTGAGCACGACGTAATCAAATTCGTCTACCCGCTTGAGCTCCTTGCGTGCAGTCTCGATGCGCTTATTCAATCCATCCGGCGTCTCAGTATTGCGGCGTTTGAGACGCTCGATCAATTCTGCTTCATTTTGGGCGGTCAGGAAAATGAGGCAGGCTTGCGGGGAAATTTTCCGAATAGTGGCCGCGCCCTGCACATCGACGCGCATGATCACATCTTTGCCGCTCGCCAATGCCTGGCGCACCTGTTTTTTGGGAACACCTTTGTAGTCTTCATACACCGTGGCATACTCAAGCAGCTCATCATTATCAATCATGGATTTGAATTCCTCGATTGAGATGAAAAAGTAATCTATACCATGAATTTCATTTTCTCGTTTGGGGCGAGTTGTAGCTGTAACGACAAAATAGAAAGGCAAATTTCTTTCTTTCATCGCCTTAATCACGCTATCTTTTCCGACTCCTGATGGACCAGATATCACTACCAGGAGTGGTTCGAATTCTTTGCTGAGAGCAGGATCGTGATCGTCAATCATAAGTTGCCAACCTCGCAGGAGGGTATAATTATTGCCACGAAATCAATCATAAGGAGTAATGCTTATGCCGAGATATGAGTACCGGTGTCTGGATTGTAAGCGGCGCTTTGAAGTATACCTGTCTTATGATGAGTATGACAAACAAAAAGTCTCATGTACTAATTGTAACAGTCTAGATGTACAGCGTCAGATCGGCAGGATCCGGATCGCGCATTCTGAAGAAAGCAGGTTGGAAAAACTGGCTGATCCTTCCAACCTAGCTGGACTGGAAGACGATCCAAAGGCGCTGGCAAAGATGATGCGCCAGATGGGTTCCGAACTTGGTGAGGATATGGGGTCTGAGTACGACGAAGTCCTCGATCGGCTTGAGTCAGGACAGTCTCCGGAGGAGATTGAGTCTGCAATGCCAGATTTTGAACCCGGTGGGGGAGCAATGGGCAGTCCCGGTTTACCTGATTTGTAAAATCACGATCGCTGCTGCGATTGGCCCATTAGGACTTGATTGGAGGCGGTAACCGCTCCCTAACCACTTTGCGGATAATTTCCTGGATTCTTTCTGCTGGTTGAGCAGCATCGATGACCACCCATCGCTCGGGTTCTGCTTCAACCAGGGCGGCATATCCCTGCCGGACTCGCTCGTGAAATTCAAGGCTGTAGGCATCCAGGCGGTTCCATTCATTGCCATGAACTTTACGTTTCAATCCAGTTTGGGCATCCAGATCTAACAGGATAGTTAGATCTGGAATCAGACCCCCGGTTGCGAAGCTAATTAAACTGCTGATTTGCTGGATTTCATTCTGGTGCCCATAACCCTGGTAAGCCATCGTAGAATCTGCATAACGATCGCAGAGAACAACAAAGCCTTTCTCCAGATGGGGTTTGATCACCTCTTCAACCAGTTGTGCCCGGGCTGCCAGGAACAGCAGAGTCTCGCTGCGGGGATGCATCCCAGTGTTTTTTAGATCGGAAAGAATTCGACGTATTTGGTCGCCAATTGCTGTTCCACCTGGTTCACGGGTTATTAATACGGGATACCCACTTTGGATTAAGTATTCAGAAAGGGGTGCGACCTGGGTGGTTTTTCCGCTGCCGTCGGGTCCTTCAAGTGTGATGAACATATCAATAATAATGAAATCAGTCCCTGAAGATACGTACCCGGCGATTTGGCTCTTTGCCATAGGAATGTGAGGTCAAGTTAGCCTGGCGAGCCATTTCGTGTTGCAAGCGGCGAACATACGACATCGCAGGCGGCAGCTCAATCCAGCGTTCTCCGTTTAAGACGGCATTGATCGCGCCCTGAGTCTCCTGCAGGGCACGTTCAACGGATTGTTCTTCACTGGGCTCACCCGAAATGTTGTATAAATCACTTAAAAACTTCTGCATCTGGTTGACGGTATTAGAACGCAGAACATAAATTGGCATACCTCGATTTTCCGCATCAACGATCGGTCTCTGGCGTTTACGGTAATAATTGCGCAAGGTTACCAGCACATCCGCTTCACCAAGTTCTTTGACTACCAACACGGGTACTCCCAAACGTTTCGCAGCCTGGATCAGCCGGTTCCTGGCAACACCGTAGGCATAGATGCGTATGGTTTGCATAGGTTGGTCCTGTGACCTTGCTGGAGATTCTTCCGCCCGTGTGGATGCATCCCAGGATTGTTGCTGCTGTCGTTTTGGGCCGCCATTAACCATTCGGCGGAACCCAATTTTCGCGTTTCCAGATTGCCGCAGGGATGACTCTGGGGTGCCTTTCTCGATCCTGATTTCTCCCTCTGCGGTGCGGGTGCGCACTTCTGTTGGCAGGGGGTACCCCCTGAGCAGGGCATCCACAGCTTCTGCGACATCGTAATTGACCGCCAATCGATCCCGGGTTTGTATCTCAATCAGCACATCGAAGGTGGGTGGCGAGCGGCGTTCAAGGACGGTTTTCTGTGTACCCCGGCGTCTGGCTTCTTCATCGGATAGGGTGACAGATTCGATGCCTCCGACCAGGTCAGACAAAGTTGGATTTAGCAGCAGATTTTCAAGGGTATTGCCATGCGCAGTACCGATCAACTGAACACCGCGTTCGGCGATCGTACGGGCTGCAGCTGCTTCTAATTCCCGTCCAATTTCATCGATCACGATCACCTCTGGATTATGATTCTCAACTGCTTCGATCATGACCTCGTGCTGCAGGGCTGGAGTGGTCACCTGCATGCGCCGTGCGCGGCCGATTGCTGGATGAGGGACATCACCATCACCGCCGATTTCGTTGGATGTGTCCACGATCACCACGCGCATAGTCTCTGCCAGGATACGCGCTGTTTCACGCAGCTGTGTGGTTTTCCCCACACCAGGACGACCGAGCAGCAGCAAGCTTTTCTTGCTATCGATGAGATCTTTAATCAGATCAGTGGTGCCGTAAACCGCGCGACCCACCCGGCAGGTTAATCCGACGATATTTCCCCGCCGGTTGCGGATGGCCGAGATGCGATGCAGGGTGCGCTCTAAACCGGCCCGGTTATCTGTATCGAAATCCCCAACCCGGCCGGTGACTCCATCAATATCTACATGCGTAACTTCAGTCTGGCTTAATACCACCTCGCGATCGATAAACCGGGCAGTTGGTACTCGCCCGAGGTCCAAAATTACCTCTAAAAGGTTGTCATTATCTTTTTCAGCTAGAACTGCGTGACGGACGTGCTCTGGTAGCACTTCCATCAGCGCCTGTAAATCATCTGTTATGTGACGTTGGGACATGATCTGATGTTCTTTCTGACCTCATAAAAGGGGTGGTTATCTCATGCTGGCCGCCTTCAAGACTCGGGAGGCTGAATGAGTTTTTGACCTGCTGTGCAACTGCCAAATGTTTGACCATCACTGCCTGTGTTGGACTTGCGCTGGCCTGGAGATCTTCCAGCGCATTTTCCAACCAGGATTGATAGGAGCGAATGCATAAGTAAATCGGTCTTGAGTGGCGGTTCGGTAAATTTGATAACAAATCTGCGAACAGCTGGGTGGCATCCTGGATATCGGGATGAATGAATGGATTTATCCAAATTCCCTGTTGGCCATATCGAACCTCCGCATACGCCTTGATTTCGTTATCCAGGTAATAGATCTGGCCATTCATTTGTTCAGTAGGTAGCGCTTCGACCTGCTGGACAAGCGGGGGTACCACGGTGTTGTTCAATGAACGGATTGCTATCACATCGCGTGCTGTGATCTCGCGCCACATTGTTGGATTGATGCTGAAATCGATCTCCGGTAGTGATTTCCAAATGCGCTGGTGAACATAAATTGCAAAACCTGCCTGGCGAAGATGATCGAAGCAAGCAGTGTCATTCTCTACTTCTGCAAGGAGGTGGAAAGCACCGTGTTGTCCAATCTGCTGGATGATATGTTCCAGTAAATTCAATAGGGTCTTTCCATCCAGTCCTGATACAGGAGCCAAGAAAGACAGCCTGGCAAATTGTTGATCTTGTGCAAGTACCACCTGGCCCAGGAGGGTTTCATTTTGGTTCGAATCATCTTTGTGCAGAAAAGTGTAGATGCCCGTTGCTGGGGCAAAATAAGAGAATATAGCTCCCAAAGGAATTACCAATTCGCCCCGGGTTAATATGGATGCGTGATCGAAAAAAATTCCTCGCTTACGATAGCGAATGAGAATGGGTAAATCACGCAGGTCAAATTGTCTGATGCCCATAACGGTGGCTTACTCTCTGGTAGGTCCTCCGACCTGTTCAGCGCGGTTAAGATTTGACCAGGCTGAGGAAATAACGGTGGAAGCGATTATCAGGTGTTAGTTCTGGATGAAAGGCAGTGGCCAATAGGTTTCCTTGCTGTGCAGCGACAATGCGACCATCTGGTAAGGTTGCCAGGGGGACTGCAGAACCCTGGACAGATTCGAACAAGGGAGCACGAATAAATACAGCATGAAAGGGAGCGGGATTTTGTGGTTCTAATCTGTTCAAAACCGGGACATCGAGATCGATCTCAAAGCTTTCCACCTGGCGTCCAAAGGCATTTCGTGCAACAGTGATATCCATCAGCTCTAGTAATGGCTGCTGGCGATTGGCATCCTTGGATAACAATATTGCCCCAGCACAAGTACCCCAAATAGCATGCAGGGCTGCAAAATTTCTTATCGGTTCAATAAGGTTGTAGGCGACAGCAAGTTTTCCAATGGTGGTAGATTCGCCACCCGGAATGATTAATCCATCCAATCCATCGAGATGTTCCGCCAAGCGGACCTGGTAGGTTTCAGCCCCCAGCCGCTCTAATACCGCGCGATGTTCCGCGAAATCACCTTGAAGGGCAAGGATACCGATTTTCATGCCAGTAATACGGATGAAAGCTGCGCAGTCGGATCCAAATTACCAACCACGACCAGCGATCAACTCGGTTTCTGGAATCGCTGAAATCTGCCGGCCAACCATCGGTTCTCCCAGATTGCGGCTTACCTCAGCCAGGATATATGGGTCATTGAAATGGGTTACGGCTTTAACAATGGCTTCGGCTCGCTTGGCTGGGTCACCGGATTTAAAGATCCCGGAGCCGACAAATACACCATCCACACCGAGTTGCATCATCATGGCTGCATCAGCTGGTGTAGCTATGCCTCCCGCGGCGAAGTTCACAACCGGTAAGCGACCTAATGCACGTGTTTCGAGCACTAATTCATATGGAGCACCGATGTCCTTTGAATAGCCCATCAATTCCTCTTCTGGCATATTCTGCAGGCGACGGATTTCACCCAAGACCGAACGGGCATGGCGAACCGCCTCAACAACATCTCCAGTGCCAGCTTCGCCTTTTGTGCGGATCATTGCTGCACCTTCTCCAATGCGGCGTAAAGCTTCTCCCAGGTTGCGGCATCCGCATACAAAAGGTACTTTGAATTCGTGTTTGTTAATGTGATAGGCTTCATCAGCGGGTGTCAGTACTTCAGATTCATCGATGTAATCGACCCCGATTGCCTCCAGAATTTGGGCTTCCACGAAATGTCCAATACGCGCTTTTGCCATGACAGGAATGGTCACGGCATCCATTATTTGCAGGATTAATTCGGGATCGCTCATCCGGGCAACCCCTCCCTGTTCACGGATGTCTGCAGGAACACGTTCTAAGGCCATCACGGCAACGGCACCTGCATCTTCAGCGATCCGGGCATGTTCATGAGTGACGACATCCATGATTACGCCACCCTTCAACATTTGAGCCAAACCCTTTTTCACTGCAAAAGTAGCAACTTCCTTTTCCATACTTACTCAACCTCCAAACTAAATCGAGCCATCATTTCTAGTTGCATTCTACCACGCTGTGAAACGCCTGACAATTGACGCCTGATTTACAGAATATGAACAATCTGGTGATTTTCATGGTGTACTGCCTGCAGGGAAGATTTTGGGACATCACCGATCACGTCCCACCTGAAAACCAGATGGGACGCTAGATATAAGTGAATCCTCCGAACAAAAAGGTGGTTATTCCTGGCTTGGATCGGTTTGGTCTTCCTCCTCCTCGCCGCTTCCAATCCCCAACGGAATCCATTTCTTACTATCCTTGAGTCGGTGTTGCAATCCACCTCGGTCGTGGATGGTATCGAAATTTTCAGGTTTGATGAATAGATGCTCGCCATCAAGTAAGCCGCTCAACCCTGATTGGCCTGGCTCCGGTCGTTTAAACTTGGGTTTGGCTGCGTCAGCAGGATTGTAGTCCACTGGTTCTTCATAAGTGGTGATAAAGCCTTCGAAATTGCGGAGTATCACCTTGTGGTCTGACATGCTCAACAAGTAGTTTGGACCAACGGGAATTTTCCCACCGCCACCGGGGGCATCGACGATGAAAACGGGTACTGCAAATCCTGAGGTGTGGCCGCGCAAACCTTCAATGATTTCTATGCCTTTGGCAACTGGTGTGCGGAAATGACCAGCGCCTTCCACCAGATCACACTGATAGAGATAGTATGGGCGTACGCGTATTCGGACCAGGTCATGCACCAGCTGGCGCTGGATATGCACATTGTCGTTGACCCCAGCCAGGAGTACCGTTTGATTACCGAGAGGAATACCCGCCCTGGACAATCGATCACACGCTTCAGCCAATTCTGCAGTGATCTCATTGGGGTGGTTGACATGCATGTTCAACCAGAGAGGGTGATACTGTTGCAGAATATCGGTGAGCTCATTCGTAATACGCATCGGTAAAAAGATTGGCACCCTGGAACCAATGCGGACAATTTCGATATGTGGGATTTGGCGCAAGCGGCTCAAAATTTCATCAAGGATTTTTGGAGCTAATACTAGTGGATCGCCTCCGGAAAGAAGCACATCCCTGACTTGGGGGGTGCGCTTAAGATATTCGAGCTGCATTTCGAATTCGGAACGGGAGAAGGTCGCTGAAGGATCGCCAACAATACGTGAACGGGTACAGTAGCGGCAGTAAGAGGCACACTGGGTGGTGACGAGCATTAACACACGATCAGGATAGCGGTGGACGAGTCCAGGAACAGGCGAATGACGATCTTCAGCGAGCGAGTCTTCCATCATAGCCGTAAAAGGTACCATCTCGATTTCTGTAGGGACCACCTGCTTGCGGATGGGATCGTCAGGATCATCAGGATCGATCAGTGAGATGAAATACGGGGTGATATCAACCCGGAATAAATGAGCGGCAGATAAAGCCTTTCGCTCGCTATCTGTGAGGGGGATGATGCGTTCGAACTCCTGCGGGGTGTTGATCCGGTTGCTGAGCTGCCAGCGCCAATCATTCCACTTCTCGTCGGGTACATCTTTAAAGATTGGAGCTCGTGTTGATTTAAAGGGTTGGTTTACCATTGTTCAGGTCTCCAAGTGAAATTATCGATTACTGCCATCTGTATTTACTTTTCGCTTTCCGCTTCGATCCATCCCGAGAAGGATGGGAAATTCTCTTCCTCACCCGTGATTTCGGAAATGGTTTCCTGAAGAAGAATGCGCCAGATCTTTAATGCCTGCCCCTGTTCGTAAAGCAGGTATTCTCCATCAGGTGAGAGGCTCAAAGGGTGAATGGCGTTTCCCGGCAGGAGCAGCGTGTGGGCATTATCAGTTGGTGAATAATGATAGAGTCCATCCAGGTCCGCGTCTGCATTGCTCAATCCATAATAGAGCGAACCATCCTCAGCCCAAACGGGGTTAGTTGCGAAGCCATTGGAGTTGTTGGTGAGCGGTGTTAGATTGCTACCATCTGAATGGGCGCGATAAAGGCGGGTGGGGAAGGTGGTTGATCCGTTTGGATCTTGATCGAGGCCAAAGGCGATCCAATTGCCATCCGGTGACCAGGCAGGTGTATGCGCCCCTGCGATCAAGGTGCTGCCATCATCTTGTACTGTATTGACCAGCGGTGCGACAACAACTTCTGCTGTTTCTTCAGATAAATCTATGATGGTTAATCCGGGGTTGGTGTTGCAAAGATCTCCGTAGCCAATCCCCGTCACCGCCAGCTGATCCCCTTCTGGTGACCAGGCCATACCGGTATCACACCCATATTCGGAGACGCTTTGCGGCGTTGGTAAATCATGCCAGGTCGGTTGCTCCAAAGACAGCCACCCATGGCGAATTGGATCATCCTCGTTTCCGGGAAAATGAGACACAAGCAAGCGACCGGTATCTGACCAGGTTCGGGGCATGTAGTATCCCTCTTCAGGTGCAGGAAGTAATAGGGTGGTATCTTGGGTTTGCACGGTAAACACATTGATCCCGTTATCATCGGAAAAAGCCAATAGCTCTCCATCGGGGGTCAGGGTTGCACCTATCAGATCCCCGGTTTTGGTTAATTGGGATGGCAGGGAGATTTTATTGAAAACATCGAAGCCAAAATATTCTCCATTATAAACATATGACATCAATAAACCCAAACCAGTTGGTTCTGATAGGATCTTATGCAGCTCTGTGGAAAGCACCCATGCTTCTTCCACGGTGGCAGCATCTGGCTTTCCTTGCCCAGTACCGGCTATGACCAGACGTTGGGTTTGGCCATCCTGGGTGCGGGTCTCATCAAGAAGGTTAAATTTTGACCGCACCTGGTCAAGCATTGCCATTCGACTTTCGGGAGTTGGTATTTGCAAAAAATCGTCCCTGCAATCATCCAGGTAAAAGGATGCGCCATCTGCATATATCCTCAAATTGTCACACCATGCTTGGGGTCCATCGCTGCGTATAAGTGTGAAGATGGGCTGGTCCTCTGTCCCATAGGAATCTTCCAGGAGAGTCTTCACGGTGGTGATGATGTCGTAATTGAACTGGCGGTTCAGCTCCAATGTTCCTGTTTCGGAAAAAGTTGGTAATGCCTCAGCATGCACGTACAGTGGGTAGCCAAAGGTATCATTAAACGCGGTAACCATGTTGTAAAGGGCATCTCCCTCACCGAGGACATCCCCCTTGATGCGTGTTAGCAGTGAACCTATCGTGTACCCTTGGGCCTCTTCGTGTGGGATGCTGTAAGGTTCTCCCCAGTTGCCATCAGAACCCAGGTCCAACCGTTGGGCAACCCTGATTTCACTATCCTCAACAACCAAACGGACTTTGAAGTGTTCGATTTGGTTTTCTTCATCCACTTCGATGAAGTACTTCGTAATGTTGCTGTTCTCCCAAGCTTCTATTGCATCGTCAATCTCTTCAATAGGGGGCACATCCGGGGTTGGCAAAGCTGGCAGGTTTGTCTCTGTAGGAGTCGGGGTAGAGCTGCTGCAGGCTGTGATCAAAAAACAAATGAATAAGATAGCCAAAAAAACCGGGGAAATCTTCACGGGCTGAGTAAAACCTCCACGCTGGATAGATTGATGATGCCAGGGATATTGTTACCAGGTTCCCAAACCTGTACACGGACCCGATTCGTGTAAGTGATGTTGTAGGGCACGTCGATAGCAAAAGCGCCATATTGGCTTCCAACCGCCGGCTCCACTGAAACCTGTCTGGTGCCAACGATTTTACCATCGCTGGTGACAATTTCGATCCGAAAAG
>Ga0316577_10000220_pt1 | contig 19604 bp, 13 predicted proteins | sample S5NA_FD_203073 | JGI IMG/M metagenome (GOLD analysis project Ga0316577, IMG submission 203073) | Rhizosphere microbial communities from salt marsh grasses in Alabama, United States - S5-7_050615r2r1 | ecosystem: Host-associated > Plants > Roots > Rhizosphere | place: USA: Alabama | collected... | reverse complement strand
TTCGTCGGGTCCGCATTTCGTCACGGTGATGGCATTGTCTCCGACTGATGCAGACAGGAAGAAAGGAGATCCTTCGTGAACGTTCTGGTCACCGGAGCCACCGGGTACATCGGGGGGCGCTTGATCCCGCTCCTCTTGGCTGAGGGGCATGAGGTGCGGGTTCTGGTGAGAGACCCCACCCGCCTGAAGGCCCGTCCTTGGGAGGAGCAAGTCGAGATCTTCCGGGGGGACGTGACCTCTGGGCAGGCGGTCACCGAGGCCGTCCGCGGCATGGATGCTGCCTACTACCTCGTTCACTCCATGTGCTCGGGATCGGACTTCGCCCTCAAGGATCGAAGACTTGCAGAGGGCTTTGCCGAAGCTGCCCGGGGCATCGACCAGGTGATCTACCTGGGGGGCATTCTCCCCGATGCTGCGGAAGGGGTGAGCTCTGAACACCTGCGCTCCCGGGCCGAGGTGGGGGAGATCTTGCGGACACGCTTGCCCACCACAGAGGTCAGAGCCGGTCCCATCATCGGTTCCGGTTCAGCCTCATTCGAAATGGTCCGGTACCTGACAGAGCGACTTCCCGCCATGGTGGCTCCGAAGTGGATCGAGAACCGGGTGCAGCCAATCGCCGTCCGGGACCTCTTGGCCTATCTGGTGGCCGTGCTCGGGAGGAAAGACGCCCGCGGGATTCTGAACGTGGGTACCGATCCGTTGACCTTCAAAGAGATGATGCTGGGGTACGCGAAGGTCCGCGGGCTTCCCCGCCTCATCCTTCCCCTGCCGATCCTGGCTCCGGGGTTGGCAGCGCTATGGGTCGGCCTCGTGACCCCGATCCCCAACTGCCTCGCCGTGCCGCTCGTCCGGGGGATGGTCCGCCCGGTGCTGGCGGACGTGACCCGAGGCCGCCGGCTCTTTCCGGACATCCAACCCATTGGATTTCAGGAGGCCGTATCCCGCGCCGTCCGAATGGTGGAGGGACAAGACGTTCAAACCCGATGGAGTGACGCCCTGGGCCGTGGCGAGACCTTTCGCCTCGAGGACCGCGAAGGCCTCGTGAGGGAAGTTCGCACTCGCATGGTGGAGGCTCCCCAGGAGGCTGTGTTCCAAGCGTTCTCCTCCCTGGGAGGGGACACGGGATGGCTGGTCTGGGGTTGGGCCTGGGGGCTTCGGGGGATCCTGGACCAACTCGTGGGTGGCCCGGGATTGCGGAGGGGGCGTCGGCATCCCACCGAGCTCCATCAGGGAGAGGCGGTGGATTTCTGGAGGGTGGAGGAAGTGGACCCCCCTCGGCTCCTCCGCCTCCGGGCTGAGATGAAGGTCCCCGGAGAGGCCTGGTTGCAATTCGAGACCCGGCCCGTGGGGGACCAGACGCAACTTATCCAGGCTGCCCTCTTCGCACCCACCGGCTTTCTTGGTTGGCTCTACGGGTACGGGATGTATCCTCTACACGCTTTGATCTTCAACGACCTGGTGGATGCTGTAGCCGAGCGGGCCTGCTCTCTGAGCTGAGCTCATGTAGAGGTGGAATCCCGCCGGGACCCCGTACTGCATGCGGAAGCGCTTCGGACGACCTTCGGAGTGCGAAAACCCGCGGATGCCTTGACCCCTGCGTCCCGGTCCCACTACCGTCAGCCCCACTGATCAACCTGGTCGCCCATTCCCCGGAGGTCTGCCATGCGGATTCGTTTCCACCCCATGGGACTTGCCGTGCTTCTCGCGATGGGGTGCGCCACGTCCCGGCCGCAGGGACCGGCGCCCGTATCGCCCGCGCCCGGTCCCTCGCCCGCGGCCGCCGAAACCGGCCCCCTCTTCCCGGATCCCTTCCCGTCCACGTACCACCCCTTTCCGTCCGAGACCACGCTCATTCGGAACGCCACCATCTTTACCGGAACGGGGGAGCGCATCGATAATGGCTCGGTGCTTCTCAGGGACGGGAAGATCGCCGAGATCGGACCAGGGATCTCTGTACCGGCGGGTGCCACGGTCATCGATGCCGACGGGAAGTTCGTGACCCCCGGGGTCATCGATCCCCACTCCCACCTGGGGGTCTACGCCTCCCCAGGAATCCCCTCCCTCTCCGACGGGAACGAGATGACGAACCCGAACACCGCCGAGGTGTGGGCCGAGCACTCCATCTGGCCCCAGGATCCGGCCTTCGGCCTGGCCCTGGCGGGTGGGGTCACGGCGCTCCACACCCTGCCGGGGTCCGCGAACCTCATCGGGGGTCGGAGCGTGACGGTGAAGCCGGTGCCCTCCCGGACATACCAGGGGATGAAGTTCCCCGGTGCTCCCCATGGCCTGAAGATGGCGTGTGGAGAGAACCCCAAGCGGGTATACGCGCAACGAGGCCCCTCCACCCGGATGGGGAATGTGGCGGGATGGCGGAGTTACTTCATCCAGGCTCAAGACTACCTGCATCGATGGGAGAAATGGCGGGACGACGGCTCAGACCCGGAGACGAGACCCACCCGGAACCTGGAGCTGGAGAGTATCGCCGCCACCCTGAACGGCGACATGGACGCCCATTGGCATTGCTATCGGGCGGACGAGATGGTGACGGCCATGGACATCGCCAACGAGTTCGGGTTCCATATTGCCTCCTTCGAGCACGCCGTGGAGGGGTACAAGATCCGGGACTATCTCAGGGACTACGGGGTCTGCGCCCTCATGTGGGCCGACTGGTGGGGGTTCAAGCTGGAGGCCTACGACGGGATCAAGGAGAACATCGCCCTCGTGCACCAGGCTGGAGCATGCGCCGTCATGCACTCCGACGACGCCCAGATCGGCCAGTTCCTGAACCTGGAAGCGGCCAAGGCCCTCCGAGCCGCTCAGGAAGCGGGAATTCCCATCACGAAGGCGGAGGCCGTGGCGTGGTTCACCCTGAATGCAGCGCGGGCCCTCGGCATCGACGACGTGACGGGCTCCCTGGAGGTGGGCAAGAATGCCGACGTCGTCATCTGGTCCGGCGATCCCTTCAGCATCTATACCAAGACCGAGAAGGTCTTCGTGGACGGGGCGCTTCTCTTCGATCGGTCCGCCCCAAATCCCTATCTCTATGGCGATTTCATGCTGGGGATCCTCCCCGGGGAGGTGAACCGATGACTGCCCCACGGAAGCATCTCGACCTTCGTGTCTCGGCCGGCAGGTCAGGAAGCCGGGGGTGCGCCACTTCCTGGGCCTCGCCCATCACCATTCTGTCTGTCTTCCTGGCCCTCTCTTCCTCCGTCCCGTCGGGGTCGGTCCTGGCCCAGTCCATCGCCATCACGAACGGCGAGGTCCACACGGTCTCCGGGCCCGTCATCCCTGGGGGCACGGTGGTCCTGGAGGACGGAGTCATCACGGCTGTGGGAGAGGACGTTGCCATCCCGGATGGGGCTCGGATCATCGACGCCTCGGGGAAGGTCGTCACGCCGGGTCTCTTCGACTCCAGCACACGGCTGGGGATCACGGAAGTGGGATCCTATCAGGGAACGTCCGATGGATCCTCCGGGAATGACCGGATGACGGCGGCGTTCAACGTGTCGGAGGGGATCAACCCCAACTCCACGCTGATCCCCGTCACCCGGGTCGAAGGAATTACCCGGGCAGTGGTGGCGCCGAGTGGCGGCGTCTCCCTGATCGCCGGGACCAGTGCCCTCATCAACCTCGGGGGCTCACGGCTCTCCACCATGCTGGAGAAGACCCCGGTGGCCATGTACGCGGCTCTCGGCGAGACGGGTGCGGGGTATGCGGGAGGTGCCCGCCCCCTGGCCCTCCTCCGCCTCAGGGAGGTCTTTCAGGACGTCCTGGATTACGCGGAAAACCGGGCCGCCTTCGACGCCGGGAACCGTCGGGACTACGCGCTGAGCCGTCTGGACCTGGAGGCGCTGCTCCCCGTGGTCCGGGGGGAGATTCCCCTGGTTCTCACGGTCAACCGGGCCGGCGACATCCTCACGGCGCTACGGCTCGGAGAGGAGTACGATCTGGATCTGGTCCTGAGTGGCGTGGGGGAGGGTTGGATGGTAGCGGAGGATATCGCTGCCGCCGGAGTGCCGGTCATGACCAACGCCGTATCGAACCTGCCGTCCTTCGAGGCCCTCGGGGCGTGTTATGAGAACGTGGCCCTAATGCATGAAGCGGGAGTCACCGTGGTTCTCTCCAGCTTCGACGGGTACAACGTCAGGAACCTGAAGCAGGAGGCCGGAATGGCGGTTTCGTACGGCCTGCCACACGAAGCGGCCCTCCGGTCCGTGACCCTCACCCCTGCGGAGGTCTGGGGGGTAGCGGATGAGATCGGGAGCCTGGAGCCTGGGAAGGCCGGGGACGTCGTGGTCTGGTCCGGGGACCCCTTCGAGCTCCTCACCTCCGTGGACCACGTGTTCATCAACGGGGAGGAGATCTCCTACGAGAGTCGCCAGAGGGCACTCTTCGAGAAGTACCGGACGCTGGAGGGGATCCCACCCTGGAAGTAGGAGGGAGCGGGGGCCCCGTCCGGGCTCCCGAGTCCTCTCCCCTGAGGGGAGTACGGGAGTCCTCGAGAGGCGCCCGCTTGGGAGATGAACCGGGAAGGTCGGTCCTGGGGGGTGGAATGTCCCCTGGAAGAACGGCCCGCCCACGTCGGCGGTGTGGGGCTTTTTGTCACGTAGTTGAGGCTCAGGGTGCAGTTCCTGTCGCCTTCAGCGGTTCCGTCGGCCGACTCCGGCGGCGGCGGCCGGGGTGACGTCGTCTGCGGCGCCCGAGAAAACGGTTATGGCAGAAGAGTTTTCGGAACAGTACCTTGGCAACATCCGAAGCGGCACCCTTGTGGGATTGTGGCCGGGAACTTGCCACCGGAGCGCACCAGTGTAAGAGACCCGCCGGTCAAGCCGGCTTCACCCTGGAGGTAACGAATGTTCAGAGGTACGGGCGGGCGTCTGGACAGGCTCGTGGGCACGGCGTTTCTCGCATGGCTTCCCCTCGCGCTCCTGACGGCCTGCAGCAACGACGACCCGGTGACGGAAGAGTCGCTTCCGCCGTCGCCGGTCAGCGTTCAGATCAGTGCCAACGTCGACACGGTGACGGTGACCTGGACCGCCTCGGCCACGGCCCTTTCCTACAGGGTCGAGCTGACGGGTGGCTCCTCCGGCATCAGCGAGACGGCCGGCGCCACGGAGACCTCTCTCGTCCTCACCAGCGGCGACGGGGTCGAGGACGGCGTGACGTACTCCGCCTCCGTCGTCGCCGTCAACCAGGGTGGGGAAACGGCCAGCTCCAACAACCCCACAGCCACCACCAACTTCTTTCCCTGGGACGAGTACTTCGCCACCTCCCTCCACCGGACGGGACAGGGGAAGCAGACTTTCTATGACGAGGTTCCCAACGGGGGGTTCGAAACGTACGTGCAGGTCCCCTACGAGCAGCTGGCTTGCCGCGGCTGTCATACCCCGGGGCTGGGCTTCGGTACGGTGAAGGGTGAGAGGGGTTGTCTCTCCTGCCACGACACGGACAATCCCACGCTCGGTGCCAAGGTAGCGGACGCCAGCCTCGACGGAGTCTGCGGCGTCTGCCACAGCCGCCAGAAGGCCGAGGCCTTCACTCACGGGTATGCCGACGTCCATCGGGACGCAGGGATGGGGTGCATGGACTGCCACACCCTGGAGGACGTTCACGGAGACGGGACGGCGTACGCCTCCATGCTGGAGGACGGAGCCATCGACGCCCGGTGCAGCAACTGCCACGTCACCCTTCCCAGCAACCCCTATCACAACGTCCACAGCGAGCTCGTGGACTGCACGGTCTGTCATACCAAGAGCGTCGTGACCTGCAACAACTGTCACATCGAGACGGAGCTGGAGACCGGTGCCAAGCTGGCCTACGCCCAGTTCTCGGACTGGAACTTCCTCCTGAACCGGAACGGGAAGGTGCACACCGGCAACTACCAGAGCGTGGTCTTCGAGGACAAGTCCATCGTGGCCTTCGGTCCCTTCTACGCTCACACCATCGTGAAGAATGCCGTGACCGGGTGCGGAAACTGCCATGGGAACGCAGCCGTGGAAGACTGGTTCGACGACGGCGTCATCGACGTGGTGACCTACGACGAGAGCGTGGGGGACCCCAACGGCAAGAACCTGAAGTACATGAAGGGGATCATCCCCATTCCGCCGAACTTCTTCGACGGAGGACTCCGTTACGACTTCGTCACCTTGACGGCGGTGGGGAGCGGGCAGTGGGAGTTCCTGAAGACGGGTGCGGACATCTACCAGATGCTCTACGCGACGCCTCTGACGCAGGAGCAGATGGACAAGCTGAAGTGAGCTGACGGGGGGAGGTGGTGTCGGCAGGGCAGGGCCGCACCGCCTCCGTTCCCGTTGCTATTCCCGCGCGGCCGGGAATTCCGGCGGACGTGGGGGCATAGCAGGAGTAGCGCGATTCAGGAGCGATGGGAGGGACCATGAGTCCGTCCGAGCCCGGTGCGCCCGACAGAGCCGGAGCAACGAGGCCCGACGTCGTGGTGAGCCTCGGTGAGCAGGAGCAGGAGATCCTCCGGCAGGTGGCGAGGGATTCCATCCAGCACGGCCTCTCCCGGGACCGACCGCTCCCGGTGACTCCCGGGAGTTATCCCGCCCCTCTGGAGGAACACGGCGCCGTCTTCGTGACCCTGGAGCGGGGGGGCCGGCTGCGAGGGTGTATCGGGAGCTACCAGGCCCGTCGCCCCCTGGTGGAGGACGTGGCGGAGAACGCATTCGCTGCGGCGTTTCTGGACCCCCGGTTCCGCCCCCTGTCCCGGGAGGAGATGGACGGGTTGGAGCTTCACATCTCTCTCCTGACGCCTCCGGTGCCGGTGGAGGCGACGAACCGGGGAGAGCTTCTCGCCGCGTTGCGCCCCGGGGTGGACGGCCTGCTGCTGGATGATCCCCCTCACCGTGCGACCTTCCTTCCCCAGGTCTGGGAGGCCCTTCCGGACCCCGACGAATTCCTGGACCAGCTCTTTATGAAGGGTGGTCTTCCCCGGGGCCACTGGTCTCCCACCCTGCGCTTCCACCGCTACACCGTGCTGGAATTCTGACAGACTCCTGACCCCTTGCGAACATCCCCTGGGAACCCTCTCGCTCCGGCGATGTAGACAGGATTCAGTCACCAGCCAGGAATCGGCCCCCCTCAACGCCCGGCTCCGGCGAAGTGTCCCTCGAAATAAAACTGATGAACGCCAAGGACTTAAAGAGAGCCCTGTGGTCGGGATTTCTGGCGCCCTGTGTGGGTGCCGCGGTGGCCTTCGGCGCCGGGGTCCATGCCCGGGAGCCGGAGGCCGCGAGGCCTCTCCTTCTGGCGCCGCCTGCTTCGAGACACGAATTCTACTTCACCCGAGCCATCTACACCGGTGGCCGGGGTGGGAGGTGGGGGGGGCGAGGGAGCTGGGCGACGGATTATCCAAAAGCGGATCGGCAGTTCCTCGTAGTGATCAAACGGATCCTGGGACTGGACGCGTACGAGTACGAAAACGCGGTGCCTTTGACCGATCCCGAGATCAGGCGGTACCCCTTCCTCTACGCCCTGGAGGTGGGGAGGATGGCCCTGACCCAGGATGAGGTCCGCGGGCTGCGGGATTATCTGAACGCCGGAGGGTTTCTGGTCATCGACGATTTCTGGGGGACGAGGGAGTGGGAGGTGTTCGAGTACAACCTGCGGATGGTGTTGCCTGGCCGCCCCATCGTGGAGCTTCCCATCGAACACGAGTTGTTCCACACCTTCTTCGAGATCGATGAGATCAAGCAGGTACCCAATGTGAACCAGGGGAGGTACGGAGGCCCTACGTGGGAAAAGGACGGGTACGAGCCGAAAGTTCTGGGGATGTTCGACGACGATGGGAGACTCATGGTGGTGATCAACTGGAACACGGATCTGGGAGACGCCTGGGAGTGGGCCGAAGACCCGTTCTACCCCATGGAGTATTCGAACTTCGCCTACGAGATGGGCGCGAACCTGATCATCTACGCCATGAGCCATTGAGGGGCGTCCCGCTTCGCCGGAGCGTTCCAACCGTGCAATAGCCGCCCGAGTCCCGGAGACCATGGAGTCCATCTTCTCCTTCCTGTTCAAGTACCGCCCCCTCCTGTTCAGAGAAGGGGATCTGGTCTTTCGCGCGCCCTGGCCCCTCCTGCTCCTCCTGGGTGTGGCGTTGGTGGGGGGGCTCCTGGCGGTGGCGAGCTACGCCGGGCCCCGGGGGAAGGCGGGGCCCTGGGACCGCGTGGTGATGGGGGTGCTGCGCATCGGCGCCCTCGGCGTCCTCCTGTTGGCTCTCCTTCAGCCTACGCTGGTCCTCTCCTCCACGATTCCCCAGCGGAACTTCGTCGCGGTGCTTCTGGACGACTCCCGAAGCATGACCCTTCCCGGGAAGGACGGGCGCCCCCGGTCGGCCTTCGTGGCCGAGCAGCTGGATCCCGAGACGGGCCCCCTCCTGGAGAAGCTGGAGGACAGGTTCGCCGTTCGCTTCTTCCGGTTCTCCTCATCCACCAGCCGGGTGGAAGACCCGTCCCGGCTCGGGTACGAAGGGACCCGGACGGATCTGGTGGGGGCTCTGGATCGGGTCCAGGAGGAGCTGTCCAGCGTTCCCCTTTCGGGCCTGGTTCTGATCTCCGACGGGGCCGACAACGCCGGGAAATCTCTGGTGGAGGCCATGGTACCCCTCCAGGCGGCGTCGATCCCCGTCTACACTGTGGGGCTAGGTGAGGAGGCTCTGTCCCCGGATATCCAGGTGGGTCGCGTTTCCGCTCCTCGGACCGTCCTCGAGGGGACTTCCCTCCTGCTGGACGTCGTGGTCTCACAGCGGGGGTACGCGGGGCAGACCCTGCCCCTGATCGTGGAAGACGACCAGAGGATTCTGGCCGAGGAGGAGGTGACCTTCCATCGGGACGGGGAACCCGAGGTGACTCGTGTCCGGTTCACCCTGGAGGAGGCGGGCCCGAGACGAATCCGGATCAGGGTGCCCCCGCAGGAGGGGGAGAGGGTGGCCCAGAACAACGAACGGAGGGTGGAGGTGGCGGTGAAGGAGGCCCGGGAGAAGATCCTGTACTTCGAGGGAGAGCCCCGCTATGAGGTGGGATTCCTCCGGAGAGCCGTAGCCGAGGACGAGAACCTCCAGCTCGTGGTCCTTCAGCGGACCGCGGAGGACAAGTTCATCAGGTTCGATGTGGATGACGAGAACGAGCTGGCCGGAGGGTTCCCCACCACCCGGGAAGAGCTCTTCCAGTATCGGGCCCTCGTCATGGGGAGCGTGGAGGCCAGCTTCTTCACCCACGATCAGCTGGCCATGATCGCCGATTTCGTCAGCCGAAGGGGTGGGGGCTTCCTCATGCTGGGGGGACGGAATTCCTTCGCGGAAGGGGGTTACGGAGGCACACCGGTGGCCGAGGCTCTCCCGGTGGTTCTGAATCCCCCCGTGCCGGATCCCCACGATGTCTTCACCGAGGTGAAGGTGAGACCTACGGTGTCGGGACTGGGGCACGTGGCGGCTCAGATCCGGGCCGATGGAGAGGGTGGCGTGGCGGTCTGGGACAGCCTCCCCCCCCTCTCCGTCATGAATCCGATCTTTCAGGTAAAGCCCGGAGCCACCGCGCTCCTTACCGGGGAGGCAGCGGGTGGGGAGCAGATCGTCCTGGCCTACCAGCGGTACGGGAGGGGAAAGTCGGTCGCTCTTCCGGTCACGGACACCTGGATCTGGCAGATGCACGCCGACATTCCCCTGGAGGATCAGACCCACGAGACTTTCTGGAGACAGCTCCTCCGATGGCTTCTGGACGGCGTGCCGGATCACGTGGACGCCACCGTCGCCGCCGAGGAGGTCGAAGTGGGGGAGACCGTCCGGGTTCTGGCGGACGTCCGGGATTCAGCTTACGTGGAGGTGAACGACGCAGACGTGGAGGCCCTGGCCACGGGGCCGGACGGTACCGTCTACCTGGTTCCCATGAGCTGGACCGTGGAGAGGGACGGAGAGTACGCCGGTGGCTTCAGCCCTCCCACGGAAGGCGAGTACCGGATTCGGGTCGAGGCGAGCCGGGGAGAGGACCACTCTGTGGGAGAGGACGAGGTGTTCCTGACGGTGGGACCCAGCCAGGAGGAGTATTTCGATGCCGGGCTTCGGCGGGGGGTCCTGGAGCGCCTCGCCGGAGAAACAGGTGGTAGCTACTACGAGCCGGGAACGGTGGATCGCCTTCCGGAGGACATCCAGTACACCGGAGGTGGGGTCACCCTCACGGAGGAGATGGACCTGTGGGATATGCCGGTCCTCTTCTTCCTCCTGGTGGGATTCGTAGGTGGGGAGTGGATCTTTCGGCGTCGGAGGGGGCTGATATGAGAAGAGGTCTCGCTCCCGTTCTGGCCCTCATCCTCCTGGCCCTGTTCGCGGTCTCCTCGGCTGCCCAGGAAACCCGGGTCCTCGTCGTGGTGGGCCTGGGTGGCGATCCCGAGTACAGGGAGATCTTCCACCGGTGGGCGACGGAGCTGAGGTCCGCTGCTGTGGAGCGCTTCGGCGTCCGGGAGGACCGAATCGTGTATCTGGGAGAGCGACCCGACGAGGCGCCCGGGGAAATGCAGGGGCGTTCCACCAGAGAAGCGGTGGCCTCGGCCCTGGCCACCATGGCGGGAGAGGCGGGCGCCGAGGACCGGGTTCTGATCGTCCTCATCGGTCATGGGAGCGGCCAGGGGGAGTCGGTCCTCTTCAACCTTCCGGGCCCCGATCTCTCCCCGGGGGATCTGGACGTGATGCTGAAGGACTTTCCGACCCAGCTGGTGGCCATCGTGAACACCACGTCTTCCAGCGGGCCCTTCGTGAGCGCCCTCTCGGGGCCCAACCGGATCGTCGTGACGGCCACGAAGACGGCACAGGAACGAAACGAGACCCAGTTCGGTGGATTCTTCGTCGAGGCTCTGAGGGCGGAGGGATCGGACCTGGACAAGGATGGCCGGATCTCGCTCCTGGAGGCCTTCCAGTACGCCTCTCGGGAGGTGGAGCGCTACTACCAGGAACGGAATCTCCTGGCGACGGAGCACGCCCAGCTGGATGACGACGGGGATGGGGCCGGCTCGGCGGAGCCGGGGGCCGACGCTGCGGACGGGTGGGTGGCGCGGGGATTCTGGTTGGGATCGGCCCCCACCGCCGGAGCCGTTCCCGACAGCGTAACCGATCCCCTGCTCCTGCGCCTCTACGAGGAGAGGGCCGAGCTGGAGAGGAGGATCGCCCAGCTCAGGGGGCTTCGGGGGCAGATGGAGGAGAGTCAGTACGAGCGGGAGCTGGAGGAGCTCCTGGTGGCCATGGCCATGAAGACCCGGGAGATCCGCGAGAGGGGAGGGGGCGGAGTATGAGGAGCCTCTGCTCTCCCGTGCGCTTCCCTCTCCCGGCGGTGGCCGCAGCAATGGCCGTGGCGGTGGCGATCCCGCTGGGAACCAGGGCTCAGACACTCTCGAATGCCCTGGATCAGCTCCGATCCGGCCAGTACGAAGAGGCGCTCTCGTCCCTCGGAGCCATCGCCCGTGGGCCCGAGAGCTCTCCATGGGTCCTCCGGTACTATGCCAGAGCCCTCATGGAGGTCGGTCGGTACGATGAGGCCAGGGAGGTGGTGGCGGGCTCCGACGGTCAGGCCACCTCCCTGGAGCTGGAGAACGTCCTGGGTGAGGTCCTCCTTGCCGAGGGGGACCTGGTGGGGGCGGAAGCCGCCTTTCGAAAGGCCGTGGAGGGAGGATCCCGGGAAAGCCATGTAGCCCGGAAGAATCTTGGTGTGCTCCTGTGGAATCGGGGTGACCGTGAAGCGGCGCTGGCACTCTTCGATTCCTTCATCGACCTCTACAACCGGTCCTCCGGGAATCTGACCTCCGAGGAGCTCATGGCGGTGGGGGTCTCGGTCCGGTACCTGGGGGTGACGAATCCGGATCTCTTCCAGGACGCCCTCATGGCATTCGACGATGCCGCAGCGGCGGACCCCGAAGACTTCGGGCCCGAGCTCCTCGTCGGCGAGCTCTTCCTGGAGAAGTACCGTGCCACCGATGCCCGGGATGCCCTCCGGGAGGTCCTGGAGAGGAACCCCCGGCATCCGAGGGCCCTTCTGGACCAGGCCCGGATCCTGGATTTCGAGGGAGTCGGAGGGGCCCTGGCGACGACGCTTCAGGCTCTGGAGGTGAACCCCCGGTACGCCGATGCACGGGCCTTCCTCGCGGGCCTGTACCTGAAGACGTGGGAGTACGACGAGGCCGTGGAGGAGGCCAGGAGGGCGTTGGACACGAATCCGTCCCATCTGGGAGCGCTCTCGGTCCTGGCGGCCGCCCACTTCCTCCTGGGAGATACCGTCGAGCTCCGGGAAGTGAAGGATAAAATCCACTCCCTCAACCCCGCCTACCCGGATCTCTACACCGTCATGGCGGAGCACGCTGCGGCCCACCACCGGTACGCCGCCGCTGTGGAGTTGGCGCGGCAGGCCGTTTCGTTGGACTCCACCTCATGGCGGGCCCATGGGGTTCTGGGGGTGAACCAGCTCCGGACGGGAGAGATGGAGGCGGGACGGGCGAGCCTGGAGCGGGCCTTCGCCGGGGACCCCTACAACCCCTGGTACATGAACACCCTGGACCTCCTGGACACCTTCGTCCACTACCGACGGTTCGAGACGGAGCATTTCGAGATCTTCCTGAACGAGAGGGAAGCGGAGCTCCTGGCACCGTATGCCATGGAGGCTGCCGAGGAGGCCTATGCGGGGCTTCGGCGGAGATACGGCATAGACCCCCCCACCCCCATCCGCCTGGAGATCTTCCCCTCCCACTCGGACTTCTCCGTCCGCACCCTGGGGATCCCGGGCCTGGGAGCGTTGGGCGTGAGCTTCGGGAACGTCCTGGTCATGGACTCGCCTTCTGCCCGGGATCCCGGGGAGTTCAACTGGGCCTCGACCATGTGGCACGAGGTCGCCCATGCCTTCCACCTGGCCATGACGGCGCACCGGGTGCCCCGCTGGTTTACGGAGGGGCTGGCGGTTCACGAGCAACGCATCGCACGGGCGGACTGGGGCCTGAAGGTCAGCCCTGCCTGGCTTCAAGCCTTCGAGAGCGGACGTCTCCCTCCGGTGAGCCGCCTCAACGAGGGTTTCGTGCGGCCCGAGTATCCCGAGCAGGTGGTCTTCAGCTATTACGAGGCCTCCCTGGTGCTGGATCTCATCGAGAGCCGCCACGGTGTGGATGCCCTCCTGGCGATGATGGAGGGGTACCGGGAGGGAGAGACCGACCCCCAGGTGTTCCAGGAAGTGCTGGGGGAGTCCCTCGAGGCCTTCGACGACACCTTTCAGGACTACGTGCGTACGCGTTGGGGTCAGCGGATGGCGGCGGTGGTCCTTCCGGCGGAGGGACACGGGGACCTTGGAGCCTTGCTCGCTCCTGGTGCGGATGTCGACGCACTCCGGGTCAAGGTCGGGGAGCTCCCGGGGAGCTTCCTCTTCCGCCTGGCACTTGGGAAGGCCCTCTTCCGGGAAGAGCGTTTTGACGAGGCGGAGGAAGAGCTTCGGGAGGCGCTCAGGCTCTTCCCGGAGTACGGGGGAGCGGACAGCCCCTACCTCTACCTGGCCCACATCCACAGGGCCAGGGGAGAGCTGGACAGGGCCGCCCAGGCCTTGCAGCAGCTCGGGGGCCTGAACGAATCTCTCTATTCCGTTGACGCCGAGGAAGCCGAGCTCAGAATCGAGTTGGGGGAGAAGGCGGAGGCGGCCCGGGCTCTCGAGAGGGTGGTGGAGATCGCGCCCTTCCAGGTGGAGCCCCACGGGATCCTGGCTCAGCTCTGCGAGGATCTTCAGGACCACGGGGGCGCCGTCAAGGAGCGGCGGGCCCTGCTGGCCCTGGACCCGGTTGACAAGGCGGATGCCCATTACCGACTCGCGGTGGCTCTGGCCGAAGCCGGCGAGCTACCGGAGGCCCGGAGCGAGGTGCTGAAGGCCCTCGAGCTTGCCCCCACCTTTGAAGAGGCCCTGGAGCTCCTCCTGGATCTCAGGGAGAGGATCGGATGAGATACGGAGGCCTTTTGCTGATCGTGGCTGCTCTGGGGGTCGCGGGCGAGGGGGGGGCAGGACTCCGGGGGGCCTCTCCAACTCCTCTTCGGATGGAATCGACGGGCCGGGCAGAGGCGCCCCTGACGTGGGCTTCGCAGCGGGAGGCTCCGCAGGAGGTGGACGAGGGACCCCCCTACAATGGGCAATTCACCTTCATCCGACTCCGGTACGGCGACTCTGGGTCGGACCTCCGAAACTTCGGGTTCGGGGGGCGGGGACGCCGGGGGGGGAGAGGGGGGAGAGGCCTGCCTCCCTGGGCGCATGACTATCCCCGGGCCGAGACCAACTTCGCCAAGATCGTCGAGGCCACCACCTTCATCGACACTTACACGGAAGGGGCCTCCGGGCGGGTCCTGGACCTGGACGATCCGGAGCTCTTCAAATACCCGATAGCCAGCATCATCGAGGTGGGATACTGGAACCCCACCGATGAGGAAGTGCGGGGCCTCAGAGCCTGGCTCCTCAAAGGAGGGTTCCTCATCATCGACGACACCCGGCAGGATCGAGGGTACGAGTTCCAGAACCTCGAGACGCAGATGCGCCGGGTGCTTCCGGGCTATGAAATCCTCCCCGTGCCCACGGAGCACGAGATCTACGACTCCTTCTTCCGCATCGAGGACCCCCAGGCCCTCGTGCCCCCCTACGGGAGGCATGTGCCCATCTACCTGGGGATCTTCGAGAACAACGACCCGGTGCGCGGCAGGATCATGGTCATGATCAACTTCAATACCGACATCCAGGAGTACTGGGAGTTCTCCGACGTGGGGTACTACCCCATGGACCTTTCCAACGAGGCGTACAAGTTCGGGATCAACTACCTCGTCTACGCGTTCACCCATTGACCGCATCGGAAACCGACGCCCGGGGTGCGCGGCCGCCCGAGTCGCTCCCGAGCCCACCGCAGCCAGAGGATCACATGACGCAGGAACTGAAGAACGCCCCGAGCCTGGAACGCGAAGACGACGTCGCCCTGGTGGACCGGATGAAGGAGGGCAGGGAGAGCATCATCCGGGAGGTCCGAAAGCTCATCGTGGGCCAGGAAGAGGTGATCGAGCAGGTTCTCACCACCCTCTTCGTGGGAGGTAACAGTCTCCTCCTGGGTGTGCCAGGGTTGGCGAAGACCCTCCTGATCCACACGGTGGCGGAGGTCCTGGACCTGAAGTTCTCCCGCATCCAGTTCACGCCGGACCTGATGCCGTCGGACATCACCGGAACGGACATCATTCAGGAGGATCCCGAGACGGGACGCCGGGGCCTGAAGTTCGAGGCCGGACCCATCTTCGCCAACATCGTCCTGGCCGACGAGATCAACCGGACACCTCCGAAGACCCAGGCCGCCCTCCTGGAAGCCATGCAGGAGCACAGGGTCACCGTCCAGGGGACCACCTACGTCCTGGAAGAGCCCTTCTACGTGTTCGCTACCCAGAACCCCATCGAGCTGGAGGGCACGTATCCCCTCCCCGAAGCCCAGCTGGACCGGTTCATGTTCGAGATCGTCCTGGACCACCTCTCGGAAGAGGAGGAGCTCCAGGTGGTGAGGGAGACCACCGGTGTCCAGGAGCCGGCGTTCAACCACGCCGTGACGGGGCCGGACCTGGTGGCCTTCCAGAGACTCGTTCGCAGGATGCCTGCGCCCGAGCCAGTCCTGGAGTATGCCGTCTCCCTGGTCCGGGCGTCCCGCCCCAGCCCCAACGGGACCTCTCCCGGCTTCGTCCGGGAGTGGATCTCCTACGGCGCCAGCGTCCGTGCGGCTCAATATCTCATCCTGGGGGCCAAAGCCCGAGCCCTCACGTCGGGTCGAATCAGCCCCGGGTTCGACGACATTCGGGCTCTGGCCCACCCGGTGCTGCGGCATCGGATCCTCACCAACTTCCATGCCGAGAGCGAGGGGGTGACCACGGGCACTCTCATCGACCAGCTCCTGGAGTTCGTTCCCGTGCCGAAGTCGGGGATGTAGGGCGATGGCCTCTGTCTCCACCCGTCCCGCATCCGGAGCCCAGCTCCTCCTTCCGGAGGTTCTGGCCAGGATCGACAACCTGGAGCTCCTGGCCCGGACCGTCGTGGAGGGGTTCCTCAATGGGCTTCATCGGTCCGTTTACCTGGGCCTTTCCCTGGATTTCGCAGAGCATCGTCCCTACATGCCGGGGGATGACATTCGACGCATCGACTGGCGCCTCTTCGGCAGGACGGACAGGCATTACGTCAAGCTCTTCGAGGCGGAGACCAACGCCAACTTCGTGGTGCTCCTGGATGTCTCCCGGTCCATGAGCTATGGCACCCATACGGTGACGAAGCTGGACTACGCGCGGTACCTTGCTGCATGCCTCTCCTATTTTGCCCGACGCCAGCGCGACCGGGTGGGTCTGGTCACCTTCGACGACGATGTGGTGGACTACATTCCCCCGTCCGCCAAGAACCTGGACCTTTGTCTGCACACGCTCCACCGGGCGCGGGCGGGCCGACCCGGCGAGCTCAGGAAACCCATCCTTAAGGCCACCGAGAGTCTGAGAAGGAAAGGCATCCTGGTTCTCATCAGTGACCTCTACGAGCCCGCCGAGGAGGTGGTCCGGGCGGTCCGGGTGCTCCAGAGTCCCGGTCACGACGTCATGGTCTTCCACCTCCTGGACCCGGCCGAGCTGGAGTTCCCCTTCCAGGGGGCATCCAACTTCCGGGACATGGAGACCGGTGAGGACCTCCCCCTGATCCCGGAGAAGCTCCGGGATGGCTACAGGGACCTGGTCTCTGCCCACACGGCGGAGCTCCGGGAGCGGTTCACCTCAGGGCGGGTAGACTACGCCTTGCTGGACACGTCGAAACCCCTGGACCAGGCCCTGTTCCGTTTCCTCCTCCACCGCGAGAAGAAGAGGAAGGCCCGCTGATGCCCCTCCGCTTCCTCGTTCCGGTCTTTCTCCTGGGCCTGGCCTCCCTGGTGATACCCATCGTTGTGCACCTCACCCGGAAGAGGAAGGCGCTGGTCGTGGAGTTCCCTTCCCTCATGTTCCTGGAGCGGGTCCCCTTCCAGGCCGAGAGCAGGAGGCGGATTCACCACTGGCTACTCCTCCTGCTCAGGGCGTTGGCGGTAGCCCTCATCGTGGCGGCCTTCGCCCGACCCTTCCTCCAGGACTCGGAGATCACCGCCGGGATGGCCGGGGGGCCACGGGAGCTGGTGATCCTCCTGGACCGTTCCTACAGCATGGATGTCGGGGACCACTGGGAGAGGGCCGTCGGGGCTGCACGGGACGTGGTGGGGCGGATGGGCCCCCTGGATCGGGCCAGCCTGGTCGTTTTCGCCCGAAACGCGGATGTGGTGATCCGGTCCTCCCTGGAAGGAAGCCGGCTCCTGGCGGCCCTGGACACCGTGAGGGTCAGCGACGAGTCTACGGCGTACGGCCCGGGTCTGAAGCTGGCCCAGACCATCCTGGAGGAGGCCGATCTCCCGGTCCGTGAGCTGGTTCTCATCGGTGACTTCCAGCGGGGAGGGTGGACGGGGGACGAGGGGGTCGTCTTTCCTCCGGGGACCGTGGTGACACCGGTGGATCTCTCCTCTCCGGCGCCCTCCAACCGAATGGTGGCGTCCGTCAGCCTGGTCAGGGAAGAGCGTGGAGGGCGGGACAGGGTGTACGCCACTGCCCGCTTCACCCGCGTGGGTGGGGAGGATCCGGAATCTGTCGAGACGGTTCTGGAGGTGGACGGCATGGAGCTGGAGCGCCGAAGCGTGACCTTGCCGGCGAACGGCGCCGCGACGGTGACTTTCGATCCGTTCAACCTCTCCCAGGACTTCACGAGAGGGTCCGTGCGCTTCGCCGAGACCGATGAGCTGGCTCCCGACGACGTGTACTACTTCGTGTTGAGTCCAGGACGGGCCGTGAGGGTGCTGGTCCTGGACCCAGCCGGGGGGCGGGGAGCTTCGAGCCTGTTTCTGACCGAGGCCCTGTCCATCTCGGAGGACCGCGCCTTCGAGGTGCAGGTCAGGGCGGGTGGCGGAATCTCCTCCGGGGAGCTCTCTGGAGTGGACGTTGCCATCGTGAACGACCGGCCGGTCCCGGGTGGGGATGCGGCTGTGGCCCTCAGGTCCTTTGTGGAAGGGGGGGGTGGACTGGTGGTGCTCATGGGGGAGGGGATACGGTGGCCTTCGGAGCTGGCGGATCTCCTTCCCGGGGCCTTCACAGAGCCGAGGGACCGAAGGAGCGGACGGGGAGGCCGGCTTGGGTACCTGGACTACACGCACCCGGTATTCGAGATCTTCCGCGGTCCCCGTAGCGGAGACTTCACCGGTGCTCGGTTCTTCCGGGCTCGGGAGCTTCAACTGGCCGATCCGGAGGCGAGCCGGATCCTCGCCAGGTACGACGATGGCTCCGTGGCGATAGCCGAGAGGAGCGTGGGGGAGGGCCAGGTCCTGGCGTTGACTTCCACCCTGGACGGCTACTGGAACGACCTGGCCCAGCAACCGGTGTTCCTCCCGTTCGTTCATCAACTGGTACGGTACGCCTCCGGTCGCACCGAGGTCGTCTCGTCCTTCCCTGCAGGCCAGGTCATCGATGTCACCGACGCCAGGGCTATGGCCACGGCGGGCCTGGGGGAGGTCGCGGAAGCCCTGGCGGGTGCGGAGGAGCGAGTCGCCGTGACGCCGTCCGGGGAGACGCTGGTCCTTCCCACCGAAGGGAGCGCGCACTTCGTTCGCCTCCAGGAACAGGGAGTGTACGAGATCCGTCCGCCGGGGAACTCGGACATCCGGCCCCTGGCGGTGGCGGTGAACGTGGATCTGGCCGAGGCAGACTTGACGCCTATGGACGTGGAAGAGGTGGTGGCTTCCCTGGCTTCCGCACCTGCCGACGAGGAGTCGGTGCAACGTCCGGGGGGCCGCGAAGCCCGGCTTCTCAGGGAGGATCAGGAACGCCGGCAGGCTCTCTGGCGTTTTCTATTGTTAGGTGCCTTCGTGTTGTTGGTGATGGAGACGCTGGTCTCCAACTGGATATCCCGGAGCGGCGCGAGGAGAGCGTTCAATGCAGGATCGTAGAAGCTCCCCGACGGGCAGGGTTCTGCCCATAATCCGAAACGTGCGAGCCCGGTGGCGTCTCCGAGTGGCTGTCAGGGGACTGAGCCTCGTGCTGGCCGCAGGGTTCGCAGCCTTCCTCCTTTCCGCGTTCGGCCTGGAGGCTGCCCGATTCTCTCCTCTGGCGGTGACCACGCTTCGCATCGCGGCCTGGGCCGTGGTCCTGGCTGTGGCGGTCGCCTTTCTCCTGCGACCCCTCGTCAGGCGTATCTCGGACGAGCAGGTGGCCCTTTATCTGGAAGAGCGGGAGCCATCGCTGGAGGCTGCCATCCTGGGCGCGGTGGGTGTGGAGAAGCTCGAGGGCTCCTCCTCCCGCTCTCCCTCTCCCGAGCTGTTGGGCCTTCTGGTCCAGCGTGCGGTGGACAGGGCGAGGGCGGTGGAGTTCGGAAGGAGGATCGAGAGGCGGGGCCTCTATCAGGGCTTCGGCATCCTGGCGGTGGTTTCTGTCGCTATCCTGTTCTTCCTCCTCCTGGGCCCCTCGGGGCTCCGATACGGGATGACGGCGCTGGTGCTCCCCACGACGGAAGCGGCGG
>Ga0316577_10000219_pt1 | contig 19610 bp, 13 predicted proteins | sample S5NA_FD_203073 | JGI IMG/M metagenome (GOLD analysis project Ga0316577, IMG submission 203073) | Rhizosphere microbial communities from salt marsh grasses in Alabama, United States - S5-7_050615r2r1 | ecosystem: Host-associated > Plants > Roots > Rhizosphere | place: USA: Alabama | collected... | reverse complement strand
CTCCGCGCTCTGCGCTCCAAACTAGCACTTACAGGCCGTAGCACGACCAACAGCGCGGTGGTCATGATCGTCGTAAAGATGCCGATAAAGTAGAAACCGGCACCCGCAGCCATACCCAGCGCCGCCACCAGCCAGATCGTGGCTGCCGTCGTCAGCCCTCGCACGTGGCTCTTGGTTTGCAGCAGCGCCCCCGCCCCCAAAAAACCCACCCCCGTGACGATCCCAGCAGCGACACGGGCCGTATCTTGCGCTGAGCCCTGCAACGGAAACGCCTCAATCGACAGGATCGTAAACAAGCACGAGCTGATGGCGATCACCATGTTGGTCCGTAAGCCCGCCGGATGCCCTGTCCACAGACGCTCCAGCCCGACAATCGCCCCCATCAGGGCAGCCAGGGCAATCTTTCCTGCCGACCCCCAACCCAGAGACTGCAAACTCACAAACCAATCTGCGCTTTGCTCCACATTCATACCTCACTTCCGCTGGCTCTGAACGTGCCAGTTGCCTCTCACAGATCCAAACAAAGACAGCGGGCACCGCAACCGCATGCGATGCCCGCCGCCATGACCTATCCGGGCAGTGAATCCAAACCTACTCCGGCAAGACGTACAGGCAATCCTCCAGGAAACGCAGCCGGACCGAATCCCCCTCAGGATGAATGGTGGTGTGGCGGGGATCGTTCTCCACCAAAGCTAGAAGCTGCCCGCCAACCTCCACGTCGTACTCGACGACATCGCCAAGATAATTCGCAATGCGGACGATGCCCTCCACTTGTGCACCAGGGTGATCGATCTCCACCATCTCGGGCCGCACCACGAGTATCGCCGTTTGGCCCTCTTTGAATGTACCAGGCGGCGATGCAACAGTCATCGTCGTGCCAAGCGCATCCACCACCAATTGCCCATCCAGTGCGTCGCGTACGGTCGCCTCCACAAAGTTGGCCCGTCCGATGAAATCCGCCACGAACCGGGTCCTGGGCTTGCGATAGATCTCGGTTGGCGGACCAATTTGCTCGATCTTTCCCTCGTGCATGACCACGATCCGGTCCGACAGCGTCATGGCCTCCACTTGATCGTGCGTGACGTAGACGCTCGTGATCCCCAACCGCTTTTGGATGCGCCGGATCTCGGTGCGCATCTGCTCGCGCAGCTTGGCGTCGAGGTTGGATAGCGGCTCGTCCATCAAGAGCACTTTGGGCTCCATGACCAGGGCGCGGGCCAGCGCGACCCGCTGCTGCTGCCCGCCGGACAACTGGTTGGGAGCACGATTTTCGAGGCCGGTCAGTTCTACCAGATCCATTGCCTTTGCCACACGCTCCCGCACCTCATCTCTGGGCAATCGCTGGACCTTCAGCCCGTAGGCCATATTCTCGTAGACACTCAGGTGCGGGAAGATGGCATAGCTCTGAAAGACCATGCTCATATCCCGCTTGTGCGGCGGCTCATCGTTGATCACTTTGCCGTCCAACGAGATGGTGCCCTGGGTGGGAAACTCGAATCCGGCGATCAGACGCAGCGTCGTAGTCTTGCCACAGCCCGATGGCCCCAGCAGCGTGACAAGCTCGCCCCTCTGGATCTCGATGTCCACATGATCCACGGCAACCACTTCGCCGCTTCCGCCGCGGGCAGGAAATACCTTGACTACATCCTCAAGCACTACAAACATAACATAGCTCCCAAACTCGCACTGATCAAACGCAGATCCAGGCGCTGTTTCACGCCCCCAGCGATAGATCTACGTCCTGTCCCTTGAACAGCTTGTTCACAACAAAGTAGAGTATGCCGATGGCAATCAGCACCAGCACGATGATCGTAGTAGAGTAGGCAGCAGCCACACCTACACCGCCCTGCTCCCACTCGCTGAGAATGCTTGCCGTCACAATGCGCCACCGGGGACTCACCAAAAAGATGATGGCCGACAGGCTGGTCATGTGCCGGGTGAAGGAAAAGATCAGTCCCGCCAGCAGCGCAGGTAGGATCAAAGGGATCGTCACTTTGCGGAAAGTGACCTGGGCGTCGGCGCCCAGGTTGCTGGATGCCTCCTCGATGCTCGGATCGATCTGCTGCAAGGCCGCCACACCGGCCCGCACCGAGGCGGGCAAGCTACGCACGGCAAACGCGGCTACGATGATGTACGCTGTACCTGTCAGAGCGAGCGGTTTTCCCATGAAACATAGGACAGTGATCAGCGCAAGCAGCGCCGCCATCAAAACAGGCCGGAACGCCCCACGGATCTGCGGTGCCACCACCACCGCAGCAAAGGTATACAGGATAGCCAAGATCGGCGGAGGCGTCTGGAAAAGGACTTGGACATGCTCCGAGAACTGGTAGACCGCATTGCTCCAGAATCCACGTGGGATGGCGCGGCTCAACTCCGCGATCGGCATGGCCACGTATACGATCAGATTGGCCATGATCAGATAGGCTCCCAAGCCGATTAGCAGCCAAGCCGCCGTCTTGCGCCGTTGCCAAAATCCCACGAGCAGGCCGAGCCCGACATAGACCCCGCCCAAGATATACAGCATAACCTCGTTGGTGAGGAATCCCAGATCGATCTCAGCTTCAGTAAACGGGATGCTCACTGGCATTCCATCCGCATGGAACTGGGCCAACACAAGCCCTGTAACACCCCCAACCAGGAGCACAATCCACTGCTCGCGGCGGGTGCTGAAGGCTGTTCTCACCAGGTAGAATGCTAGAAGCAGGTACAACACCCACACCACAAACATGGGTGGCGTGCTGAAAGCCAGCACAAAACCAATACCCAGGATCGTGCCGGGCACCGCGCCGCCCAGGTTGGACACAAAGTCAACGGCGTCCTTCCCGGCGAATTTCTTGCGAACCACCATGAAGGCAATGACCATACCGGTCAGACCGGCGATGGGCGTGGCGTAGGCGCTCAGGAAGGTCGTGTCCAGTATCGATTCCACACCACGCGTCATCATCTGCTTCCACCACAGCAGGGTCGGCGTAAAGTCCGAGCCCCAAGCGGCGCTGAACGATCCCCATATGATGGCCGCATAGAGCACGACGATCAGAACACACACCGCATAGGTGATGATGATGAATGGCCACCGAATGAACGGCTCCTTGACCAGGATCTGCCCGCCCGTCGGCTTGCCGGTCACCGAGACGTAGGAGCGGCGGGTGACAATGTAGCGTTGCACCAGGAACACCACCAGCGTAGGAAGCAGAAGCACAAACGCCAGAGCCGATGCCTTCTGATAGTTGTACTCGCCCGCAACGGCCAAAAAGATCTGAGACGAGAGCACCTCGACATTGCCCGAAATAAAGAGTGGATTCCCCAGATCGGCCAGTGATTCCACAAAAAGGAGCAGAAACGAACCAAGGAGCCCCGGGATCAGGAGCGGGAGGGTGACCGTGAAAAAGATGTAGAGCTTGCCCGCACCCAGGCTGTGCGCGGCCTCCTCCATGCTGGGGTCGAGTCGCTCCAGCATGGCCCGGGTGATGAGGTAGGCCACCGAAAAGAAGGTGATGATCTGGACGAACACAAGGCCGTCCATGCCATAGATGTCCCAACTGTCCGCCGTGAAGGTCATGCCCAGCAGCTTGCGCGTCACCAACCCGTTCCGGCCAAAGAGCAGGATGGTCGCCAGGGCGATGGCAAAGGGAGGCGACACGGTGGGAACCAGTGCAAGCATGTGGACCAAGCGCTTGCCGGGTATGCTGCAACGAACCATGGTGTAGGCAAAGACGAAACCAAGCAGCGTGCCACCCGTAGCCGTCAGCCCGCCCATGATCATCGTGTTCCAGAATATCCCCCGCTGACGCGGGCCGTAGTAGGAATCAAAGAATCGCGTGATGTACTCGGCGCTCAGTTTGCCCGTGTCCGTGTCCACGAATCCGTTGACAGTACCGCGAAACAGAGGGAACACAACAAATATAAACAGAAAAATGCCGCAATACAGTAAGCTGATCATCAGCACCGGATCGCGGGCAATGAGGGCGAATTCATGATAGCGCCGCCACAAGGCCTTGCGCCCCCCCCCTTCAGTACGATCGGCAGACTGCGCCGCAGAAACAGCCATGAGCCTCTCCCGTAACTCACGGGGCGAGAGGCCCAGCCCCTCGCCCCGTCCCTGCCTAGAGCGCTACTCCTTTAGGCTGTCGGCACCCTGGATCTCGTTGCTGAACTTGTCCACGAACTCGGTCTTGTGCTCGCCGGCCCACTGGAAGTCATAGTCGATTAGGTTAACATCCAGCAGCTCCGGATGCGAAAGCTCGACGCCGCTAACCGTCGGCGCCTGGTAGGCGTGGTACTTGGGCCCCAAGGCCTGCGTCTCGGCGGTCAACGCCCAGTCAAACCATTTCTGGGCCGCGTCCAAGTGCTTCGCTCCCTTGATGATGCCCATGCCACCGATCTCATAGCCGGTGCCTTCCTCCGGGAACGTCAGCTCCAACGGCAAGCCGTTATCCTCGATCTCGTGCACAATGTCGTGCGAAAAGACGATGCCCACCGCCGCCTCACCCTGGCCCACGAACTTGGCGGGCGCCGCCCCACTCTTGGTGAACTGGAGCATCTGGCCCGCATACTTCCTCAGGTATTCCCAGCCTGCATCCTCGCCCCGGATCTGCAGCACCGTGGCCAAGGCGGTGTAGGACGTACCCGACGTAGAGGGGTGCGCCACCAGAATCTGCCCGGTGAACTCGGGCCTCAGTAGATCATCCCACGACGTGGGCGGCTCGACACCAGGATTCTGTGCTAGCCAGTCCTTGTTGGTGCAAAAGCCCAAGGTCCCGACGTAGATGCCAGCCCAGTAGTTGTCGGGATCTTTGAACTTGACCTGGTCGCGGAGATTCCCATAGTTCGGGGAGTCGTAGGCTTCCAGAAGGTCCTCCTGCTTGGCTGCCACAAAGCTGTCGATGGGGCCGCCCCACCAAATGTCAAACTGAGGGTTGTCCTTTTCCGCGCGGATGCGGGCCAGCGACTCGCCGCTGGACATGCGGACATAGTTGACCGTGATGCCAAACTGCTCCTCGAACTCCGCCTTCATGCCCTGGCACCACTCCTCCTGCGGCGTGCAGAGGACGTTGATCTCGGTGCTCTCCTGGGCGCCACCACAGCCCGCCAGCCCGAGGATCATGCTCAAGGCAACCAGCAGAGCCACGATCGGTAGAGTCTTGCGCTTCATAACCTTTCCCTCCTCAATCAAATGGTATGGATGTCTCTCCCACGTGAGGACTGGCCAGCCCCTGTCTGTGGAACAAATCGAAAGCCGATCGCCAACGGGAGCGTCTATGGCGATCGATGCCCGCATTTGTGTTGCCTTGCACCTCCTCGTGCGTGCCTGGTACGGTTGGGTAGGCTACGCCCTGATGTCACGATCTACTCTTGCTGGGCCTTTGGGGAGACCCTCCACTCAAAAGTGTGTTCTTGTGAACCGACGTAGACAAAACAACGACAGTCAAGAGTGTACCACCACATCGGCGGTTTGTCAACTCCGCGCCAGATGCCTATGGTGAACGCGTTTGGCCCGCAGGAGGTACAACAGTACACCATGGCAAGCCCAACGAATGACCATACGATGACGCACTTCCGACAGAAATGTGGTATAATAGCCGTAGGAGGTCTACCTGTGCCCCGGACGATCGAATCGCTCAGAGCCGTCCTCGTGCTGGCGGCGTTTGCCCAGGGCCTGGGCGCTTGCGCCTCGGGCAGAGCTTCGGGTTCGCCCCTGCCTGCTGTGGCTGCCGTGACCGAACTTCCTCCTCCTATGCACGCATCTGACGTATCCCTTGAAGAGGCCCTGGCCCGCCGCCGCTCGGTACGGGAGTACAGCGATCAGGCGCTGACCGCCACCGAGATCGGTCAATTGCTGTGGGCAGCCCAGGGCATCACCAGCGAGCAGGGATACCGCACCGCCCCCTCAGCAGGCGCCCTCTATCCCTTGGAGATCTACCTACTCACCGTCGAGGGCGTGTTTCACTACGAACCGCAGCATCACAGGCTCAGCGCCATTCGCCACGGCGATACCCGCGAGGCGCTGTTCCGGACCGCGCTCGAACAGGAACCGGTGCGCGAGGCGCCCGCCGTGTTTGTAGTAGCAGCCGTGTACGCCCGGACGGCTCAGAAGTATGGTGAGGAGCGCAGCCCGCGCTACGTCCAGATGGAAGCAGGCCATGCTGCCCAAAACCTGCTGCTCGAAGCGGCAACGCTCAACCTGGGTGCCGTACCGATAGGCGCCTTCCATGACCAGGAGGTTCAGGAAGCGCTTGGGCTTCCCGCGGATCATCAGCCGTTGTATCTTGTCCCGGTCGGGCATCCAAGAAGCCCGGTCCGGTAGCCGAAAAGGAGGGAGGAGATGGAGGAGACAACGATCGGCAGCGCCAAGCCGTGGCTCAGTTCGTACGATGAAGGAGTCCCGGCGACGATGGACTACCCAGAGGTACGCCTCGACCAACTGCTGGCAGACTCGGCTGCCAAGCATCCTGATCAGAAAGCGATCGTTTTTGGGGGGCGCGTCGGCTCGCGCATCATGGATGCAGCCATGACGTACCAGGAGCTTGATGCCGCCGTCAACCGCTTCGCGAGCTCTCTGCAGCGCCTTGGCGTGGAGCAGGGCGACCGGGTGGCCATCATCATGCCCAACTGCCCACAATTCGTCATCGCCTTCTATGGCATCCTACGGGCGGGAGGCATCGCCGTCCCCTGCAACTTTCTCTACAGCGCCGCCGAATTGGAGCACCACCTCGCCTACGCGGGCGCCGAGATTGCCTGCGTCCTCAGCCCCTACTATGAGAAGGTGCATAGCATCCGCGCCGCAGCCGGACTGCGCCATGTGATCGTCGCCAACGTCAAAGATCACTTTCCATCCCTGCTGCGCCTGCTGTTCACGCTCGCCAAAGAGAAGCAAGGGGGGCACCGGGTTGAACTGGCCGCGCCAGATGACTTTTGGTTTGCGGCGCTGATTTCCGGCCCCACGACTGCAGCCACCCCAACCGATGTCGGCCCATACGACACCGCCTGCCTGTTGTACACCGGCGGGACGACAGGCGTGCCCAAGAGCGCTCAACTGATCCACCGGAACCTCGTATCAAATGCTGTGGCCGGCCTGACCTGGTCCGGCGCGCAAGAAGCACAGGAGGTCACTGTCGGCGCCCTGCCTCTGTTCCACTCCTACGGCATGACCTCGGTGATGAACATGAGTGTTGCCGGGGCATTGACCATGATCCTCATCCCCGATCCACGCGACATCCTGCATATCATGGGCTCGGTCAGTAAGCACCAGGCCACCTTTTACCCGGCCGTGCCCACCATGTATGTGGCCATCAACAACCACCCGCAGGTCAGCGATTTCGATCTGGGCTCCATACGTGTCTGCCTAAGTGGGGCCGCACCCCTGCCCGCCGAAGTACAGGAAAAGTTCCAGAATCTCACTGGCTGCGCCTTGGTCGAAGCCTATGGCCTCACTGAGACCAGTCCCGCCACCCACGTCAATCCCATCGGCCGCAACAAGATCGGATTCATCGGCGTTCCTTGGCCCGACACCGACGCCCGCATCGTGGACGCTGAAGCCGGAGAGCAGGAGCTGGCGGTTGGCGAGATCGGCGAGCTAGTGATCCAGGGGCCACAGGTCATGAAGGGATACTGGGAGCAGCCCACCGAGACGGCCAACGTGCTGCGCGAGCATCCACAGATGGGGCCCGGTCTATGGCTGCACACCGGCGACATCGCGCGTATGGACGACGAGGGATATTTCCAAATCGTGGACCGCAAGAAGGATATGATTATCTGCGGGGGATACAACGTCTACCCGCGCGATGTCGAAGAGGTATTGTTCAAGCATCCGGCAGTCAAAGAGGCTGCCGTCATCGGCGTCACCGACGAATACCGCGGCGAGTCGGTAGTCGCGTTCGTGACACTCCGGGAGGGGGAAGCGGCAACAGAGGAGGAGATCATCGCCTTCTGCCGCGAACACCTTGCCAGCTACAAGGTGCCTTCCCGCGTTCAGTTCCGCGCCGAACTGCCCAAGTCGATGGTCGGCAAGGTGCTGCGCCGCGAGCTGACCCGAGAACTGGAGCAATCCGGGTAGGCTGCATCGCCATCGGGGACCGATCTTACCGACAGCAAGCGCGGTAGGCGGTATCATGCACGCGGGTGGTCAGCTATCAGCCTATGGTACTGCATCGAGCATTGCAGCCGCCAAGTGGACGCATCCTGATAGCGGATCGATCACTGCACGGAGCGAGATCTATGGGCAATCAGACCAGTCTACAGACGCCACGACTGCTTTTCTTACGATCTCCACAATCTCACCAAAAGGGTTCAACATGACACGAACTGAAACGCTCTGGGCACGGCTGTCTGCAGGCGAGGTGCTGCTATCTGACGGCGCCACCGGCACGATGCTGCAAAGCATGGGACTGCCGCCAGGACAGGCGCCCGAAGCCTGGGTTCTCGAGCGGCCCGACCGAATCCGCGCCTTCTACAGGGGATATGTTGAGGCTGGCTCGGACATAATCCTCACCTGCAGCTTTGGCGGCACGCGATTCCGCCTGAGTGGTCACAAGCTGGACAACCGCGTCATCGAGGTGAACCGTACTGCGGCAGAGCTGGCCCGCGATGCGGCGGGCAGCGAGGTGTTTGTCGCTGGCGACATGGGACCGACAGGCCAGTTGCTCAAGCCACTGGGCACAGTAACAGCGGAAGAGGTGGCCGATGCCTACGCCGAGCAAGCCGCCGGCCTGATAGAAGGCGGCGTCGATTTTCTCCTGATCGAGACCATGAGCGACCTTGGCGAGGCACAGGCCGCCATCGAGGGCGTTCGCCGCGTTACCGACCTGCCCGTGGTCTGCACCTTTAGCTTTGACACCCACGGTCGCACCATGATGGGCCTCAAGCCGGAAGCTGTCACCAAGCAGATCGGCCCGCTGGTCGAGGGGGTGGGCGCCAATTGCGGCAGAGACCCTGCCGAGTTCCCGCTTTTCATGCAGGCCATGCACGCCGCTGCGCCCGACGCGCTGCTCTGGGCCAAGCCTAATGCCGGCCTGCCCAAGATGATAGACAATCAAGCGGTCTACGATGCGACCCCGGCCTACATGGCCGAGATCGCAGGCGAGCTGTGCCAGGCTGGTGCCCAGGTTATCGGCGGCTGTTGCGGCACTACACCAGAGCACATTGCCGCCATGGCCGCAGCCCTGAACAATCAACCATGCTGAGGGAGGAAACATGATCGTCGACACCTTGCTGCTTCGAATGGGAGGCGAGTCTGGCATTGACAATGCCATCTCTGCCGGTGACGTGCTGACCCTATCCGCCGCCCGGACAGGCTACCACGTCCACACCTTCCGCACCTATCCTGCCGAGATCAAGGGCGGCCCAGTCATGTTCCAACTCCGCGTGGGATTGCAGCCCCTGCCCTCGCTGGGCGACCAACTGGATGTTCTGCTCGCCTTTAACCAGGAAGCGTGGGACCTCCATCATGCTGCCCTGCGCCCTGATGGAATTCTCGTGTACGATCCCGGCATGCACGAGGCACCCAAGTCTTTCCAGGGCACGGCCTACGGCATACCACTCGATAGCATGTCGCGCGACCTCAACCTGCGAAAGGGCAAGAATCTGATCGCCCTGGGCGCGCTGGCAGCCCTGATCGGCTTTGACTTCCCCGAGCTCCAGGCAACCGTCAAGGGCCTGTATGGTCGCAAGAGACCCGAGTTCATCGAGAGCAACCGCATGGCGCTACTGGCGGGCTACCAATGGGTTCGCGACAACATCACCGAGGAGGTCCCCTTCCGGCTTGCCCCGCCTCGCCAGAGGGCCGAAGCGCAGTTGGTCATGTCCGGCAATCGGGCCATTGTCGCCGGGGCCCTTACAGCGGGCTGTCGCTACTTCGCCGGATACCCCATCACCCCGGCTTCGGACATCCTCGAGGAGATGGCCAAGCGGCTGCCTGAGATCGGCGGCGCTGCCCTCCAGACCGAAGACGAGATTGCCGCCATCGGCAGCGTAGTGGGCGCCTCCATTGCCGGGGTCAAAGCCATGACGGCGACTAGCGGGCCCGGCTTCTCCCTTATGCAGGAGATACTCGGCCTGGCAACGATGGCCGAAGTCCCTCTGGTGGTCGTCAATTCGATGCGCGCGGGTCCCTCCACCGGGATGCCAACCAAAATGGAGCAGGCCGACCTGAACATCGCTCTGTACGGTGGTCACGGCGAGGCGCCCCGCATCGTCCTTGCCGCCCGCTCGGTAGAGGACTGTTTTTACCAGTCCATGCAGGCATTCTACCTATCCGAGACCTTCCAGATGCCCGTGATCCTGCTGACCGACCAGTCCCTTTCTCACCGCACGGAAACGCTGCCGATGCCAGACCCTAAATGGGTGCCCATCGTCGAGCGCATGCGCCCAGACAAGGACGACGCCGAGGAGTACCAGCGGTATCGGCTCACAGAGAGCGGCATCTCGCCCATGGGCATCCCCGGCTTTGATCCAACGCCGTACACTGCCACCGGGCTGGAGCACGACGAGTACGGCGCCCCCAACTACACCCCCGAGATGCACACCCGCCAGCTGGACAAGCGCGGTCTCAAGTTCGAGGTCGTAGCCGATGCGCTGTGCGGGCTGGAGCCGCCTCTCGGGTGCGTCAGCTACGGTGTTCCCGAGAAAGAGGCTCAGGTGGGTGTGCTGGCCTGGGGCTCGACGGCGGGCGTGGTTCGCGAGGCAGTCGAAAGGCTAGCCAGCGAGGGATACCCCGTGGCAGCCCTGGTACCGGCGGTGATCAACCCCCTGCCTACCGACCGGATCCTGGAGTTCGCCGAGGGTCTCAAAGCCGTTATCGTGCCCGAAGTAAATCGCAGCGGTCAATTCGCCGCATGGGTCAAGGCTCATACCGAGTTGCACCTGATCTCGCTGAACAAGTACGGTGGGTTGCCCTTCACTCCAGCAGAGATTCGGAACAAGGTACTGGAGCACTTGCCCGAGCCACCACAAGAGCCAAAAGAAGAACAGCCCGTCGTGGAGGTGACCCATGGCTAAGAAGCGCACCGCCCAGACCAAACCGGCACTCAAGCCCAAGGACTACAAGTCACGCACCAAGCCAACCTGGTGCCCCGGCTGCGGCGACTTTGGATTGCTGGCATCCCTTTACCAGGCCTTGGCCACGCTGGAGCTCGACCCGGCCAACACCCTGGTCGTATCGGGCATTGGCTGCTCGAGCCGGTTGCCGTTCTTTGTGGAGACCTATGGCTTCCAGACAGCGCATGGTCGCGTGTTGCCAGTAGCCATTGGGGCCAAGATCGCCAACCCGGATCTCACGGTCATCGCCGTCGGAGGTGACGGCGATGGGTTCAGTATTGGCGGCGGGCACCTAGTACACGCCGTGCGTCGCAATCCCGACATCACCTACCTAGTCATGGACAACAACGTATACGGCCTGACCAAGGGCCAGACGTCACCTACGTCGCCGCTGGGTTTCAAGACCAAGAGCACGCCCTATGGCTCGTCCGACGCGCCGATTAACCCCATGGCCTGGGTGCTATCCTCCGGCGTCAGTTTCGCTGCACGGGGGTTCACCGGCAATCCCAAGCAGCTGACCGATCTAATTGTGCAGGGCATCCAGCATCCTGGGTTCGCTTTCGTGCAGGCTATGAGCCCCTGCCCCACCTTCTATAACACCTTTGACCTGTGGCGCCCTAGAATTGAGGACCTGCCCGAAGACCACGATCCCGCAGACCGGATGCAGGCCATGTCCCAGGCATTCCGCGACGACAAGATCCCGGTTGGGGTGTTCTACACACAGATCCGGCCCACGCTGGAGAGCAACACCCGCATCACCAACCACCCGCTCAAGACCGACGCGCGCGACTTTGATCCCCACGAGCTCTTGCAGAGCTATCGATAAGTGTCTGTAGAGCTGGCGGCAGGCAAAGACCTGCCGCCAGCTCGCCAACAGGATCCCCAACTTTCCATAGCACGCCCCCATTGCCGTAGCTTTGCACTCGGCCACCTCCGGTGGTATAATCCTTTCCACTCACACAGGGAGATGTGCCATGTCAAAGAGACGTACCCTCATGGTTGTTCTGGCTGCAGCCCTGGTGCTTGCGGGCTGCGGAACCTCAGCAACCCCCACCAGCCCTCCGCCGGCGGCGGAAACGGCTCAGCCCTCCGATCCGTCGCCGACAGCAGAGCCCACGCCCATCGCGGCTTCCGCCAGTGAGGGCATCCTCATCAGCGAGGTTCTGCCCGGCATCCACGGCGTGGACAACAACTTTGAGTTTGTCGAGCTCTACAACGCGGGGCCTGATGCCGTCGATCTCAACGGCTGGTCGCTATGGTACCGCCTGGCTGATAACAAGGAAGAAACCCTGCTGTACGCCTGGCAGGACCGCGCCGACATCCCAGGCCTGGGACACTATTTACTGGTGCGCGCCGGCAGCGATGTGGGCAACATCGCCGACGCCCAGTACAGCGGTTCCCTCTTTGAGATGAAGGGCGGCCTGGCGCTGCGCGGCCCCGACGGCGCAACCGTCGACACGCTGGTTTGGGGAGACGGCCCAACCGACTATCTCGCCGGGATGCCTGCGGACGTGCCCGCCGATGGCGACAGCCTGGAGCGGCTGCCGGGCGGGGATCAGGGCAGCCGGCAGACGACCGGCGACAACGCCGCCGACTTTGTCATCAATCCACAACCGTCGCCACAGAACTCCGGCGACCTGCCAACCCCTCTGCCCGCCGAGCGCCTGGTCATCCGCGCTAGTGCTCCAGACACGGTCGAACCGGGCAGCGACGTAGAGTACGCGGTCGAGATCGAGAACCTAACGGGCAACACGCAGACCGGTCTGCGTGTATCGCTCCCGATCCCTGAAAGCTTTGAGGTAATGTCCGCGCCAGAAGGAGCAACCCAGACCGACGGGCGCGTTGAATGGACAGTAGCCGAGCTGCCTGCCGGCGAAGTACAGACAGCCACACTGCGCATGCAAAGCCCGTGGACGTATATGACCGATCTGGTCAGTGGATATTATGTAGATTCATCCACGGTTGAGTACCGCGCCTACGGACCGCTGCTGCCCATCGCCGTCGAGGGAGGCGCCATCCCCATCGGCACCGCCCGCACACTCATCGGCGAGACGGTGACGGTCGAGGGAACCGCTACCATGTTCTCCGATGGCTTTTACGCGGGGACCACCGGCACCAAGTTCTACATGGAGGACGATAGCGGGGGCATCCAAGCCTATTGCCCCGGCGGCATGGGCCTGGTCAGCGTCCAAGTCGGCGACCGCGTGCAGGTCACCGGCGAGATCCAAGTCTATCGCGACTCGATGGAGATCGTGCCTTCCACCTATCCCGACGATGTGACCGTGCTGGAGAGCGGCGACCCTGCGCCACAGCCCGCCGTTGTCAGTATCGCAGATGCCATCAGCGACGAAAGCCTGCCGGGGCGCCTGATCGCCGTCGAGGGGCTGGCGACCCGCATCGAGGAGTTCTCCTACAGCTACGAAGTGGACCTGGTGGATGATGAAGGTCACGTTCTGCTCGCCTACGTCGACAAGGATGCAGGCGTCTCCGCCGAGCCGCTGGACGTGGGCAAGCGCTACAACATCACCGGCATCAGCGAGCTGTACGACGGTACCTGGCAGATCATGCCCCGCTTCCAGACCGATTTCGCCGAGATCTACCCACCTGAGTTGATGCTGGAGGTGGATGCGCGCAACAGCATACTGCCTGGCGAAACGCTTGTCTACACATTAACCGCCCATAATCATACGAGCGCTCCGCTGGCAAACGTGCGCATAGAGGCCGCCACGCCCACCGGTGACGTGCAGTTAGCAGAGGTACTCGACGGTGGCGAGGCGGGGGGCCCGTCCATCGTTTGGACCATCTCCGAGCTAGCGAGTAACGGTGGCTCGGCATCCGTCAGCTACCGTGTGATCGTGGGCGCCGAGGCCACCGGCATCATCGTGGCGGAAAGCGCAAGCGCCACCGCGGACGAGTGGGCCGATCCTGTTACCACTGACCCCCTGCTTACCTTCGTGGGCAGCGGCGTACCGATCTGGGCCATCCAGGGCCCCGGCGCGACGTCGCCCTACGTGCGCGACCGGGCCACAACCGAAGGCATGGTCATTGGCGTCTTTCCCGACCTGGGCGGTTTCTGGATCCAGGAGGAAGAGACCGACGACGATCCGGCTACCTCCGCGGGACTCTTTGTGTTTTCGGGCGAGATAGACACCGGTCTGCAGTTGGGCGATAGGGTGCGGGTTGGTGGCAAGGTGCGCGAGCGCTCCCGCGAGACGCTCTTGGAGGTCCAAGAGCCCGCAGATATCGAAGTGCTCAGCAGCGGCAATTTGCTGCCCGTCCCAGTTGAATTGGACCCGCCACAAGAGAAAGCCGATGCCGATCTGTACTACGAAGCGTTGGAAGGGATGTTGGTCCAGATCAGCGAGCCGGTCATAGCCGTCGGACCCACCAACAACTACGGAGAGACGGCTTTGGTGCGACCCCACTGGGGGATCGAGCGCGTCATGAAAGGCGATCCCAATGGCATGCTCATCTTTGTCGATGACGGCGGCTCTGCCACCCATTACGACATGAGCACGCTAGCCTTTCCACTCAAGACCGGAGACATGCTAACCTATGCGGAAGGTCCCCTTGCCTTCACCTACGAGAACTATAAAATCGAGCCGATCTCCCTGCCGGTAATCAGCGCGGTCGAGCGCCCCTTGCCTGCGCTCCAGCCGGCAGGAGCCGGGGAGTTTAGCGTAGCCACCTTCAACGTCGAGAATCTCTTCGACTCCAGCGATCCGCACCCTTCCGATCCGCCGATTCCGTCGCGCAGCCAGTACGAGCTGGACCTGCTCAAGACAGCTAGCGCCATCGAAGCTATGGGCGCCCCAACCATCGTCGGGCTGCAGGAAGTTGAGAACATCGGCATCCTGGACCGGTTGGTCGAAGTCGACTCCATCGCCGGCTATGGCTACCAGCCGTTCCTGATCGAGGGCTCCGACAGCCGAGGCATCGATGTCGGCTACCTGGTCCGCGCCAATCAGGCGACGGTCGAGGGTGTTGCCGCATTCGCGGCCCCCGATGGTCTCACCAGCCGCCCGCCCCTGATAATCACCGCTACGGTTCACATGGAAAGCGGCGACCAGACGGTCTACGTCGTCAACAATCACTTTCTATCCATGTCGGGTGGCGAACTGCCCACCGAGCCGCGACGCAAAGCCCAGGCCGCCTGGAACGTCACCCTGGTGGAGCGGATCCTGGACCAGAACGCGCAAGCCCACGTCATCGTCCTGGGCGACCTGAACTCCTTCTACGAGTCGCCGCCACTGGACGTACTGCGCGAGGCCGGGCTGCGGCACGTCTATGAATTCGTCGAGCCCGAGCGCCCGTACACCTACATCTACGAGGGGGTGTCGGAGACACTGGATCACATGCTGCTGACCCCGTCGCTGTATGAAGGGCTGGCGCGAGTGGAGGTGCTGCACATCGGCGCTGACTACCCACCGCCGATCCCCGACGACACCTCGGCTCGTGCCGTGTCGGACCACGACGCGTTGGTCGTCGTCTTTTCGCTCGAGTAGGCTGGAGATTCCTGTGTGTGCCGGAATGACCGTGCCTGTCACCCGCCTGAGCCGGGCTGCAGGCACCGCTTTTGCACGCTCAGGGCTTGCGTACTAGCACTGCCAGTACTGCGCCCTCTGCCCGAACCGACACGTCCAGGATCTCAAAGTCGCGGAATTCGAACCGCAGATCTTCTACCGAAAAGATGTGATGTGGCAGTCCCGCCTCCGGCCCGGACAAGGGCACAAAGGTGCCCGGCTCGATTGCCTCAAACTCGACCCCTCGATCCTTCCGCCCGGACACCGTGACAAAGGCGATCCCTCCCGGCATGAGGACCCGCAAGATCTCGCCGATCGCCACGCGTACGGCGGCAAGGCGGGCGTGATGGATGACCTGAGTCGATAACACGCCCTGAAAGCTACCGTCGCGAAATGGGAGAGGCCGCCTTGTGTCCGCCAGGGCAAGATTGGCCTCCTGCCCTTCCTCGCCCATCCACGATCGGGTGAGGGCTAGGGCCGTCGGCGATAGGTCCGCACCCAGCGTCCAGAAGCCTTCCTTGGCGAGATGGACCACGTGCCTGCCGTTTCCGCATCCCAGGTCGAGGACGCCCCGGCAGCCATGCGCCCAGAAGGCCTCCACTACCTCGCCGAACCTGGGGAACACCTCGGGAAAAACCCGCCCTTCTCGCTGGTAGATCTCTTCCCAAGGATGATTGGTCGCGCTCATGGTGCCTCTACAGCTTCCCGGCTACAATCGGCACCTCCACCGGGTATCAGCTCGCGAAAGCGCATCGAATAGAGATCGGCTTCCTGCAGCAGGCACCGCAGGCGCACCGGCCTCCCGGCAAGCTCCCGCAGATCGCCGCCGTGACGCCACTTGACCACGCCTTCAATTTCGTCACCCACCATCGTCATGCAGTCCTCCAGCCCGAACTGAGGCAAAGCCTCGCCCGCGGGTGACTGAATCTCCACGCGAACGCTGCCTGCGGCAGAGGTGCTGTAGTTGACCGTCAAATCCGAGCCAGTGAAGGTAAAAGGCTTGGTAGTCATCTCGCCGCCGGCATGGCCTGCATGGACTGACACAAACCCGTCGGTCCGCAGCACATAGCGCAAGCCGCTGGGCGCAAGATAGATCGACATTTCGCCGGGTCCCGTCGGCACCACGCTCGGTGCGGCGTAGTTGGCTCTGTTACCCCACCGTTCCGGGTCCAACCCAGGCCGGATGAACGCCTCCATGAACAGGCGGTCGTATCGAGCGCCCCCTCTCGACGTCATCAGCAGGATGTCAGTGATACCCTCGCGCTCTGGGACGAACCGTGTCGGCAAAGCCACATAGATGTGCGGCGCCCGAAAGTAAGGTTGCGTGCTGCTTGTATAGAGATGCTCGCCGGAGAGGTTGGGATGCATCGGCACCGGCGGGGACCAGTGCACAAAATCGGATGACGTGACCCGAGTGATCGTCCGCAGTTGCCCGTGGGGCGTCTCCCAGGTGCGAAAATAGCATACGTAGCACGATTCGGCCCCCGACCAGAAGGCCACGTTCTGCGAGTCAAAAGCGCGGGACACTGAGGTGATCACCGGCTGCTCCCCAACCCGATGCCAGCGAATCCCGTCGCTCGAGAAAAAGGCAAAGAGCCCGCCCCTCCCACCCTGCCAGACCCCTGCCAGCGCCTTGAACCGCTCACCGGGGAGAACATCCGGCCGCGTGTCGAGGAAGGGGCTAAAGTTGTGGCTAAAGGGGGACTCGCCCGCCAGGATCAAGTTGCTGCCTTCTGGTCCGCGGATGCCGTACAGGTCAAGCTGGGGGAACTCCCAGTGGTGCCCGTCCCAGCTCTCGGCATAGCAGGTGATCTCGCCAGGATTGCCTTCGTCGTAGGGACCGCTGTAGCCGGTGACATAGCCGCGGTAGTAGGCCCGGTACAGATCGCCGTCCTGGATGACGGTCGCATAGTGCCCTTTGAACGAAGCTGGTGAGGGCGGGGCCGGCTGGGGGGCGTGCATCTTTAGCTCGAGCCCGTCGAGACTATCAAGCAATGCTCGATCGAGGAATAGCTCAAGTCGCGATCCGATCTCCACTGCAATTCGGCCTTTAGCTACTCTGTCACCGCCGCCTCGACGATGGCAAATCCCTGCTGATCGCAATCGATCTCGGCCTGCACACCGTAGGGCAGCACAAACATCGGGTCGGTATGCCCAAAATCCATGCCGGTGACGATAGGTAACTCCGTCAAACCTTCTTCCTCGGCGACAACCTGCAGGATGACCTCATCGTAGGCGCCAAACCGCTCCGGCGGAACCTCGCCGCCCGGTCGCCCAAACAGAATACCAGATAACCGCTTCAGAACGCCGAGAGCGGCAAAAGCGCGCAACACCCGCAGCACGACCAGCGGTGACGGCGCTTCTTCCGAGGTCTCCAGAAAGAGGATGGCATCCTGCCACACCTCCGCGCCAGGCCAGATCGTTGTGCCGCGCAGCCAGTCCAACACCTCCAGACAGCCGCCGATCAGGTGTCCGCGCCTCGTCCCCTCGCCTTGCAGGTAGTTCCATCCTCCCGAGGGGTTGAGCTTGCGCCGGCGCGACTGATTCTCAGGCTCTGCCCAGTCGAGAAACTCGGCGGTCCAGCCTTCGAGATTGGGTTCGACAGCACCAGGCGGCTCGGCTGAGAAGAGCATCCTGCGCACAGAGTCCACCATGTAGGGAAGCAACCCGCCATTCTCCCCAAAGCCTGCCATGATGGACGGGCCGTAGAAGGAGACAAGTCCCGCGGCAAAGCACGCCACGTGCGTGATCGTCGTGTCCGAGTAGCCCATAACGACCTTTGGATTCGAGCGGATGACCTCCATATCCAGATACGGCAGCAGCCGGATCGAGTCGTCGCCACCGATGGTAGAGATGATTGCCTTGATAGAGGGATCGCGGAACGCTTCCATCAAGTCTTCAGCCCTGGCCTGCGGGTTTTCCTCGAGCCAGGAAGCGGATCGCAGCGCATGAGGCGTTTCCACCACCGTCACGCCAAAGGCTTCCTCCAATTGTCGCCTGCCGGCCTCATAACGGTGTGGAAACGTACCGGGTCCACCCCACGACAGCGAGATGGCGGCGACCCTGTCGCCTGGTTCCAGTGTCTTTGGCTTGATCATCTCTATCATTTCGCTGCGCACCTTCCTACAAACCAGCGCCTACTTTCCGTACAGGAGCAGGCCGGTGTGCAGGATCAGCTTCCACTCGTCACCGACCTTGGTGTAGCCCTTGCCCGCTCGGCCCAGCCAATGGATATCACGCCCGTCCTGGTCCCGCCAAAGGGTGTCGACGTCCACCACGGCAAAGGCACCGTCCGCTTCTGCCGACATGGTAATCTGCACCGTGGCGCGCCGGTTGTGTACGAGGGTGTGGGTATCAAACAGCGACTGCCACTTGGCGCGCCACCGGTCGCGATTGTAGCGGCCGTAGGGAAAGACCCAAGTGACGGGGTCGTGGGCGTGAGCATCGGGGGGCCAGGGCCAGACCATGTCAGGATGAAAGAGATCCACTAGCGCTTCGGCATCCTGTGCATTCCAGGCAGCCGTCTCGCGGTCGATCATAGCCTGGATCTCCGATGCAGCCGCTTGCATCTCCTACTCCTCAGCCCTGAGCAATCGTGCGAGTTTCATACCAACCTAACCGCTGAACCCGGATTATAGACCGAAAGCCACAGCAAGTCAACTCGGCTGCGAACAAACCCGATGGATCAGAGAACCAGAGCTCCAGTTGCCCGGATACGATATTTACGCTAGAATAGGCAACGGGCCCAGCTTGCTAGAAGCTCCTGACCGATGGAAAAGCCCATCGTTCGCGTTGCTCACAACCAAGTAGGAGGAAACGTGGTCGAGTACCCACTGGAAGGAAAGGTAGCCATCATCACCGGCGCGTCGAGGGGCATCGGACGGGCGATTGCCCTCCGTTTCGCCCAGGCCGGGGTCCGCGTGGTGGTCAGCAGCCGCAGCGCTGACCATGTGAAGGACGTGGCCGACGAAATCTGTCGCTCCGGAGGAGCAGCGTCGGCCATCCAGGCGCACGTGGGCCGCCCCGAAGACGTGGCACGGCTGGCGCAGCACACGC
>Ga0316577_10000218_pt1 | contig 19679 bp, 19 predicted proteins | sample S5NA_FD_203073 | JGI IMG/M metagenome (GOLD analysis project Ga0316577, IMG submission 203073) | Rhizosphere microbial communities from salt marsh grasses in Alabama, United States - S5-7_050615r2r1 | ecosystem: Host-associated > Plants > Roots > Rhizosphere | place: USA: Alabama | collected... | reverse complement strand
GCCGCAGATCCAGGCGCTGCAGCAGGTCCCTAAGCGGAGAGGCATTCGGCTCTTCGCGAACGATGCGTTGCGGATCACTCATGACAAACTCGACCCACTTCAACCCTCATGCCGTACGACCCTCAAACATTCACCCTGTCCCCGTCCTAGGAGCCTAAGAGAGGCCAAGTGTCCGTGCGTCCCTTCCCTCAGGCAAATCCCGCGGGGCCGATCCCGTCCGTCACTGGAAAACTCGACGCAGTGTCGACAGAATGCCAGGCCGACACAATCATCCGCCGATGTCGGTGGCAGCGCCAGGAGCCGATCCATGACCGACTTACAGATCCACTGCGAGCACAAGCCATCACCAGCCAAGCTGGAGGTGCTGGGGGTCGAAGACTGGCCGGTCTGGAAGAAAGACCCGTCAACCTTCCCCTGGCGCTACGACCGAGCCGAGACCTGCTACATCGTCCGCGGCCGCTTCAGGGTGACACCGCAAGGCGGTGAGCCCCGGACGTTCGGACGCGGCGATCTGATCAGCTTCCCCGCTGGCCTGGAGTGTACCTGGGAGATCTTGGAGCCAGTCGAGAAACACTATCGTTTCGGCTGATCGCTGCCCGTCACGGAGCGCGGGTCCGCCAAGCACGCGCTCGCCCGACTGCCCGGAAAAGCATCCTGATGCGTAGTCCACCGAGGAACGCCTCCGGGTGTTTGCTATGGTCCTCCAGGCGCTTCCTCTGTCGCGGGGATGGATGCGGATCACGCCGGGGCGAGCGGGGCACCCTTGCGGCAGGAAAATCCCCTGCAGACCAGCAAACGCACCCCGTCGCGGCGCGTCTGAACCCCGCCTGCTTTGATCCGCCACGCGGACAGCCGCCTGGCCGAACGCTGGAGGCTCGCGTATAAAGCGCATATTCTTCCTCCAGGTCAACGCATCCAGATGCCGCCCGCTCCTGTGGACTACTTGAGCCTATCCCGCGCCGCCCGCCTCGCCGGTGTCACCCGAGCGGATCTGCAACGACGCATCCGCCGCGGCGAGATCGCCACCTTCGAAGGCTCGGTCGCGGTCAGCGACCTCCTAAGGGCTTACCCAGCGGTGAGTCTCGACAGCGACTCGGCGCTCGAGCGCGTCGAACGCATCAAGACCGACGCCCTGCCCAAGACCGACAGCCAAGACGCCGTCCTGCCAAGCCCGGAGTTGTTGGTCGCCCGACTGCGCGCCATGAGTCAGACGCTGGTCGAGCACATGACCGCGTTGGGTGCTGCGCAGACCCTCCTGGACCAGGTGAGCGAGCGGCTGGCGGCGCTCACCAATGCACGCCCGGACACACTCGCCGCGCGGACGCAGGAGACCAGCGACTGGTTCCAGGCCGCCCGCGACTCGCTGACCGCCGGCACGGTACCCGACAACCGGGCGCAACTGTTCGCCAGAGACACCTTTCTCCGCATCATGGCAGCCAACGTCAAGCTCATCCCGAGCGGCCACGACTTTTTCGTCGAGGGCAACGAATCGATCCTCGAGGGCTCGGTGCGGGCCGGATTGAACCTCAACTACGGCTGCTCCAGCGGCAATTGCGGGGCCTGCAAGGCGCGCGTCGTCAAGGGGGAGACCTGGCGGATACGCGATCATGACTATGTCCTCAGCGAGCGCGAGAAGCAGATGGGCTATATCCTCACGTGCTCGAATACCGCAGTCACAGACGTCGTCATCGAGGCAGCCGAAACAATCTCGGCCGCCGACCTGCCCCAACAAGAGATCCGCGCCAGCCTGCGCAAGGTCGAGCGGATCTCAGATGATCTGATCTCATTACACTTGCAGACCCCTCGGACACAGACCCTGCGCTTTATGTCGGGTCAACGGGTGCGATTGACGCTCGAAACCGGCGAAACGCGTGAGCTCTCCATCGCGAGCTGTCCCTGTAACGGACGGCATCTCTGGTTTCTTTTGAGACGTCGTCCAGACCCGTTCTCCGAGGCCGTCTTCCGGACCGTGCATCCGGGCCATATGATCACATTGAACGGGCCGAACGGGACCTTTGTACTCACCGAGGACGCACCCGAGCCAGCGCTGTTCGTCGCCTTCGGGGACGGGATCGCCCCGATCAAGAGCCTGATCGAGCATGCCGTCTCAATCGACATCATCGAATCCTTCCATCTGTATTGGGATACCACCTATCCCGAGGGGCATCACCAGGGCCATTGGGGCCGTGCGCTCAACGACGCCCTGGACAATTTCCAGTTCACTCCCCTGCTGAGCGGCCGGCCCGAAGACCTCCTCGCTGTGATCCGCGCCGACCACCCCGACCTGGGTCAGATGCGCTTCTATCTGGCCGGGCCGGGTGCAGCGGTCCGACCTCTCGCGGCGTCGCTCCGCCGCGAAGGCGTGGCAGACGGCCGCATGGCGGTCGAGACGACCGAATCCTGATCCACGCAGTCAGCCGCTCCCCAGGAAGGTGCGCATGGCGGCTCCTTGGCGTGCCGCGGAAAGCGCCGAATTTTTCAGCGCTACGCCGCCCGTGGCTTGACGTCCAGCGGCGGCAGAAAGACGGTGCCCTTCCCGAACCGGTTGATTGCCGTATCGCGTACCCAATCCGGTGCGTCGGCGTATAGCCTCAGATAGATATAGCCGCAGTCACCCCGCTCCATTGACGCGACCCAGCCCTCGAATTCTTCCTGTGTGTGCATGTCCCACCCTCCAATTCGATTCGCTCCGATCCATGAAGACAGCCAGCGCAATGCCGCACCTCATTCTACACGGTTGATCGCCTTCACATACGATCTCGTTCATTCGGTGACCATCGCCTGAGCAATCCCTCGCGTACGTTTGCAGGCAAAGCGGGATGTGAGGCCGCGCCTATTCTACCGCACGGGAAAGACTGAATACTTCAGCGCTCCATGAGTCCATTTAAGATTGCCAGCTGCCAAAACACCGACTGACGCGTTTTGAGAGCGCTTCGCCAAGATGGTTCCAATGCAAGCGTCAACGCCTCTGCATCACGAGCATATAGTTGACGCCCATCCAACGGGTATAGCTGAAGGCCCGGTTGAGCGGATTGACGCGCACACCGGTTTGATCCCTGAGAACGAAATCGTCGCCGAGTGCCGCCCGGACCTCCGCCGGACGGACCAGCTTACGGTAATGATGGGTCCCCCTGGGCAGCCATCGCAGGACCTGCTCGGCGCCGATGATGGCGATCACGAGGGCCGCGAGCGTCCGGTTGATCGACGCAACGAACATGACCCCACCTGGACGCACCAAACGGCCACAGTCCGCCAGAAACTCGGGCAGATGCTCGACATGCTCGATGACCTCCATGTTGAGCACGGCATCATACTGCTCGCCGGCACTGACAAGATCTGCCGCGGTCGCCAGACGGTAATCGATCTCCAGACCGCTCATTTGCGCGTGCACCTGCGCGACACCGACGTTCTTTTCGCTGATCTCGCTCCCCGTGACCCGGGCACCGAGCCGGGCCATGGACTCGCTGAGGATCCCCCCGCCGCATCCGATATCGAGCAGCCTCAGCCCCTCAAACGGCCGGTCTGCGGACGGATCGCGATCGAGCACATCGGCCAAGTGTCGGCGGATGTACTCCACGCGGAAGGCGTTGAGCCTGTGCAATGGCCAGAATGGACCCTCGGTGTCCCACCAGCGGTGAGCCAGACGCTCGAAATAGGCGACCTCCTCGGGATCGATACCGCGTGCGCTGAGATGCAGGGCGCTCATGCGAGCCACTCCTTCAGGAATCAGAAAAATTGGGATTCATGGGCCATCCCGGCCAGAAGAAGACGGCACTGGCCGGCGGGACGCGGTTTCGCCGCCCCTCCATGCGCCGCGGGAAGCGCCGAATGCTCCTGCGGTTCCCGCGCGGTCTACGTGGAGATCGTGTTGGCCGAGCTCGTTTGCAATGGGGATGTGGATGCCGCCAGATATGCCTCGGACTGCATCTCGGCCAGCCGGCTCAGGAGTCGTTCGTGCGGGAAATCGATCAGGTCGCCGGGGCAAAGGCGGTCGATCGGCGCCGCTGTCGTGAGGATCAGCTTGACCCCTTGGTCATAGAAGACGTCGACGAGATGCACGAACCGGCGTGCGGCGGCCTCGTGCCGATGCGCCAAGACCGGAACGCCGGACAGCAGCACGGTGTGGAACTCGCGGGCGATCTCAATGTAGTCCGGCACGGACCGCGCGCTCCCGCACAGGACATCGAAGTCGAACCAGATGACGTCGGCGCCGCGGCAGCGCACCGGGAACGATCGGCCATTGACGGTGTACAGACCTGAGGCAACCCGGTGACCGCCGGTCAGACGATCGAAATAGGCTTTCAGCGGTTCATCGGCACCGCCGAGCCCTCCTTCTTCAACGAATAGAACACCCGTGCCGGTGAGCGCGCGCAAGCGATAGTCGACGCCCCCGTGGAGCTCGAAGACCTGTGTATGGCGTTTGAGGAGATCGATCGCGGGCAAGAACTGTTGGCGCTGCAACCCGTTCAGATACAGGTCCTCGGGGGGGGTATTGGCCGTGGTGACCAGCGTGAGACCGCGCGCGAAGAGCGCCTTCAGCAGACCGTGGAGCAACATGGCATCGGTGATGTCGGTCACCAGAAGCTCATCGAGACAGAGCACCCGGACCTCCTCGCACAGCCCTTGCGCGATCACCTCCAGGGGATTGGGCTGCCTCGGCAGACGCGACATACGCGCGTGGATGTCGCGCATGAAATGATGAAAGTGCACACGCCGTTTGGCGGGAAGCGCGAGATCCTCGACGAACCAGTCCATCAGGTAGGTCTTGCCCCGACCAACCCCACCCCAGAGGTAGAGGCCGGGGACGGGCACGTCAGGACCGGCGAAGCGACGCGCCAGTCGCCCGACCAGACCACGACGCGACTTCGCCGGCACGGCCTCCAAGAGCTCCTGATGCAATGCGAGGAACAACGCGCTGGCATCACGCTGGGCGGCGTCGAGCGGCTGGAAACCGGGCACGGCTCAGTGGCTCGCCAGCCAGTCCCCGACCCTGCGAGCACCCTCCTCCAGATGCGCGATCTCGCGGGTATAGGCGAATCGCAAATGCTGCTCCGCCGCATGTCGGCCGAAGTCGCGTCCCGGGGTCAGCGCGACGCCGGCCTCCTCCAACAGGCACGTCGCGAAGGTCATGGAGTCGATGTCGAGGCGTTCCGGCAGACTCGCATACAGGTAGAAGGCGCCGGTGGGCTGCAGGGGGATGCCGAACCCCAGGTCCCTTAGGATCGGGAGCAGCCGATCACGCCGCTGCTGAAAGAGAAGGCGCCGGGTTTCGAGGATCGCGGTGGTCTCCGGATCGAACGCTGCGCGGGCGGCGTGCTGAGCAGGTGTGTTCGCCGCGATGAAGAGGTTCTGCGCCAGGCGCTCCATCACCTCGACCGCATCACGGGGGCCCACCAGCCAACCGAGCCGCCATCCGGTCATCCCGAAGTATTTGGAAAAGCTGTTGATGACATAGAGATCCGTGGACCCGATCGCGATGGCAGTCCGGTCGGGGACGTCATAGATCAGACCCTGATAGACCTCATCGACGATCAGCGCGGCGCCACGCTCGAGACAGAGAGCGTGAAGCTCCCCGAGCACGGACGGCGCGATCGATGAACCCGTCGGATTGGAGGGTGAGGCGACGATGATCGCCCGCACGCCCGGGACCCATGCGGCCGCCGCCAGGGCCGGGGTCAGCTGATAGTCGGTGTCCGGCCCCACCGGAACCGCGATCGGTTCGACGCCCATCAGCTGCAGGACCTGCCGATAGCAGGGGTACGATGGGTCACAGATGAGCACGCGGTCGCCGGACTGGACCAGGGCCAGAAAGACGAGCTGCAGGGCGCCCGAGGCACCCGGGGTGACGAGGATGCGCCCCGGATCGACCTGGCTGCCGTAGCGACGGGCATAGTGGGTCGCGATGTCCTGCCGGAGCGCCGGCAGCCCACCAGCCGGGGAATAGCGTGTCCGACCCTCGGCAAGGGCGCGCCGACCGGCCTCAAGGATAGTCGGCGGGGTTGGAAAATCCGGCTCGCCCACCTCCATGTGGACAATGGAACGGCCAAGCGACTCGAGCTCGCCCGCGCGCGCGAGGAGCCGCATCACGTGGAAAGGCTCCACGCGTCTGGCCTGTTCAGACAAGCGGCTGGCGGTCGTGCCGTGCGTCATCAGCGCGGGCGCCTCAGACCGATCCGTAGGTGGCGCGATGCAAGCGATCCAGCAACGCGAGATCGACCAGAGGTTGGCCGGCCAGATCCCCCACGAGGGCTCGTGCGGGCCGAGCGGGCTCGCCGAGCTGATCCACGACCAGAGGCACTCCCCTGAAGTCCTGTCCCTGCGTGTAGGCGTTCACCGTCACCAGAAGGGCACGCAACCCGGCCGCGAGGGCGGAGCGGACCCCATTATCCGAGTCTTCGATCGCGACACAATCCCGCGCATCCAACCCCAGCTCGGCCAAGGCCAGTATAAAGATATCGGGGGCCGGTTTCTTCAGGGGCACCACATCACCGGCGGCGATGACCTCGAACCAATCACGCAGACCCGCCTCGCCGGCGTTGTCCAACAGCACATTGACATTTTCCGGCGTCGTCGTCGTCGCGATCGCCAGACGGACCCCGGCATCGCGCGCCTCGCGCAGCAGGCGCAGGACGCCGGGCCGCAGCGGGATGGCGCCCTGCTCGAGGCGCGCGACATAGTGGCGCGTCTTGGACCGGTGCAGAGCAGCGATGAAATCGGCCTGATCCAGCGATGGGGCCAGCTCCACGCCCTCCTCCTCGATGTAGGTCTGAATTCGCTCCTTGCCTCCCGTCACTGCCAGCAGGCGGCCATATCGCTCGACGTCCCATCGCCAATCCAGCCCGGCTTCGGCGAAGGCAGCGTTGAAGGCAGGGCGATGTCCGTCGCGCTCGGTATCGGCGAGCGTGCCATCGACATCGAAGATCAATGCCTTGAAACCGAGCATTCCGCAAACTCCAGTCGACCTGTGGCCATATGAAAAAAGGAGACGACGAAAAAGGCCGCCAACTCGGGCGGCCCTTTCTCGACACGCAGCCCGGCCGAGGTCAGTCGGCGCGGTACTTGTCGTGGCAGGCCTTGCACGCCTCGCCGAGCTCTCCGAAGGCACTCGACACCTCGACCTGATCTCCCTCGGCCGCGACGGCCGCAAGCTGGTCGCTGGCTGCGATGAAGTCCCGCGCGAGCTTGCCGACCTCGTCCATGTTCTGGAAAAACTCCGGCTTGACACGGGTCTTGACGTCGCCGACCGCCTTGTCGGTGCCCGGTCCGAACAGCGCGCCCATCCCAGAGTTGGCGATGGCGGCGATGGTGTTGGCGGCGGCGGCCACCTGCGCCTCGTTGTAATCGCCCTCCAGATTCGCCTTGATCTTACCCATGTTCCAGCTCATGAAGCTATAGCCGGCCTGGCGGTACAGGATCTGGTCCTCGGGCTTGAGGTCAGCGAGCGCGGTGCTGGCAAGACCCAGGGCGAAGACGCCCACGGCGGTGCTGGTGAGGATTCGTTTCATTGGACTCTCTCCGTATTTAAGCAGTATCGCCACTGCGGGAAGATTGGGGGGGCAGGTGCCACATTCCAACGCCTTGCTCGCGGAACCGGCGACCCGCCTGGCTGCTGGATCCGAGGCCATCCGCCGCAATGAGCTCCGGCAGCGCTGGGGCAGTCCGGCGACGATCAGCAGGGGCACTGCAGACCCGGACCCCCCGCTCCCGCCAGATGGATGCTCGACCTGACTGCGAGCCGGGCGCGCCAAGGCGGCTGAACCGGTCGATTCGAGGGTCCCGGAGAGCCTTCGGGCGCGGCTCAGGCGGCGCGCCGAGATGATAACCCATGCTTGCCGGCTTGCCATCCCTGCCGGGGAGCGCTCTATCGTCGCGACCGGGATGATCGCGTCCGGGCCTTGGCGTCATCCGGCCGGGACATCGCCGCGGGCCGGCGGCGCCAACGCTGACGCGACAGGTCTCAGCTGCCCGGACTGCGGCCGCCCAATGCCTCCAGCCGCAGCCTGGCCTGGGCCAGACCTTCCGCCAGCTGCTGAAGCTCGGGGTCGAGGGCCTCGAACAGGTATTACAGGTCGTCGAGCATCCGCTCGAGCTCGACCGGATCCTTGATCTGCCCCAGCCTTCCGGCGGCATCGCACAGCCAACCGTAGGGGTCGATTCCGTGCACGGTCAGACCCCCCGGGTGCCCCACACCGCATAGATCGGATCCGATTCGGTGATCCGATCTGCATACTTGTCGTCCGGCGGGCGCGGGAGGCCCTTCAGACTCCAGGTCTCGAGCTGCCGGAAGCGGCCGGAGTGACGGAAGTACTCGAGCACCAGGCCCAAACGCTCGAACTCGTGCAGCTCCGGCCAGATCCGGATGGCCTTCGGCGGGAACCAGCGATTGGAGAAGGTCACGATGAAACGCCCGCCGAGGTCGAGCACCCGAGCGACCTCGGCGAAGACACCGTGAGGGCGGATCAGGTACTCGACCGAAACCGTGCAGACGACCGCGTCGAAGGCGGCATCCGGAAACGGCAGGAGCGGATCGCGATTGAGGTCATGGACGACGGATCCCGTCAGCATTCGATTGGCCTCGAGCTCTGACTGATTCATTCCCAGACCGGTCAAAGAGGCCGGTACCAAAGCCGGATCCAGGTGTGAATGCCAGCTACCCATGAGATCGAGGATACGGCTCCCAGGCTTGATCAGACGACCGTAAAGTGCTGTCAACTCCGCGATGGCGGTGCGATCGAGATGATCGACGAGTCGAGGGCTCGCATAGAAATGGCCGTCCGGCCGGGGATCGAGGCGCGAGAAGGCGTCGTCCCGCCAGAAGTCGGTGGGTCGGCCGCGCCAGCGCGCCTGCATGCCGGGACCCTGTGCGGTCACCAGCTCGTGCACCTCGTTGCAGCGACCACCCCGCTGCTCCCCGCGTTGCTCGATCGCCTCGATCCGGATGGTGAGATTGAGCGCACGCTCCGCGAGTGGATGGTTGAGGTCGGCGGTGAACCGGCCCTCCTGCGCCTCGACCAAGCGGAACGGCCGCCGATCGGAGGGGGTGATCCCCGGGACGCCTGTGAGGACGCCGCTGGGATAGAAACGGCCAAGTCGCGGCTCGATCGAGCCTCCGCGGGCGAGGCGCCGATTGAACTGCACGGCCGTTAAGTCGAGCCTGAGCTCGTCGCGCGCGGGCGGCACCAGCGTCCCCGGCTCGAAGCGGTGGCCGGCGCAATGACCGACCGGCTGGTTCATGACCGCTCCGTCCAACTCCGGTGGAAAGCGGTCTCGCCAGAGATCGATCTGGGGCGCGATCCGGGTATCGGTGTGCGTCACGTCGTCGCTCTGCCACCGAAGGTCAAACCGCATCCGGGCCAGCGTCTGTGAGCTCGTGCGCATGATTGGCGGGTCGTCCGGTCGGGGGGAGACTGGATCGGTCACAAGTGGCCTATGGTCGGCGTTGCAGTATCGAGGGCCCGGGGAGCGTGGCATCCCAACGCAGCCGCTCAATCTGAGCGTGCCATCAAGCGCACCCCCTCCTCAACCAATCCGGCCAAGCTGACTCGTCACGGCGTTCGCGCCACGGCCCAAACCTGGATCCGGACCGCGCCGGCCCTGCGAAGGACACGGCTGAGCTCCGCGACAGTGCTGCCCGTCGTGACCACGTCGTCGAGGATGGCGACATGCCTCCAGGGCAGCGGACCTTGGGCCAGGAAGGCCCCGCGGACATTGCGCGTCCGTGCACGCTCATCGAGCCCCGCCTGCGGCGGCGTCTCCAGAACACGAACGCAACAGGACCGGTCGACCGGCAAGGCCAACTCCCGACCGACCACTCGGGCGATTTCCAGCGCCTGATTGTAGCCCCGCGTCCGCAAACGCGCCGCATGCAGCGGCACCGGAACCAGGGCGTCGGGGCGTGGAGGATCCATCTCCCGCACTCGATCGGCAAGGCATTGACCGAGCAGTCGCGCCAAATTGAGCCGGCCGTCGAATTTCGCGCCTGTCACGAGCGCGACGACCGCCGCCTCGTACCGAAAAGCCGCAAGACTCAGATCGAAGGGCAGCGCCCGGCGCTGACAGGCGGGGCAGCGCGCACCGACGAGCACCGGGCTGTCGAACGGCATCCCACACTGAGCACAGCTGTCTCGATTTCGAGGCAGCTCCGCCGCGCAACCGGCACAAAGGTCGCGGCCACCACCGGACGTGAGTCCCGGCGCCCCGCAGAGCACGCAGGTGGGCGGAAACACAGCCGAGATCAAGGAGCGAATCCGGCCCCACTTGTCAACCGGATCAGCGGTCATCGGTTGACAATGCATTCAGGCCCACTAGGATAGCCATGGTTTTCATACCCGCCTCCCCTCGCCGATCTCATGTCCCTGAAACCCACCCCGCAGAACGGATCCACCTTGCGTCACGACTGGACCATCGAAGAGATCCTGGCGATCCTCGACTTGCCTTTGAACGACCTCCTGTTTCGCGCCCAAACCGCCCACCGCGTCTATTTTGATCCGAACCGTGTGCAGGTAAGCACACTGCTGAGTATCAAGACCGGGGCCTGTCCCGAGGACTGCGGCTATTGCGCCCAGAGCGCACGGCACGACACCGACTTGGAGCGCGCGCCCCTCCTGTCGCTCGACCAGGTCATGAATGCCGCGCGGACCGCCCGCGATCAGGGCGCCACGCGCTTCTGCATGGGCGCCGCCTGGCGCAGCCCGACCGACAAGAACCTGGAGCCGGTGATCGCCATGATCCGGGGCGTACGGGAGCTCGGTCTGGAGACCTGCGTCACCCTGGGGATGCTCACCGCGGCCCAGGCCAGACGGCTCAAGGATGCCGGGCTCGACTATTACAACCACAACCTCGACACCTCACCCGAATTCTACGGCCGGGTGGTCACCACCCGCAGCTTCCGCGATCGGCTCGACACACTGGACCACATCCGCGCCGTCGGTCTCAAGACCTGCAGTGGCGGTATCCTCGGGATGGGCGAGTCGCGCCGTGATCGCGCCTCCATGCTGAGGCAGCTCGCCAACCTGCCGGGGCACCCGGAATCGGTCCCGATCAACCTGCTCGTGCGCGTCGAGGGAACCCCTTTGTTCGACGCCGCTTCACTGGATCCGTTCGAATTCGTTCGGGTGATCGCCGCCGCTCGCGTCCTCATGCCGGCCTCCTACGTCCGTCTGTCCGCGGGCCGCAACGAGATGAGCGACGAGCTCCAGGCGCTCTGCTATCTGGCGGGTGCCAACTCCATCTTCTATGGCGAGCGGCTCCTGACCACGCCCAATGCCGAGGCCGATCGCGATCGTACCCTGCTCGCACGCCTGGGGCTGACCTTCGAGGAGGTTGGGCCCGCGCGGACCGACCCGGGCGCGTGCCACAAGAGAGCACCGTCCGCCAGCATCTTCGCCGACGGTTGAGCCCCCGCAAGGTCGCCATGCCGCCCCCGCAAGACCTGGCCGCCGAGCTTCGCCGCCTCCGCGCCGCCGGCCTGTATCGGCACCGGCGCGTGCAGGATCGACCTCAGCAGCCTGAGGCGGTCGTCGACGGCCGACCCATGCTCAGCTTTTCCGGAAACGACTATCTCGGCCTGGCAAATCACCCGGATGTCGCGGCGGCGCTGCGGCGCGGTGCGGAACGTTGGGGCGTCGGCAGCGGGGCAGCCCATCTGGTGAACGGCCACAGCGCCGCCCACGAGGCGCTGGAAGAGGAGCTGGCCGACTTCACCGGACGGGCGCGCGCCCTCCTCTTCTCCACCGGCTACATGGCGAATCTCGGGGTCATCACGGCACTCACCGGCCGCGGCGATGTCATCTGGCAGGATCGGCTCAACCACGCCTCCTTGCTCGACGGCGCGCTCCTGTCACGCGGGACCCTAAGGCGCTATCCGCACGCGGACGGAGCTGAGCTCGAGCGCCTTAGCGCGGGCCAGCGCTTCCAGCTGATCGCCACCGATGCGGTCTTCAGTATGGATGGCGATCTGGCCCCGCTGCCGGCGTTGGCCGCAGTCGCCAAGCGCTCGGGTGCCTGGCTGATGGTCGACGATGCCCACGGACTCGGGGTGCTCGGCCACCAGGGACGCGGCACGCTGGATCACTTCGGACTCGGCGCCCAGCAGGTCCCGATCCTAATGGGCACGCTGGGCAAGGCATTCGGCACCTTCGGCGCCTTCGTCGCGGGATCCGACGACTTGGTCGAGACCCTGATCCAGCGCGCACGCAGCTATGTCTACACCACGGCGACGCCGCCGGCGCTGGCCGAGGCGACACGCGTGAGTCTTGCCCTCGCCCGCCGTGACGACTGGCGCCGGGTGCACCTGCAGAGTCTGATCAACCGGTTCCGAAAGGGGGCGAACCAGCTCCGGTTACCCTTGTCTCACTCACAGACGCCGATCCAACCGGTGATCGCAGGCAGCAGCCGTCAGGCGGTTGCTTGGGCGACCGCGCTGCAGGCACAGGGAATCCTGGTGAGTGCCATCCGCCCGCCGACCGTCCCCGAGGGAACGGCGCGGCTGCGAATCAGCCTTTCGGCCGCGCACGGCGAGGCTGCGGTGGACCGCCTCCTCGATGCACTCGGAACGCTTCCGCCGGCTGAGGCGCGCCGGACAGGGCGTGCGGACTGAATGGCCGGCGCCGCCCTGCTCGGGGCTGTCGGCCGCGGAACGCGGACAGCCCTCCACCTTCGTTGCGAAGAGGTGTCACGATCGCAGCGCTGGCGAGCATGGCGGTTTTTGATTCATGCAGACTCGTCATCGATGATGGACCCACCGATACCGGCGCAGCACAGCGAGCCCGATTTGGTCCTGCTTCACGGCTGGGGTATGAACGCAGCGGTGTGGAAGGATGTCTCACGCGACCTCCGCGGGACAGCAGTCTGCCACCCGATCGAGCTGCCCGGTCATGGTGATCGGCCCTTCTCACCCCGCTCTCCCGACCTCTGGTCCTGGGCGGATGCATGCCTGGAGGCCGCCCCGGATCGAGCGCTCTGGCTCGGCTGGTCGCTCGGCGGTCTGATCGCGCTGACCGCCGCGCTCCGTGCACCCGAGCGGGTGGAGGGCCTGATCCTGGTGACCGCGACGCCCCGCTTCGTGCAGGCGGCCGACTGGGCGCCGGCAATGCCCGCAGAGACGCTCCGACAGTTCCACGCGGCGTTTGCCTTGGACCCGGCGGCCACCCTCACTCGCTTCCTGGCGCTTCAGGTCCGTGGAAGCGAGCGTGCACGGGAGACGATGCGCATCCTGCGTGCGCGCAACGCCGGTCGGCCGACGCCAGACCCGGATGCCTTGTTGCTTGGCCTGGAGCTGCTGCGCGAAGGAGACCTCCGGGGTCGGCTCCCGGACATCCGCTGTCCGGCGCTCTGGCTGTTCGGGACCCGTGACACCCTGGTGCCCGCCGCGGCGGCGGGGCGTGTCGAGCTGCTGATGCCGGGCGCGCGCACCGCGATCATTCAAGGCGCCGCCCACGCGCCCCAACTCTCGCATCCCCGGCAGACGCATTCGGCCATCCAAAGCTTTCTGGCTTCACGGGGATTCTGAACCGGGACCTGCTACGTCATGACCCTCATCGACAAACGGCGCGCCCGGCTTAACTTCGAGCGTGCAGCCGCGCGTTATGACAGCGCCGCTGTGCTCCAGCGCGAGATCGCCGGTCGCCTGCTCGAGCGGCTCGACTACGTTCGCCTCGAGCCGCATCGCATCCTGGACCTCGGCGCCGGCACCGGCCACGCCTTGGACGCCCTTTACCGCCGCTATCGCAAGGCGCGCCTGGTCGCTTTGGACTTCGCGCACGGCATGCTGCTGCAGGCCCGGCGCCATGGCAGCTGGCGCAGGCGTCCGCTTTGCGTCTGCGCCGACGCCGAGTCATTGCCGCTGGCGGACGGCGCCGTCGACCTGATCGTCTCGAATGCGACCTTCCAATGGTGCAACGACCTCGATCACACCTTCGAGGAATGCCTGCGCGTTCTGCGCCCGGGTGGACTCCTGATGTTCACCACCTTCGGGCCGGATACCCTGAAGGAGCTTCGGCAGGCCTGGGCCACGGTTGACGGCGCATCACACGTGAGCCGATTCCTGGACATGCACGATATCGGCGACGCCTTGATCCGGGCCCGCTTTGCCGACCCGGTCATGGATGCCGAGCACCTCACACTGACCTATCTCGGCATCCATGACCTGATGCAGGACCTCAAGGCACTGGGCGCCAGCAACGTGACGCTGGATCGCCCGCGCGGGCTCACCGGGCGTGCCCGGGTGGCGGCCTTGGGAGAGGCCTACGAGATCAACCGTAGGGAAGGTCGCCTGCCAGCCAGCTATGAGGTGGTCTACGGCCACGCCTGGGTACCCGAGCAAAAACCCGCTGCCGGGGGAATCTCCGTGCCCATCAGCGCCATCGGTCGAAACCGGCGTGCAGCCGCGTCCGCCGTCACCGCCGTGTCATCGCCTGCCTTGCGGTCATCGCCGTGAGCGGACTCTTCGTCACTGGGACAGACACGGATTGCGGCAAGACCGAGATCAGCCTCGGACTGATGGCGGCGTTTCAGGCAAGGGACCTGCAGGTGCTCGGCATGAAACCCGTCGCCTCTGGCTGCGAACGGGGGCCGGAGGGGCCGCGCAGCCGAGACGCGCTCCGCCTGCTGGCGCAGGGAAGCTCGCCGGCACCCTATAGCCTCGTCAACCCCTATGCCTTCGAGCCACCGATCGCACCGCACATCGCCGCAGGCGAGTCCGGTGTCGAGATCAGACTCGCCACCATCAAGCAGGCCTTTCAAACCCTGGCGCGAGAAGCCGATCAGGTCATCGTCGAGGGCGTCGGCGGCTGGAGGGTCCCCCTGGGATCCAGCCTCTTCGTCAGCGACATCCCTCAGGCGATCGGACTCCCTGTCGTTGTCGTCGTCGGCCTGAAACTGGGCTGTATCAACCATGCCTTGCTAACCATGGAGAGTATCCGCGCAAAAGGCGGTGTCCTCGCCGGCTGGATCGCCAATCAGATCGACCCGCGGATGCGCGCGCGCGACGCGAATCTTGCGACCCTTGCGGCGCTCGTGGAGGCGCCCTGTCTGGGGGTCGTGCCATGGATCGCCGGTTTGGAGCCGAAAGACCTAGCCGGCTATCTCAACCCGGAGCTGATCACCCTGCCCCCGGGGCACACCTCGAAGCTCAGGACCGTCAAGGCCGGTGGCCCAAGCCGACGCGCATAGACCCGCGTTGTCGGCTATCCTTGACGCCGTTTCGTCCGTCCAACTTCGCCACTCCGGGATCCAGTTATGATCGAAACCTCGATGTTGCCTCAGCGTCCGGCTCGCCCCCTTCAGAGACCCCCCGGCGGGCGGACCAACCGCTCGAAGCGGGGGCCAGAGGCGCGGAGGCAGCGGCCCGCTGCTGGCCTCATCACCACCCTTCTGTTGCTTGCAGCGAGCCTCGGGATGGCTCCGGTCGCGGCCAATCCGGTCGCCCAGGCCCAGAGCCTTCGCAAGGCGAGCCTTCTGCTCAAGGAGAACGGGCGCGACCTGATCGCCACGCGAGCCGACACGCCGAGGGTCCCTGCCTCAACCATGAAGGTCTTGACCGCGCTCGCGGCGCTCGAGACTTGGGGGCGCAGCCATCGCTTCGAGACCGATTTCTTCCTCGACGATGCCGGCTGGCTCTGGATCAAGGGCTACGCCGATCCGTACCTTGTCTCCGAGGAGCTGGACCGAGTCATCACGCCACTCGCCGCCAAGCTACCCGGCCGGGTCAAGGGGATCGGCCTCGACGACAGCTTTTTCAGCTCCGACGTCGAGATCGCCGGGCGCTCGTCCTCTGACAATCCGTACGACGCACCCGTGACCGCACTGGCGGCCAACTTCAATACCGTCAGCCTGGTGCGCACTGGAGACAAGGTCCACAGCGCGGAGCCCCAGACCCCGCTGACCGCCTCCGCGAGGCGCTTTGGCCTGGCCGGCGCCGCGGGAAAGCAGCGCGTCAATCTGCGCGAGCGCGAGATCGCGTTGCGCTACTTCGGGGAGCTGCTCGCCGCCAAGCTTGAGGGGGCCGGCGTCCAGGTGGACACGGCGCAACGCTTCGCCCCCGTGCCTGGCGGTGCGAAGCGCATCTATCGCCATGCGAACAGCCGGACAGTCGCCGAAATGACCGGTCCGATGCTGAAGTACTCGAACAACTTCATCGCTAACGCCCTGTTCCTGCGGTTAGCCGAGCCTCAGGCCCGGGGGCAGGTGAGCATGGCGGGTGCGAAACGAACCATGACTGCCTTCGCGCGGAAGCGCTTCGGCTGGAACGACTTCACGATCGATGACGGAGCCGGACTCTCGCGCGCGAACCGCCTGAGCGCCCGTCAACTGGTGGACGTACTTCACGCCTTCGCCCCTTATCGGGATCTGATGCCGGAGCAGGACGGCAACCCGTCCATTCGCGCCAAGACGGGGACGTTGCGCGGGGTGAGCTGTTATGCGGGGTACGTGCGGCGGGGAGGCGGCTGGGCGCCATTCGCGCTGCTCATCAACGAACCTGTGGACTATAATCTGCGGCTGCGCGTGGCCAGCGGACTGGTTCGCTGATCGCGCCGCCCCACAGGACCCGCCTTGCCCCGCCCAACACATCGTTCCCAGCACCTCCTTCGAGCGCGCCTGCTCGCGGCCGTCGCGAGCATCCTGTTGCTCACGGCGGGCTGCGTCGCCATGCCCGCGTCGGAACGCGCCACAGGTCCGGCGGCCGCAGGCGGATTTCCCTACCTTAGCGCCATCTCCGGTTTTCCCTCTCTCGCACCCCTGATGCGCCGTGTCACTCCGGCCGTGGTGAACATATCAGTCGACGCCGAGGTCGCGATCGAGGATCACCCCTTCCTGCGCGACCCGGTTTTCCGCCGATTCCTTGAGCGCTTCGACCTACCTGTTCCCGAGCAGGGCGAGCTGGAACAGCGCCAGAGTGTCGGCTCGGGCATCATCATCGATGCCGCGCGCGGCTACGTCATGACCAACGATCATCTGCTCAAGGACGCCACCGAGATCCGGGTCACGCTCAAGGACCGGCGCAGCTACCGGGCGCAACGGCTCGGCGCCGACGCGGATTCGGACGTTGCCATCCTCAGGATCCCCCCGGTCGACCTGCAACCGCTTACACTCGGCAACTCCGACCGCCTGGAGGTCGGCGACTTCGTGATCGCGATCGGCAACCCCTTCGGCCTGGGCCAGACCGTGACCTCGGGGATCGTGAGCGCAGTCGGCCGCAGCGGGATCGCCGGGAATCGCATCGGCGAGCTGATCCAGACCGACGCGTCCATCAATCCGGGCAACTCCGGGGGACCTTTGATCAACCTGGCCGGCGAGGTGGTGGGGATCAACACCGCCCTGATCGGCCCCAGCGGGGGTAACGTGGGTATCGGCTTTGCGGTCCCGAGCAACCGCGCCCGAGCGGCGCTGGAGAAGGTGCTGCGCGGACGCTGAGCGGCCCGCCCGGCGCTCGGGGCGATCCGGCTTGTTCCTCCAACGCCGGAGCGGCCGCGGTCCCGGCCTTCATGGCTCGCATGCGCGATCCGTTTTCAGCAACGGCCGGAGAGCCTCCCGACCGGATCGACTCGCCGTTCTCGCCCTTCCACACTCCCCGCCATCGCCTCGTTGTCCAGGGCTTAGATTGCGTACGGCGCTACTTGCTACCAGCCGATCGACTTGACACAAGCCGCACCGAACGCTAGTGTGCTCTATGCGAAGACTTTGAAATCACTATCCTTTATGCGTCAGTGGGATCGCGCATCGAGCGAAGAGGATACGCGACATGAAGTCTAACAGGCACCCTTTAGTAGACGGGACGCTGCCGGGAGAGCAGGAGACGTGGGCCGGACCCCGTCACGTGACGCCGGTCGAGACGTGGCTGCTCAATCGCCTGATGGGCCTTCTGGGTGACCCGGCGGTGAGCGTCCTCTGTTGGGACGGCCGGGAGCATTACCGCTGTCCCCATAGCCAGCCCGTCGCCCGCATGCGCTTCTTGGACCGCGCCACCTTCTGGCGCCTGCTCACCAACCCGAACCTGCACTTCGGCGACAGCTTCAGCGCAGGGCGCATCAAGATCGAGGGCGACCTGGTCGCGTTTATCGAGGCAGTGTATGAGGCCAAGGTCAAGCGGACCCGGCCCGGCGTCCTGCAGAGGTTCCTCAAACGGGGTTTGGTGCGCCCGCAGCGCAACAGCCTCTCGGGCTCCCGGGACAACATTCACCACCACTACGACCTAGGCAACGAGTTCTATCGTCTCTGGCTCGACGACGAAATGGCCTACACCTGCGCCTATTTCGCCGAGCCGGACATGACGCTCGAGCAGGCTCAAGCCGCCAAGCTGGACTACATCGCCCGCAAGCTCCAACTCGAGCCCGGCGACCAGGTGGTCGAGGCCGGGTGCGGTTGGGGCGGGTTGGCGCGGCATTTCGCCCGACACTACGGGGTTAGGGTGCGGGCCTACAACATCTCGCCTTCACAGATCGCGTATGCCCGGGAACGGGCGAAGTCTGAGGGACTGGATGACCGGATCGAGTACATCGAGGACGACTACAGGAACATCCAGGGGGCCTACGACGCGTTCGTCTCGGTCGGCATGCTCGAGCACGTGGGCGCTGAGAACTACGCGACCTTGGGACGCGTGATCGACCGTGTCCTGACGGATGATGGACGCGGCCTCATCCACTCGATCGGTCAGATCCGTCCGGAGCCCACCAGTGCCTGGACCGAGAAGCGCATCTTTCCCGGGGCCTATCCCCCCGCCCTGAGTGAGATGATGGCCATCTTCGAGGATCCCGGGTTTTCAGTGGTGGACGTCGAGAACATCCGACTTCACTACGCAAAGACGGTCGAGCATTGGCTGGAGCGTTACCAGGGGCACGAACAAGACGTGCGGGAGATGTTCGACGACTTCTTCGTGCGTGCCTGGCGTCTCTATCTCGCGGCCTCCATCGCCACCTTCCGGGCTGGCTCCCTGCAGCTCTACCAGGTCGTGTTTTCGCGGCCCGGCAAGAACGACATGGCGTGGACGCGCGCCCACCTCTATCAGGATCAGCCCTCCAGCAAGGGTCGCGATGCCGCATCGATCTCCTCTTCCGCGGCGAGCCAGTCGTCCACCTCGTGGCCCGGCGCAAAGCCGCGCTTTTCGGCCTTGAAGTAGGCGGCCTCACTGATCCGGCGGTGGCGATCCTCGCGCAACCGCGCAAGCGGACCCCACGCCGCCGCATCCATTCGATCACTCGTCGTTATCGTCATCTCGATCTCCCCCAGGCAAGGTAATGGAGGGCTGGGTCCCGAATCGGATGCCTCCGCGAGGTGGGTCCCTGGACCGCGATGCAAGCGACCCCCTCGGCTCGGTTTTCCCGCCTTCGGGGCCTGACCTATCGACCGCAACCGGTGGTGGGAATGGCTCGATGTGTGTGTTTCAGTATAGAACCCTCTATCCGCTCCGCCCCGATCGCGCCCCATGGATTGCACGAGCAATCATCATTGACGCGATTTAAAATCCACGGAACCCAATGATCCTGGGAGGGCCCATGGCCGGAGCGAGCCTACTCGCACTCATCGACGATATCGCAACCGTACTCGACGATATCGCCCTCATGACCAAGGTCGCGGCGCGCAAGACCGCCGGCGTGCTTGGGGACGATCTCGCACTGAACGCGCAGCAAGTTCTCGGTGTTCGCGCCGAGCGGGAGCTCCCGGTCATCTGGGCGGTCGCCATC